>Ga0335069_10004303_pt1 | contig 21182 bp, 22 predicted proteins | sample Lox_Sample_11_FD_206714 | JGI IMG/M metagenome (GOLD analysis project Ga0335069, IMG submission 206714) | Soil microbial communities from Loxahatchee National Wildlife Refuge, Florida, United States - Lox_Sample_1.1 | ecosystem: Environmental > Terrestrial > Soil > Wetlands | place: USA...
AATTCCGGGAAATTGATGGGAAATGGACTCGCCCAGGCCGACGTGGCCAACCACAACAAAAAGCCCGCTAACAAGGTCCTCACTACTCTCATTTCACTTCATCCTTGCGGAAAACTGGGTTCCCGCTTCTACGGCCGAATCTACTTAGGTCTTGCCGCATTCGGCCCACGATTGGGATAGGGGGAATGCTCTCACTGGTGCAACCCTGATGCCACTCGCCATTTGGCCGAATTGGCGGGCAATTTGGGCGGTTTGCGAGTTTGCGCCAGCGTTAAAAGGTGGGATGGTGCAAAACAATGCACTCCGAGAGAAGACGAAGAATGTCTTGTTAACGACCTTAGTGACCAAAGTTTGCGTTTCGGATTTTCTTAGTAGAACGACTTACGCTCGAGGCAAGGCGCGCAGGTACAACGTCCAGGCGGGCTAACTCGCGTGGCGCCTGAAATGCTGCTGGTTACCGATTGACGGAAGCAGGAAATGGCGGAGAGAGAGGGATTCGAACCCCCGATAGAGTTTCCCCTATACACGCTTTCGAGGCGCGCGCCTTCAACCACTCGGCCAAGTTATTGAAAACGAACGACTTACGCGGTTTCTCTAAATCGCAACATCACGCTTTGGAGAGGACCGCAAATGACCCGATTCGAAAAGTTCATCAAAGAGCGCCAATACCTGCACAACGTCTCTAACGCAACCGTTATCTGGTACACGCACGCGCTTAGATGGCTCCCGTCCGAGAGCCCCACGCAAGAAGACCTCAAAGAGGTTGTGCTTAGGATGCGTGAAAAGGGGCTGAAAGAAACCGGATGCAACGCTGCGCTCCGGGCGATTAATGCCTATCTGCATTGGAGCAGCGGTGCGGAGCGAAAGTGCGGGGCGGGCTGCACCCATCCGCGAATGCAGCAACTGAAAGAGCCTCAAATCATCTTACCCACACTCACGGAGGCCCAAGTCAAAAAGCTAGTGAACTGGAAGCCGAAGGCGCACCGTTTCTATCACCAACGCTGGCATCTGCTCACCCTCTTGCTACTGGACACGGGATGCCGAATCACCGAGGCGCTCTCGCTACGGATTTCAGATATTGATATGGACAACTTGCTCATCACGTTGGATGGGAAGGGAAGGAAGCAGCGAATTGTCCCGTTCTCGTTTGCTCTTCGAAGGGCTCTGCATCGCCACATTGTGAAATTCAGTCGCAAACCGGAGTCCTTGCTGTTTGCCACAACGCAAGAGACGCGGGTGAGCCGCATTAGCGCCCTTCGCGGAATCCAATTACTCTGCGAGCAGCTCGGGTTTGACCCTCCGGCACGCACGCTTCACGCCTTCCGGCATACCTTCGCGGTTAACTATCTCCGGCGTGGTGGGTCCGTGTTCCATCTGCAAAAAGTGCTCGGGCATTCCACGCTGGAGATGACGCGGCGCTATGCGAACCTTGTGACGGCGGATTTACAGGCGGTACATGAGCAGGTTTCGCTGCTTTCTTCCAAATAGAGGAAGCGTTACAATCGCGGCGACGTGAACCATTAGGTGTACCACGTGGCCGGATTGTTCGCCATCGCTTTGCGCCCGCTCGGCTGATAGGGAACTTTCGTGAGTTTGCCGTTGACCTCTTGCAAGCGCCACAGCACCCAACGCCGCTGCTCTTTCAGTTCGTCTAGTGTCATCTGTGAATGTCCGGCTTAAGATTCGCGGCGTGTGTGATGACGTGCGGGTGCTCGGGCCGCCATCCGTCCTCAATGGCCGTGCCGTCCGCCCATTGCAGCTTGCGGCTGTAGTCTTTCGGGCGCTTGTCCGGCTCCGGCTCAATCCGAGTGCCAAAGATGTCATCTACCTTGGACTTGCGTAGCTCCGCCCGTCCGTTGATTTCGGGGTGAAGGATGATGATTGCGCGGCCGTAGAACGGCGCGGCGTGATCGTTCATCTTGAAGGTATCGCTCGGGGCCCGGTCTAATTCGAGTTTCCATCTCGCGTACTGCCACAGACTATGAAACGAGAACGCCTTAAAGCGCTCCAGCCGTAACCGAATTTCCTGCACAAGAAAATCCAGCACCTCCGGGTGTGCCTTATGAAATGCGTGAAACGCCGTTAGGTCCGGGTGCTTCTTAGAACGTGCTACCAACTCATCAATTGCATCAAGCTTCATAAAACCCTCTTTGTAGAAAAAGGCTCGGCTCCCGATGTCCTCCCCGAGACACCCGGAGCCGAGCAAAGAAAGTCCAGTCCCATTCACGGAAGAAATGCTTGCGAGGCCGTGAATAGGTCACCCGCTGGACCGGGCATGACTTGCCCTCGCATACGTCGTGAGTGTTCAATCAGGGCCCGCATCTCCCCGATACACGGGCCTAGATTCAGCACTAACGCTGATTAGACGGCCAGTTTTGAGATTGCCACAGGGACAATCAACTTACTGTCCGAGCGTTGGAAGGCAATTACCGCGCCGCCGTCCTTTGCGGGAACGGCATAGCGGTAGACATAGGGCGCGCCTTGTTCGGCGTCTCGCACAACGAATTTCTTGAAGTCGCCAAACGCGAGAGGGTTAACTCCGGCAAACGTCCCGTCCGCTGCCACGGAGTCCATATCGTTGTTTACGAAAATCGGATAACCGTGCAGCTTGGCCGGGGTCCCGAGTGTTGCGTTGCCCTCTTCAAAAACATCTTTCCAGAGCGCCCGCTTGTCACCACTAAGGCCGGTCTTCAGTTTGCGGAGGTACTTGATTGTGGTATCGCTCGCCATGTAAATGCCGTTCGGCCGATACATCTGAGGGACTGAGTACGCGAGGTCCAATGCCACGTCCAGGTCCAGTGCGACTGCGCCCGCGTGATACACGGTAGCGTTTTTGATGAACCCTTCAGGCTCGCTAGTGCCCGTTCCCTTTGTGTACTTTTTGTTCTGAGTTCGCAGGATGCGAGAAATCAGAGCATTGAGCACCTCTTCCAGAACGGCTATTCCGCTGTCCGTGATGGTTTCACGCGGAACAAAGACCGGCTTGGAACTGAACTTAAAAGCGTACATCTCCGGCCCGTCAAGATCGGTCGGGGGAGTGTCGCCCGAAACCGTGGCATCCGCGCCGGTAGCCGCTGCCGGTGCGAGGATGACCGCGTCCTCTGAATCGGAGATGACCGGGAATTTGGTCGGGGCTCCGTCCAGCGTAGGCCACACATAGCAGTTGTCGTGAACGGGCGTGAATGCGCTGTAGTTACGCGAAATCACTCCCGCCACAAAAGTGGGGATGAACACGCCGCCGTCACCGCTCGGGGTCAAGTCAGCGAGCGCGGTTACGTCCCCGCCGATGTAGCGAGCAAAAGATTTGATCTGCTCAACATCGTGCGGAGTCGCAAACTTCATCGCCGCCCGCAAGGTGCTGTGCCTTGGGGAAGATTTGTGCTCGGGCTCGGTCTGCAAATGGGCCTCAGGGTCGTGCACCCATTTGGGGATACCATTAGGCCCGATAGCAGCCTTAAGTGTGTTTTGCTCTTCGCGGGCCCGAGCAGCGGCACCAAGCTCCCGAAAACTATTCATCGCGGCGTTGTACTGCTCTGTTTCGGCAGCAGTCATTCCGCGATTGCCGTTTTCGGCTACCTTGACGATGCCCTCTGCTTTGTCAAGGGCGGCCTTCTGTTCCTGTTTCATTTCCTGTAACGTCATTGTTAAGTCCTTGGATGAATTTCTCGGCTTGCGCCGGTCATGCATCCGAAGTCACACGCACCCAATCGGTGCGGCTCTTGCGGCCAGCCGGGTTGTTATGTCCCGCTGGTTTATGGTTGTGGTTCGCACTTCCAGGCGCTCCCCGTCGCCATCGGTGCGTGCTCACGCTCAAGCATCCGGGTACTCCGGCAGCTAGCGCGATTGTCCCGGCCCTTTTTAACCGGGCAGCACTTATTAAACTTTGCTGGTCACCCGCACTGCCGAGCGCGTGCGCTTCTTTCTTCAATGGCTTCACGTCCACTCTTTGTGGTGACGTGAATTTGCTTACGCATTGGCACAATGACGCGCGGCACGTCCGCAATAGGGACGTAATGCTGTGCCCAAATGGGTCCGCGTGTTTCGCTAGGAACGGTTGTGGGCAGTGGCTTTGCCCCCAACGCTATTTGGTCTTTGATTTCATCGGCGAGCCGCGCTAGCCGGTCCCGTTCTATCCGAATGACGCGGGGGATTGCTGATTCAATCTTGGCACGCTTACGGTCCCGGCAGTCCTTCTGACGGCACGCATCGCAAATCTTCCGACGTTGGAGCTGCTTTCCACATCTGCAAACGTGGTGACGCTTAGGCGGGCGCACCTCTGCCGTTCTGTCTTCTCTGGGTTTCATTATGATTTCCTGTTAATTCTGTGTTGTAGTATGTTCGTGTCATTGAAATACGTCAAGGGATGTAATACTATTACACAGGGAGGCAGTTCTCAAATGAAGGAAGCAATGATTTCGGCAGTCATAAAGCGAGTGGGCAAAAGTCCACTGGAGCGGCTGTCTTGGGCCGTGGACTTTTCACGACGGCAATTGTTGACAGACGGGGACCAATCGAACGCAGAACTAGAGCTAACCTGCTTTCTGTGGGCGCTGAACTTGCGGCCCGATTCTGAACAATCTGTTCCTGCACAGATCAAGACGCTTATGACAGAAGACGCCTTTCATGGGCAGGAAATTACTCAGGCCCAGAGGCGATTTACTGAGATTCTTCGTGCCGCTGCCGGAGATGGAAAGATAGAGCAGCCATTACATCATGTAAAAGTGGTGTTCACGCGGGCTGAAGGACTGGAGTATTCAAGCTCAATTCGCAGCTTCCCGACAACACCCGCAGGGGAGGAGAAGGCGAGGTTGGAGGCTGTGATCTTTAAGCTACTTCGATTGCTCGACAAAACTGTTAGAAGTAGCATCGCTAAATCTAAGGGTGGCGAGCGCTTCACGCCCGTGCGGATGTATGTAGGGATTTGCCCGGAAGACAAGGACGGCTGCGGGAGGCTATATGCGAAGACCAGAAGTGACCAAGAATATTGCTCACGAACTTGCGTCAATCGCGCCCAAGTGAACCGTTTTCGAAGAAATGAGCGTGATGAGTACAAGGCAGAGGTACAACGTGGCTACAAAAGCTCATTCAGGCAGTGGCAGAGCGAACGCCGGAAAGGGAGGAATCGCAAGAAAAAACGCTGAAATCCTTGCGTGAAGGAATATACACGCTTAGACTTTTCACCTGAAACGAGCAATTCGCGTAAGTTGTTGGTTTTAAATGGCGGAGAGAGAGGGATTCGAACCCCCGATAGAGTTTCCCCTATACACGCTTTCGAGGCGCGCGCCTTCAACCACTCGGCCATCTCTCCGCGCCACGGATCGCCGGCGTGGTCGACCGGCGTCCCTATTCGATTTGCTCTTACAGTAGAACGGTGCCGCGTGAGCAGCACCGAGCTTCTATGATACCAAATGGCAGCTTACTTCGTTCGACGTTCGCGGAAGAATGCTTGCACCATCTCCATGGCGCGGCCGGCGAGCACGCCCCTGGTGACCTCCACGGTGTGGTTCAAGCGAGGATGATTCAGCACCTGCAGCGCTGATTGGATCGCACCCACCTTGGGATCGTCGGCGCCATAAACGAGTCGCTTGATGCGCGCGTGCGTGATCGCTCCGGCACACATCGCGCAGGGCTCGATGCTGACGAACAGCTCGCAGTCGCTTAAGCGATAGTTTCCGAGAACGCGTCCGGCTTCACGCAGCGCCAGGATCTCGGCATGAGCAGTGGGATCGGAGTCGCTGATCGGGCGATTGCACGCGCGACTGATCACCCGCCCTTCGCACACCACGACGGCGCCGATGGGCACCTCGCCCAGAGCAGCTGCTCGTTGCGCCTCGCGTAGCGCTTCCTCCATCCACAACTCGTCACTTGCACTCATCGGCAGCTCGCCTCTGTGACATCATAACCAGCGATTATGGGAAGGATTTTCACTTTTGATGGGCTTGCGAATCCAAAATGTATTAAGGTTGAAATACTCTCCCACGGAAAACCCGGTTTCCCAGACGAAAGTCTAAATGAGCTGAAGGCTAGATATTAAAAGAGGTCAATGAATGATTCGTATCCAGGGGATGATTGTTGTGTTGTGTTGTGTCACCGTCGCAGCATGGGGCCAGGCTCCTTCGCAGCAGCCGCCTGCCGGCGCGCCGGCGGCGCAACCTGCTGCAGCTACCAGCGTTTCGGGATGCATGACGCAGTGGTATGGCAATTTCAAGGTTAGCGATCCCGCCACATCGAAGTCCACCGAAGTGAAGAGCGGCGGCAACGATCTTTGGAAGCTGCAGCACCGGGTCGTGAAGGTCCAGGGCGTGGAAGATCCCAAGACGTCGATTCTTTACGCGCAAACGGTGCAGGATACCGGGGCAGCCTGCGGCGACGGCGCGGTCGCCGCCAACAATGCGACGGGGAATTCGTCTGCCGCCGCGGCGCAGCCAGCGACTTCCGGCGAAACTCCGCTGCCCGGAGGCGGCGTGACACAGGGCGACACTGCTGCTCCGCAACCCTCTACCGCGCAGCCGGCGGCTACTCCGAATGCCGCGCCTTCCACGATGCCCCAGGCGCCCGTTGCTACGGCCGCTCCGAATGCCCTTGAGAACAAGGGAACGCCCGCTGCCGGATCTCCGCAAGGAGCGACCATCGCGAACCCCGCTCTGCCGCAAGCGGACGAGACCAACGCCATCTTTACCGGCTGCCTGACCGGGGCGATCAACAACTACCAGTTCAAGTCGAACGGCAAGGTCTACCGCTTGCAGGGCAACACCAGTTCGCTGCCGCAGATGGTCAATCACCAGGTGGAACTCACCGGCGAAGACTTCAACGGCAAAGCCATCCAGGTAAACGCTGCGCGGGACCTGGGCGCCGGCTGCAAAGGGAAGTGACTTCTACAAAGCAATAGCGCTACACTAGCCCCACCGATCGAGGGTGAGATCCGTGGGGCTTTTTAAACAGACGCTCAATCGCCTGGTGTTCGCCGACCTGATCAAGGGACTGAAGCTCACCTTCCGTTATCAGCATCCGGAGAACATCTACACCGAGCAGTATCCGCTCGAGCGCCCGCATGTTGCGGAGCGTTATCGCGGTGCCCCGCGCCTCAACACCAATCCCGATAATGGCGAGAGCCTCTGCATCTCCTGCGACCTCTGCGCCGTCGCGTGCCCGGAAAATCTCATCGTCGTGATTTCAGTGCGCAACGATAAAACACGCCGCAAGGAACTGGTCCACTTCACCTACGACACCAGTCGGTGCATGTTCTGCGGGCTCTGCGAAGACGCCTGCCCGACCGACGCGCTGGAGTTAACGCAGGACTTCGAGATGGCCAGCTACACGCGCGAAGGCGCGATCCTCGATCGCAAGATGCTGGAAGAAGGACCTGCGCCGACTAGCTACGGGCGTTAGTTTCTCGTCTTATCTAGTGAAGTACGGCGCCAGTGTGAACCCGTGCGAGAAGTATGTCTGCCGCCAAGCGGGATTCAGCCGATCCAGCAGCAACCCCTCACCAGCGCCGAATGAATACACCACCGTGCGCTTCCACTTGGCGATGTCGGCCTGGCGCAACTCTTCGGCGGTATTCTTGCGTACCTTGGACGCATAGTCGGCGAACGATTCGTAGTCGGGAAGCGCGGCATATTCCGCGGTGGGCTTGTACCCTGCGGCCGCTTCCGCCGACCTGATTTCGACATAGCGCGCGATGCCTTCCTTCCACAACTGGAATTCAAAATACTTGCCATCGTCGGTTGTGAGTGCGGCGAAGAACCTGCGTCGCTCTGCGGCGTAATGCCTGGCCAGAATCTGGAAGCGATGCCCGTCCGGTTCGTCGAGAGTCTCCAGCAACAACTGCCGCAAGGCGTCGAACGATTTCACAACCTCAGGCTTGTCGTATGGGAACGGATAGTTCAGCATCCACATGCCAGATGTGTCGCCGTGATCGAGCCCGAGCTTCTTGACCGCGTCGAACGATCCCGGTTGCGAATCCTGCAATTGGTGAAAGTGCTCGTGGAAGAGCGTGGCGATCCAGGGTGTGCTCGTCTTCGCTGTCGTTGATGCCGGTTCGCCGATCACGATTACCGACAGAGGCCCGAACGCCGGAAACGTCGCCAGCAGGCTGGTAGGGAATTGCCGCTTACGCGCGCTCCAGTCCTGGTCGATCTTGGTGAAGTCCGCCGGAGGATGAGGATGGTGGGTCAGATACTCGGTGTCCTCGGTTACCAGCAGAAGCGAGTCTGGAGTGGTACTCCAACCCGTCCAGACCTTTTCCGCGATTTGCGATTCGAGGCGGTAGAATTCGCGTACGCGAATGGCATCGGGGGCGGCGAGCGTTTGGGCTTGAAGTTGGCTTCCGAAGAATAGGCAGAGAAAGAAGGCCAGTTTTCGCATGAGCACTCGATTCGACGACTAAGGGAACCAGATGTGAGCCGATCGCAAGTACAGTCCGTATATCGCAATAAGTAATCGGCTTAGGAAGAACAGGATACGATTGACAGAGATGTATTACGGAGTCCATAATATGGATGATGGCTACCAAGATCCTACCACAACTTCTGTCAGCTCCTACAGGGGCACAAACCGCAATCGTCAATGAGAAAGGCCAGATTGTCATTCCAGCCGAGGTGCGCCGCCGAGTCGGCCTGAGGCCGGGCACTCGTGTGGTTTTCTGGGTTGAGGAGAACCGCATTCTGTTTCAGGCGGTTGAAAAGTTTGTCGAGGAATTGCCGGGATTGTTCGGTGCCGGTCCGTCGCTTGCGGAGATGCGCGAGAAAGACCATCGCGACGACAAGGAACGATGAACCACACACTGGATGCGAGCGCTATTCTTCGTTATTTGGATAATGAGGCTGGAGCCGACCAGGTTAAGAAGCTCTTCCTGGACGCTTACCACCAGCGCACCGAGTTGTACGTGAACGCGGTGAACTGGAGCGAAGTCATCTATACCTGCATCAAGCGAGCGGGCGCGGCGGCGAAGCCGAAGATTCAGCAATTGTCCGCATCCCCAATTACTTTGATATCGGTTGACGACAATATGGCATGGGTCGCAGCCGATATGCGACTGAACTTTAACTTGCATCTGGCTGACGCATTCGCGCTCGCGACGGCGGCCACGACCCATTCAACCCTGGTAACCGCAGACTATGATTTCAAGCAGTCGTCGGTTCAACATCCAATCAGTTACTTGCCGAAGAAGTAGCGAAGAAGTAGCGGAGAAGTGCTCAGCCCCGTCGCGCCGCCTCGATGGCAGCGACATCGATCTTCCGCATCGTCATCATCGCCTGAAAGGCGCGTTGTGCCTCGGCGCCACCGGCCGAAAGCGCATCGGTCAGCGCGCGCGGAGTGATCTGCCACGAGAGGCCCCAGCGATCCTTGCACCAGCCGCACGCGCTTTCCTGGCCGCCATTGCCGACGATCGCGTTCCAGTAGCGGTCGGTCTCGGCCTGGTCGTCGGTTGCGATCTGGAAGGAGAACGCCTCCGTGTGCTTGAACATCGGACCGCCGTTGAGACCGAGACAGGGAATGCCGACGACGGTGAACTCCACGGTCAATACGTCTCCCGCCTTGCCGCTTGGGTAATCTCCCGGCGCTTTGTGGACGGCGGTCACTTCGCTATTCGGAAACGTGGCGGCATAGAAGCGCGCCGCATCGAGGGCGTCTTTGTCGTACCAGAGGCAGAGGGTGTTTTTTGGTTTCATGGTGTCGATATTAATCGAGTCGGAAGCGCCAGTTGCGTTTGATCAGTGAATTTCCAGGCGCATAGCGTAATGTCCCAATCTTGATAGCTGTGGAAAATGTTGACCACACGTCGAAATGTTGTGATTGTCTTTGCGACGGCCGGCAACGTTTCTGAGGAACTCCTTGCAGGGCCTTATGCGGTTACATAAAGCAGCACTCGTCGTCAGGAACATGCAAGCACTCCGAACCGGATCACTTTGCCTCGGGCGAGTTCAATATCGCCGCATTTGAACGGCGCGTGCGCCTAATCAGTAGGACGACTCCGCCGATGCCAAACAATAAGAGCGGAACGGGCCCAAGGCTACTCGTGGATAATTCATCGAAATCCGTGAGCGCGTTCTTTTCTGGGTTGTGCGGATCGTAGTACACGGTAACCTGTTTTCCTATGCTGAGTTCGTTCTTACCCGGGCTTTGCCAGCCGACGTACCTTCGTCCACTTACTTCAAACCTATAGCCGTAAACATTGTGATTCGCAGGCTGATGCTCAAATATCACACCCGCCGTAGTTTGCTCCCGCGCTGCTATATGGCGATCGACGTTCCATTCATGAATCTGAAAAACCAAACCAATCGCCCATGGCAGAACGACCGCGATAATCCACCAGGGTGGATGCACCTTCTGGTGCTGATTGCGCACTTCTCGCCAGCGACGCCACAACCTGAGGTTCTCGGACGGTGTATAGAGACCTATTAGTTGAAACTGCTGGTTACTGGGCAGGCCTTCGTTAAGTCGGTCGAACCAGCGTGACAGAACTACAAAGCGAACAATCGTCAACACCGGGAGAAGAACCGCAATTGCAATAATGATCAGAGCCGACGACGGCATTCATTCGTACCCAGATCTTTATTCTGCCATGTAGCGGGGATTGAAAAACAGGAATTGACTGACTATTTACCATCGGTCGAGCGATCCGCACCCGCAAACAATGTCCGATAACAGATATTATGTAAAATACGAAGTTGGCCGCGAAACATGCTAGTTCTTCTTGATTCCTCCTCGTCGCCAACGGCCGCATGCCGGAGATGATCCTCGTCGGCATCACCAACACCGAGGACTCGAATTTTCACAAGGCGGGCTGCGGCGGAGATAAAGGCGGCGGCTTCGAAGGAAGCGGCGGCGAAGTAGCGAAAGCAGTGGTTTGTTGTCAGTCGTTCGGAAAGACTGCGAACGACCAACGACTACCAACCAACGACCGCTTTTTGCTTACAATGGATCCCTCGCAATCTGAACCAAGGAGCTTCCCTCATGGCCCCCAATCATCCTCCGAAATTTCTCGCTATCGTTGACGATGCCCGCAAGCGCATCAAGGAGACCACCGTCGACGAAATCAAGAAGCGCCTCGACCGCGGCGACAACTTCACCCTGGTTGACGTCCGCGAAGAGAGCGAGTTCGCTGCCGATCATCTGCCCGGCGCCATTCACCTCGGCAAGGGTGTCATCGAGCGTGACATCGAGAAGACCGTGCCCGACGTGAATACCGAGTTGGTGCTCTACTGTGGTGGGGGTTTCCGCTCGGCCCTCGCAGCCGACAACCTGCAGAAGATGGGCTACCAGAATGTCATTTCCATGGACGGCGGCGTGCGCGGATGGCGGGAGAAGGGATATCCGATGACGAAATAGCTCGGGAGTGAGGAGTTAGCATTTAGCCATTTCTTTTTGAGCGGATCAGATCATCAGATTTTGCCAACTCCCAACTCCTAACTACCAACTCCTACCGGCTCGGCATCGTCTCCAGCCGCATATAGGTCACTTGCGCCAGCGCCACTTCCCTTCCGCCGTTGTCACGCATGGTGACAGCCACCGGTACCAGGCTGCGCCCGAACTTAATGATCCTGGCATCAGCGGTGACATCAGTCAGGCAGGGCGCCAGGAAACGGATATTCATATCGGTCGTCGTGATCACCTCGCCTGGCGCAATGCGCGTGAGAATGGCCACGCACGCTGCGGTGTCGGCCAATGTCATCAGCAGGCCGCCATGCAGCGAATCGAAGATGCCGTGCAGATTGTCACGATTGGGCATTGCCAACGCGGCCTCGCCTACGCCCAGGCGAGCGAGGCTCATTTCCAGCGTGCGTGTGATCTTGATTTGATCGAACCGCTTTCGGACCGCGATTTCCAATTCCTGCGTCAACTCTTCCATTTCGCCCCATCGTAAAGCATCGGTGGGAACTTTTTCCTTGCGATCACGTATTTACCCATGTTGGGGTTAAGGAATGAACTGGCCGAGGTATGTCGTCGAGTATGGCGACATTGTGGCGATCACATTATTAATGGTTTCTGTCATCGGTGCACTCGCCATCGTCGTGCGCGGATTCCAGGCGCAACGCTGGATGCGCAACGGTGTCTCCGCCGCCGGCATCGTTCTTTGCTCCCTGTGCATGATCGCCTCATTGGAATACATGCGCGTAGCGCCAAAAAAGGTAGCGCCGTTGAAGTCGGTCTTCCGCAGCGCCGGTCGCCAGGCGCCCGATCTCGCCTTCATCTCGCTAGCTGACAATTCCACCCACCACCTGTCGGAATTCAACGGCAAGCTGGTTCTCCTGAATATCTGGGCTACTTGGTGTGAGGCGTGCCGCAGCGAAATGCCCGACCTTGATCGCATCCAGAAGGCGTACGGCGACCGCATTGTGGTGCTCACGGTCAGTGACGAGGATGCTGGCACCCTGGCTCGTTTCAAGCCGCTGGCCACCATGACGATGCATCAGGGGCGCGTCGCGGCGAGCGCGGAAAGCGGCCTCTACGTCCGCCCCGATGTCGTCCGGCCGCTCACGCATATCATTGATTCTCAGGGTATCTTGCGCGAAACGCTGATTGGCCCGCACTCCTTCGAACAATTCCAGACCGAAGTCGTCCGCTACCTCCCTCCACGCTCCTGACGAATCGGACAGGTTGGGACACGCTGACACAACCGCTTTGGTCCGATAGGACAGAATGTCTCACCCAAGTCTCGCCGCCAGAGCTATTTGACTTTCTTTTCAATCACTTAACTTGTGGCACCCCTCCTGCAATAGAGAAGGCACCGTCTCCGCGTGTATCTCTGCGGAAATGGCAGAACCTAGGGCCACGTTGTAAGGATTGCAGGGAGACCATAAATGCTCACAGAGCTTGGGCAAACGAAACACAGCGCGACGTGGGGCGGCGCGAAGTCTACGCCTGTACCTACCGACAAGAGCGCTGAGACGCAGCCGTCGCAAAAGCGGTCGAGCGCGAAGCGGGCAGGACAATTCCTGCTGTGCTTCGGCTTGCTGCTTTCGCTGGTGCTGCCGGCCTCAGCCAGGAATATCTCCAAACACCTTTCGCCGGAACTGTACCAACTGTTCCGCAATGGCGATCCTAACCAGCAGGTAGACGTCATCGTTCAGTACAAGCAGAAGCTTCGCCAGCAGCATTTTGACGATGCTGCCCGGCACCATGCAAAGGCGAAGCACACTTTCGATGCCATCAACGGCATCCACATGAGCGTGCCGGTTGCCGATCTCGACGATCTGGCTAACGAGAACGACGTGAAGTACGTCACCCTCGACCGCCACGTGAAGATGTCGGTTGATGACGTCACCTACGCGGTGTCAGCCGATCTCGCCTGGTCGTATGGATACGATGGAACGGGCGTTGGCATCGCTGTGATTGACAGCGGCGTCTTCGGCCATCTCGATCTCAACAACAACGCTTTAGCTTCGCGCGTGGTTTACAGCGAAAGCTTCGTGCCTGGCGATTCCAGCACCGGCGACCTATATGGTCACGGTACGCACGTCGCTGGCATCGCCGCCGGCAACGGCAATCAGTCGGGCTCGGGCTCCGGTTATAAGTATCAGTACACCGGCGTCGCCCCCAACGCGAACATTGTTAACCTGCGCGTGCTCGATGCCAACGGTTGCGGCAGCGACTCGGCCGTGATCGCCGCCATTCAGCGCGCCATCCAGTTGAAGTCGCAGTACAACATTCGCGTTATCAATCTCTCGCTGGGCCGCGCGGTCTTCGAGAGCTTCACCCAGGATCCTCTGGACCAGGCGGTTGAAAAGGCTTGGCAGGCGGGCATCGTTGTAGTCGTCGCCGCCGGTAACAACGGCCGCGACAACTCGATGGGCACCAACGGCTACGGCACCATCGGCGTCCCGGGCAACGATCCTTACGTGATCACTGTCGGCGCCATGGATACCCACGGCAGCTTCACCACTTCCGACGACACCATCGCCAGCTACAGCTCGAAGGGACCGTCGCTGATCGACCACGTCGTGAAGCCTGACCTGGTTGCCCCCGGCAACAAGGTGGTTTCGCTGCTCGATCCCAACGGCAGCCTCGTCATTGCGAATCCGTCGCTGGACATCCTGCCTTCGTTGAACGGATTGCTCAATAACCTTGGCAACAACGGCAACGGCAACAACAACGGGCAGTACTTCACTCTCAGCGGCACCAGCATGGCGACGCCGGTGGTCGCAGGTGCAGCCGCGTTGATGCTGCAGCAGGATCCGACGCTCACGCCCGACGTCATCAAGGCTCGCCTGATGAAGTCGGCGAACAAGTCCATGTACCGCAACTTCTGGTTGAGTTTTGATCGCTTTGCGAACAGGTACAACAACCAGGCGGACGTTTTCACTTATGGCGCCGGTTATCTGAATATAGCCGCTGCGCTGAACAACCACGATACCGGCACTGGCGTGGCAATTTCGCCCCGCGCGGTGATCGATTCGACTACTGGTGCCGTCACCATCGATTCGACCTGGACGGCTTCCGGTCAGTCGGTGATGTGGGGCAATTCGGTTCTTTGGGGTAACTCCGTTCTCTGGGGTAACTCGGTTCTCTGGGGCAACTCCGTACTTTGGGGCAATGCCACTCTGACCGGTTCCTCCGTTCTTTGGGGCAACAGCGTGATCTGGGGTAACTCGACCACGACTGGTTATAGCGTCCTTTGGGGTAACAGCGTCCTGTGGGGTAATAGCGTGACCACCGGATACAGCGAAGGTGACGGCGACTGCGAGGGTGACCCGACAGTTGATCCGACCGCCTGCCAATAAGGAACCAAGGAAACGTAGAGAGGAATCGAGTTATTTCATGAAACGCATACCACAATCCGCAAAAGTTTTCGTGGGTCTGGTGGCACTCTGCGCCCTGGTCACTCTGGGTGCGGGCATGATGCGTTGGGAGTCCGTCAATCTGGTACGCTTCGCCTGCTTCGTTCTCTGCTCGGCGGCGGCGTCCCGGATGAAGGTTTCCCTACCAGGCTTGAATGGCAACATGTCAGTGAATCTACCATTCATGCTCTTGGCAGCGCTCGAATTGAGCCTGCCGCAGGCGCTGGTCGTGGCCTTTGTGTCCACGGCAGTCCAATGCTTGCCCAAGAACGGCAAGAGTATGGCGGCGATTCAAGTGGTCTTCAACATTGCAACCATCGTCAACGCGGTGGGCGTGGCTCACCTGCTGGCGCACAGCACCCTCGGGATGGCTGGCGTGCCGGCAAAGTCCCTGTTACTGGCTGCGGCGGCCGTCGGGTTCATCCTGTTCGACACCCTGCCGGTAGCGATCATCATCGGGCTGGCCGAAGGCGCTCCGGTATTCAAGACGTGGAAAGAGATTCTGCTGATGTCTTTCCCGTACTTCGTGCTCAGCGCTGGACTGGCTTCGATGGCAGCGACGGCTTCGATGTACGTGGCCTGGTACGTGCCGATGGCACTGTTCCCGGTCATGGCCATGACCTTCGCTTCTTACAAGCGTTACTTCGTACGCCCGGCCGAGGTCCAGGCCATCTCCGAGGCGTACCATTCGGCTGCGGCGGACGACTAATCGGCTGCTCCCTGCAACCTCTTTCTTCAAGGGTCGGGCATAACTGCCCGGCCCTTTCTTCGTTCTAGAAAGCGAGCCGTGTAACGTTCGGTAAAGCTTTGCAAAGCACAGTAAAGTTCCTTGAGAACGCCGGCGTTATTTGCGTACAGTGAACCCGTTCGCAAGAGATGTGGAACGGGAGCCGTCATGAGCTTCGTTTCTCGTTGTAGCCGCGTTCTCGCGTTGGACCGCTACTCAATAGCATCATCTTCCCTGCTGTTGGCAATTGTTGCTCTCATCTTTTCGTCATTCGCTCTCGCGCAAACCGCGCCTTCCTGCAGCGCTGGTCAAACGCAATGCGGCGGATCTTGCGTCGATACGGCAAACGACTCCGCCAACTGCGGCAAGTGCGGCAGTGCATGCCGGGCGAGCGATACTTGTGTCAAAGGCAAGTGCAAGGCGCCTCCGCGTTGTCGCAGCAATCAGGCGTCGTGTGGCGGCCGCTGTACCGACGTCAACAAAGACGCTCAGAATTGCGGCGCCTGCGGGCGCGCCTGCCAACCCGGAAAGAAATGCTCCAACGCCGTGTGCGTGGACAAAGCCGTCTCCAAATTCCCCTGGCCCCAACCGAAGCCAAATCCCAATCCGCCCTCCGGCACGCAAGGCGGACCTTTCAACTGCCCCCTTGGCGAAGAGTTCTGCAATGGCAGGTGCGTGAACACCCTCTCCTACATGAACGACGACAACAACTGCGGGCGTTGCGGAAATTCCTGCTCTGCCGGACAGTCGTGTCGCGGTGGTTTCTGCTCGTGCGCGGTCGGCTCCACCTCCTGCAACGGAACTTGCATCAGTGACGGCCAGTTGATGAGCGACAACAATAACTGCGGACGCTGCGGCAACATGTGTTCCATCGGGCAGACCTGCATGGGCGGAACCTGCATGCGAACCACGCCGTGCCCGCCCGGCGACATCACGTGCCACTAAGCGATCTCAGAACAGTCTTCGAGAGCACTCAATTCCTCGCCGCCGTCCTCTTCCCAGGTGCGCCCGTTGCTGGCATAATCCCACGCACGAAAGGGGTGAGGCTTGCTCAAATCCATTGCTGCTGTCGCCGGCAGCTATATCCTTTCGATCGTCCTCGTGCTCGCCACTGACCCGCTGCTCTCGCGGCTGTTTCCGGGCGACTTCGTGCGCGGGCGTGTGCCCTCCGATACTCCGCTGATTGCAAGCACGGCATGCTTCGTGCTCATTTCGATCTTCTGTGCGTGGCTATGCGCGCGACTGGCACCGGGTCTGACGCCGCAACTGTTGAAACAATTCGAAGAAGGCCCCCAGAGATCGGATCCGAGCCGCGCCTGGTTGATCTCTGGCTTGCGCGAGAAGGTCGCTCGCCATTACGACGCGCTCAGGCAGCTCCAGCAGTTGCGAGCTCAATAATCGCTTCTCGGGCGTTTCTTGGAACGCGGCCTGAATCGCGGGCGTCGATGATTTACACTGCTTCGCAATTTGGAACGAACTTCGGAGTTCACATGTCGAGTCGTCATCGAGGACTGCTGGTTTTCGTCATTGGTTTGATCACCCTGCTGCCCTTCCCAACTGCCGGCGCCGCCGCGCCCAGCGAAGCGCGCCTGAAGAACGCCTACCGTTTCGAACGCGACAACTGGATCTATGTCCATCTGCAAGGCTCGCCGTCGGCAATCGGCTTTCAGCACGGTTACCTGCTGGCGCAGGAGATCAAGGGCGCGCTCGATGCCATGAAGACCCGCACGCTGCACGACACGCATCGCGATTGGAACTTCTATCGCACGACCTCCGAGAAAGTTCTGTGGCCGCACATCGAGGAAGAATATCGGCAGGAGCTGCAAGGCATCGCTGATGGCGTGAAGGCCGCGGGAGTCCAGGCCGATTTGTGGGACATCGTGACGCTGAACTCGACCGAGGAAGTTCCGGACTACTACGTCCCGTGGCTCGATGAGAAAGAACACACGGCGAACGCGCCGAGCCTGCATAGTCCGGGAAACTGCAGCGCGCTGGTTGCAACCGGCAGCTACACGAAAGACCACAAGATCGTGATTGCCCACAATAACTGGACCGGTGTGTACCAGGGCGCGCGCTGGAACATCATCTTCGACATCGTGCCGCAGAAGGGCTATCGCATCCTGATGGACGGCTATCCGGGCGTGATTACCTCGAACGACGACTTCGGCGTGAACGCCTCCGGGATCATGATTACGGAAACGACGATCACTCAGTTCCACGGCTACGATCCGAACGGCATTCCGGAATTTGTGCGCTCGCGCAAAGCCATGCAGTATGCGACCTCAATCGACGAGTACACCAAGATCATGGTGGACGGAAACAACGGCGGCTACGCCAACGATTGGTTGATCGGCGACAACAAGACCGGCGAGATCGCGCAGCTTGAACTAGGACTTAAACATTGGAAGCTATATCGCACTAAAGACGGCTACTTCCACGGGTCGAACTGGGCGAAGGATCCGGACGTGATCAAAGACGACACGACGTTCGATCCGACGAACATGGCGAGTTCGCCGAACGCACGCAAAGTTCGCTGGGAGCAACTCGCGGAACAGAATAAAGGCAAAATCGACGTGCAGATGGCCGAGAGGTTCCTGGAAGACCACTTCGATACTTACCAGAACAAAGAGGAAGCAAACGAACGCACGCTGTGCGGACACGTCGAGACGTCGTCGCGCGGAATTCCGGAATGGGATTGGGCTCCGTATTATCCCGGCGGAGCGGTGCAGGGCAAGGCGATGGACAGCGCGATGGCAAAGAGCATGAGCTTTTACGCGCGGCGCGGGCATCCGTGCGGAGCGGATTTCCTGGCGGACGATTTCCTGAAGAAGCATCCTGAGTACGAGTGGGAGCGCTCGGTGCTGCCGGATATGAAGGCCGGTCCTTGGAGCTTGTTCAAGACGGGAGAGAAGAAGTAGGTTTGCTTTTGTCATCACGAGCCGACGTAAGTCGGCGAGGGATCTGCTGTTCCGACGCAGCTCAATTCTGCGGCCCGCAGGTAGCGTTCAGGCTTGGGTCGGGCGACATGTAGCTGAGTTGCAGGACGGTGCAGTCGTCATTAAACGGATTGCCGGCGCAGAAGTGGGTGACAGCCTGGAAGACTTCGTCGATAGTTTGCGATTCCGGATAGAGCGCCTGCAGGCGGTCGACGCCGAACATGTCTTCCTGCGGGTTCTCGGCTTCCGTGACGCCGTCAGTAACGATGACGATGCGGCTGCCGGGCTCGGTGTGGATCGAGCCAGATTCGAAGGTGGCTTCCGGCAGCAGTCCGACGGGCAGGTTGCCGCCCTCCAGTTGCTGGCACTTGCCGCCGCTGATGATTACCGGCGGAACGTGGCCACAGTTGATGTAGTCGAGGCGGCCGTCGGGGTGCAGGCGCGCGATCATCATGGTTGCGTATTTCTCGCCGGCGACTTTTTCTGACAGGAAGCGGTTGGCAACGGCGACGACGTCGGCCAACGGGATCTCCTGCGCCAGCTGGGCATAAAGTAGTCCTTGAAGAATTGACGCTAACAGCGCAGCAGAGATTCCCTTCCCGCTGACGTCCGTTACGACAACGGTAAGGCTTTTGTTAGTGCAGACAACGTCGTAGAAGTCACCGCCGACTTCCTTCGACGAGATATTGCGCGCTTCCACGCGGGCGTACGGAACATCGGGGATGTTCACGCGCATCAGCCGCTGCTGAATGCTCGCGGCGATGGCCATTTCCTGCTGGTAACGGCGCTGCTCTTCTGCCGCCTGCACCAGGAAGGCGTTTTCGACCAGCGAGGCGGCGTCGGAAGCGATGGTGCGCAGGATGTCGTGGCTGATGTCGGAAAGCTTGCCTGACAGGAACTTGCTGTCGAGGTACAACAGTCCGCGGATTTCGCCGGGGTTGTCGGAGCCGATCTGGGTGCGTCGCAGAGGGATGCAAATCACCGTGCGCAGATTGTGGGCGACGATGCTCTCGCGGGCCGACATCTTGGCGAGGTCTTCCGAGTCGGTCAGCAGGAACTCGGAAGCCGCCGAAAGCGCGTCGCGCAGGACGGAACGCGAGATGGAGTTGTCGTCGGAGAGCGGTTCGCCCTTGGCATTGCGTCCGGCAAACAGTTGCAGGCTGCCGTCCTCCTGTTTGAGGAAGACATAACCGCGCTCGGCCTTGGTGAGCCGCAGCGTGGCGTCGATGAGCGTGACCAGAACCTCTTCGAGCACCGTGCTGGTGTTGAGCTTGCGGGCGGCTTCGAGGAAGAGCGTGAGCGTCTCGAGGTCGGAAGTAGCGCTGGCGCTGGCCGGCTTCCAGACGGAAAGCTGGCTCAGGAGCGCGCTGGAAGATGGCGTCGAGACGGGCTTGTCGGGATCAAAGAGCGCAAAGGCTTCGCCGCGGACGCCGAACTCCAGCTTGTCGTTGCGCTTGAGCTTCTGGCGCTCGACGCGGTTGCCGTTGACGTAGGTCCCGAGTTTCGAGCCTTTGTCTACGAGGTAAAAGCCGTCGACTTCCTGGACGATGATGGCGTGCTCGCGCGAGACGCGCGGATCGGAGATGACGAGGTCGTTCTCAGTCTTGCGCCCGATGGAAAAGATGCCCTTCTGCAGGGTGAGCTTTCGTTCTTCGCTTCCGTGGAGGAAAAGGAGCGAGGGCGTGGATCCGCCCATGAGCGAATCAGGTCCTGTGAGCCCGGCACTACCAATGGCCATTCGTGCCTCGATTGAACTTGGGAAAGCCGCTGCCCCTTCCGGCAGCAAATCTGTGACGCAAGACTATCGCTTGGGGCGAGGGAAATGCAACCGGGATTAACCCACATCTGCCAAAAGCGGGCAGATGTGGGGCACCATCGGCTTTAGACGTTAGTTCCCTACCGTCAGCTGAACGGTGGTGGCATGGGTCAGGGTGCCGGAGCTGCCGGAGATGGTGATGGTTGTTGTCGTGGTCTGCGGTGGTGGGGGCGAGGTGAAGCTGCTGCCGGAGCCGCCTCCGCCGCAGGCGAGCATGATGACGAGCAGGGCCAGGGCGACTGAGAGCAGCACGAGGCGGCGCCGGCGTGAGGTTGCGGTTCCCAGCAGGACGGCACCGAACGGCAGCGCGAGCCAGAAAGCGAAGATCGGCCGATGCGTGAGCTTGGCCGCCGAGGTTCCCTTGCTGATGGTCAAGGCTACGGAAGTGGAACTGGCTCCTGGGGTGACGACCGGCGAGGCGAATGAACAGCTGCCGCCTGCGGGCAAGCCGGTGCACGAAAGGTTGATGGCGGCATCGAAGGTGCCCAGTTGCGGCGCCAGATCGATGGTGTAAGAGGCCGGCTGGCCGGTTTTCGCGACCGGGTTATTGGAGACGGCGGTCAACTTGAAGTCGGTGACGGTGATGTTGGAGGCTACGGCGGGCGAATCGACTTCGCCGTCGTTGACGGTCAGCGAAATCTTAGAAGAGCCGAACGGTAGCGTTACAGTCGGTCTGGCGCCGGTGACGGTTCCGTTGCCCTCGGGGAACGGTCCGGTCCAGCGGTAAGTGAGCGTGTCGCCATCGGCGTCATTGGAGGCAGAGCCGTTCAGCGTGACGGACGATCCTGTCGGCAGATTGCCGGAGGCGAAGCGATCAGCACCGGGGTTCGCTACAGGCGGATTGTTGAGCGGTTCGAAAATGGCAAACGGCGAGAGCGAGACGGTCGCGCCGGTGATTCGCTTAGCGGTGATGTCTACGG
>Ga0335069_10004304_pt1 | contig 21180 bp, 18 predicted proteins | sample Lox_Sample_11_FD_206714 | JGI IMG/M metagenome (GOLD analysis project Ga0335069, IMG submission 206714) | Soil microbial communities from Loxahatchee National Wildlife Refuge, Florida, United States - Lox_Sample_1.1 | ecosystem: Environmental > Terrestrial > Soil > Wetlands | place: USA...
CCCGCGGCATCATGATCAATTACAACCTGTACCGGCACTACTTCCCGATGCAGGCCCTGGGACGCGCGGCCGTGCGGTTCGGCCACAGATTCTCGCCGCCCAACTCCAAGCTTCGTCTCTCCGCCGAGGAACAACTCCAGCAGCTAAGGAGCAGTGTCCAACTGCCATGAACAATTCAATGCCTGGCGGCACCGAGAGCAACTGAGGACAAACCGCCGTTGCTGGCTGATCCTGCTCCTGTGGCTTGGTGCCAGCTTTTATGCCTTGTTCAGTTCAAGGCACGAATTGCTGATCATACTGGGCGCCTATCTCGTCCTGCTGCTTATTCCGTTTGGCGTGGCGCGAATCCTGGACCACAAAAGGAAATGATTTCGAATGCTCGTGGCCAATCTCCATGAGCAACTGCGCTGCCAGACGCGGATCTAACCGTTTGTCGCTGGGGTTCCATAACTGTTAATGACTTATTTTTGGGGCACTGGAAGCGGCGCTTGAGGAATCAAGCCGTTGGCTTCCTGGAGCAGGAGGCGAACAAAGACCCACGCTGGCCAGTTCCATTTGTCGTAACCAATATTGAGACCGTTCTGGACAAGACTCCTCGCCCCGTCCAACTCCGAGCGTGCACTCGCATCGTCGCCGAGCTTGGAGAAGCACATGGCTCGGATGACCCGATCCGTGGCAGCGGGCATTGGCATGTACGTGCAAGTAACCAGGCTGCGCTGGCCGCAATCCAGAGCCTTGGCGTAATTGCCGCGCCTGTATTCAAAGAGGCCGAGCAGCGCCAAATCCCATGAGGCAGGCACATACGTTCCTTCCTTGAGCGGCCCGGCGCTGGTCACGGCGCGCTCCAGGAATTGGACAAAGGGCTCCAGGGCCGCTGCGGAAGTGCTATCGAGAGGCCGCAGCAAGCCCGTTTGCATGACGTTCTCATAACCCCATGCCTCCGTTGTGCCGTTGAACCGGCGGATGGCCTGGTCGCGAACCCGAATGAAGCCTGACTCATCACCCAGCTTCAGGGCAATTATTGCTCTGAGGAAGCAATTCTTGGCACTACTGTCCTCGGGCAACTGAGAAAAGCGGCTGCGCGCCTGGTCCCATTCACCACGAATGGCGTGCCACTCGCCGAGCTCGCGCGTGAGGATCATGACGGTCTCTTCGGAGAAATCACCAGACTTGGACGTTGCCTCCAGAGTTTGGTCGCTCTGCGCTATCACCTCATCGCACTCGCGCCTCAACAGATCGGCCATCACCCAGTCGTACCAGGAACCTTGGAGATCTTGCGGCGCCCCTGGAAACATGGTGGCAGCAGTGCCACCTATATTGAGTCCTGGCGGCGACTTGGCGTGGATCAACTCGCAGGCTGCCGTCCAATCCAGCCTCGCCGACTGGAACTGCCCCAGGCGCCAGCCCGACATGGCCTTAATTAAAAACGACGCCGCGGTCCTTGCGGTGTCATCCACGGCGTTATCCTCGATGTAATAACCCCAAGTCAAGGCTTGGGGAAAATGCCCCTGGCGATACTCCCATAAAGCCAGGACCGCCGACCATTCCGCCCACTGAGGCGGTTTCGGACGCCTTTCCCCAGCGGCGGGAAACCTCCTTTCGACAGCTTCCGCCGCGGGAAGAAACAACCGGATCATGTTCGTATCGAGCGGCAGCAGCAAGCCGGCCGTAAAGGTCCGGTAGTCTGAGGCAATGTTAGCCGGGCTGAGCCCGGCCAGTTCGGCCTGGCGGAAATGCTCGTAACCGCGCCGGTCTTCGGCTTGGAGCAAGGCCACCGCCAGTTTCAAATGATCCTCGGCAACCAGATTCGCAGCATCGAGTTGGTTCACCTTCAGCACCGATTCGAACCGCGCGGCGGCTTCGGGCCATCGGCCATGGTTGGCGTGCCAGTCACCCAACGCGCGCAACCCCGTGGAAGCCTCAATGGAAGGCATGTCCAGCGGAAGGCTCGCCGAGAGCCTGTCGGCCTCCTCAAAACGGCGTTGAGTCACCAGCAGCGCCAGGTGGGACACGTTTTCTCGCAATTCAGCCTCTTTCCTCAACCGCGTCTCCGAAGTGCGGGCCTCGCGCTCTTTAAGGAACATCGTAGTCGAGATGACGGTGCCCAGTAGCAGAGAAGCAACGGCCGCGGCTCCGAACAGGAACACCATTCGGTTTCTGCGCACGAGCTTCTGCAGCCGATACAACTGACTGGGTGGACGCGCGAGAACGGGCTCCTCTTGCAAATAATGCTCGATGTCCGCCGCCAACGCGTTGGCTGTCGCATAACGGCGGGTGCGGTCCTTCTCCAGGCACTTGAGCACAATCCAATCCAAATCACCCCGAAGCTGAGACACCAGCCGGGGCGGTTCGACGTGGCGCCGGCTGGCGGTCTTGGTGAGCTCCTCGTCGTTCAGCGTCTGGAGCTTGGCCGATGGACTCAGCGGGTCGCGCTCACGCACCGTGCGCCTCAGTTCCTCCACCCCCAGTTTCAACAAATCCGTGGTGTCAAACGGCGTCCGGCCCGTCAGCAGTTCGTAGAGCAGCACGCCGAGGGCATAAATGTCGCTGCGGGTGTCCAGGTTCAGCCCGCTCAACTCCATCTGTTCCGGACTCATGTAGGCGGGCGTCCCCATCAATTGCGCATACGAGGTGAAGAGCGTCTTGTCGGTGAGTCGTTGCTCGGTCGCTTTGGCGATCCCGAAATCAATCACCTTCGGAACCGGCACCCCGTCATGCATCGTGACCATGATGTTGGAGGGCTTGAGGTCGCGATGGATGATTCCCTTTTGGTGGGCGTGCTGCACCGCGTTGCAGACCTGGATGAACAATTCCAGCCGTTCCTTCATGCTCACCCGGTTCTGGTCACAGTACTCGGTGATCTTGACCCCATAGACCAGCTCCATCACAAAGTACGGCCGACCGGTTTCGGTCGCGCCCGCATCCAGCACCCGCGCGATGTTGGGATGGTCCATCAGGGCCAGGGCCTGGCGCTCGGCCTCGAACCGGGCGATCACGCTCTTGGTATCCATCCCCAGCTTGATGATTTTCAGGGCCACCCGGCGGCGAATCGGCTGCTCCTGCTCCGCCATATAGACCACCCCGTACCCGCCTTCCCCAAGCTTCTGGAGTAACTTGTACGGGCCGACGTACTTGGTCTCGGGGAGTTCAGGCTCCAGCGCCGATTCGGCCGCCGAAAGGACCTTGGCAGCATCGGCGGGCGCCGGCTCCAGGGCGGGAGCACAGTCTTTGAAGAAATCGCCGGCGGTTTGCGACAGGCTCAACAGTTTCTCCACCTGTTCGCGCAATGCCTGGTCGGCGCCGCATGCGTGGTCGAGAAAACGACGGCGCTGCGCTGGGTCAGTGATTTCCAGCGCTTCACAGAACACCGCCTTCTCGCGCGGCACTCGAGTACTCATTTGTCCATTCAACTCTAATGCGACAAACCTCTGAGCACGTTCGCCAGATTATTCAGCTATCTGGCAGGTGCCGACAGCTCGATTTTCGCCGCAGCTTCGCGTTCCAGCAGTCGGGCCAGCAACCAGTCATACCAGAAGCCGCGCGGGTCTGCATTCACGACCAGGGGAGTTTTCCAGCGTTCCTCAACCAGCTCGCGGCTTTTCGCCAGCGCCGACCGGGCCGGTTCGGCTTGGCCGAGTTGCTGATAGGCCATCGCCAGAATGGCCTGGTTGGCGGCCACGCGCTCCAGTTGGGCATTTTGCTTGAAGCTCAAACCGCGGTTCCCCCAATTGACCGATGCAGCGTAGTTGCCCCGACGATATTCAACCAACGCCAGTGACATGCATTGCCACGGCAGCGCCCAGTGGTTGGGATCGGTCTGCGTGCGGACAGAGTCCACCGTCATTTCCGCTAAGGGCGACAACCCGGCGAGCAAGCCGGGACTCGGAGGGAGCAGCGAACAGCTCTTAACAATCCGCTCGGCGAGCTCCGCATTGCCGGTGCCCTGGAATTGCTTGATGTATTCGAGACAGAAATTCTCATACGCCTGCCGGTCATTCATTTCGGCGAGCACCACCGCATATTTGATGTAGTCCTGCGTCGCCCACAGTGGCGTCTCGAACCGGTCCAGCGGAAGCAATGCCGAATAATACTCCGCCGCGCGGCGCCAGTTTCCCTGAACCGCCGTCCAATCGCCCAGCGCGCGGAACACCGTGGTGCCCAGCGTCGCCGTTTCAGCCGAGACAGGAATCGTACCTATGAGTCGGTCGGCTTGCGCCATCTGGCTCTTGCTCACGAGCGACGCCGCTTTAGCCATGATGTCGCGCGCCTCGGCCTGCCGGCGCTGCAGCGCCTCTCGTTCTTTGGATACCACCGCAGTGGATGAAGCCGGCGTTTGTTTTTCAATCAGGGCCGCAGCTTCAGCCATCAAGATTCGGTCGAGCGCCCAATCAAACCAGTAACCCCGCCCGCCGTTCTCATCCGCGAGATTGCGGCTTAGGGCTAAGGCGTAGGTCGCATCCTGCACCTGGCCCAGCTTGCCGTAAGCCATGGCCATGAGGGCATCGGCGGTGGCCACCCGGGCTGCGTCGTTATCTCCGTAGGACAGACATCGCCGGCTCCACTCGAGGGCTGCGGCGTAGTTTGCCTGACGATAACTCCACAAGGCCAGGGAATCACAGCGCCAGGCGGTGGCGCCCGGCCACGGCTCCTCAGCCGCCGTCAGGGGCGTGCCCACCGGCGTCTCCCTGATGCAAACATCAGCCAACGGCGCCAAAGCCGCCATAACCCCTTTGTCCGCCGGCAGCAGCAGGCTGTTTTTAACAGTGCGTTCCGCCTCCACCGGATAGCGGGTGCTGCCAAAACGCTCGATGAGCTCCCGGCGGAACTTGTCGTAGCCCGGTTCATCGCCGGCTTGAACCAACGCGACGGCACAGCGCGTACCATCCAGCGTGGCGACGTTCGGCGTCTCCATTTGGTCAACTCTCCACAGCAATTTGAAGTAGGCCGCCGCGCGTGGCCACATGCCTTGGGCTGCGGCCCATTCGCCCAAGGGCCGGAATACCGACTCGCCGCCCAGTCCGTGCTCGGGAAAACTGACTCGGGCCATCAACTGGTCGGCGGCGCCAAACTGGTTCTCGCCCACCAGCGCCGCCGCCTGGCCAATGGCCGCTCGCGCCTCGGCCTGCTGCCGAAAGAGCGCCTCGTTAGCCCGGCCGCGCACCGCTTCCCGCCGGGCCTGTCGTTCCAGCAAAAAGAGCCAGGTGGATGTGCCGCAGCACGCAATCAGCGCAAAGGCGGCCGCCGTAAGGGAAGCAAAAACGACGCGGTTGCGGTGAACCAGTTTCTGGAAATGGTAAATCCGGCTCGGTGGCCGCGCCAGGACGGGTTGCTGATGCAAGTAACGCTCTGCATCGATGGCCAGGGCATTGGCGGTCGCGTAGCGCCGGGTCCGGTCCTTTTCGAGGCACTTCAACACGATCCAGTCCAAATCACCGTGGAGCTGAGCTACGAGCCGGGGAGGTTCTATGCGCCGCAGCCTGGCCGTCTTGGTGATCTCATCGTTGGCGAGCGTGCGGAGTTTCGCCGATGGACTCGGCGGCTCCCGCTCACACACCGTTCGCCTCAGCTCCTCCACCCCCAGTTTCAACAAATCCCGAGTGTCAAACGGAGTCCGACCCGTCAGCAGTTCGTAGAGCAAGACGCCGAGGGAATAAATGTCGCTGCGGGTGTCCAGGTTCAACCCGCTCAATTCCATTTGCTCCGGACTCATATAGGCGGGCGTGCCCATCAACTGGGCATACGACGTGAAGAGCGTCTTGTTGGTCAGGCGTCGCTCGGTGGCTTTGGCGATCCCGAAGTCAATCACCTTGGGAACCGGCACCCCGTCATGCATCGTGACCATGATGTTGGAGGGCTTGAGGTCGCGATGGATGATCCCCTTTTGGTGCGCGTGCTGGACCGCGTTGCAGACCTGGATGAACAACTCCAGCCGTTCCCGCATGCTCACGCGGTTCTGATCACAGTACTCGGTGATCTTGACCCCATACACCAGTTCCATCACAAAGTAGGGGCGACCGGTCTCAGTGGCCCCGGCATCCAGGACCCGCGCAATATTCGGGTGGTCCATCAGCGCCAGCGCCTGCCGCTCGGCCTCGAACCGGGCGATCACGTTCTTAGTGTCCATCCCCAGCTTGATGATCTTCAGGGCCACCCGGCGGCGAATCGGCTGTTCCTGCTCCGCCATATAGACCACGCCATAACCGCCCTCCCCAAGCTTCTGCAGTAGTTTGTAGGGGCCGATGCGTTTGGCCTCAGGGATTTCTGGCTCCAGCGCCGATTCTGCCGCTGAGAGCACCTGGGCGGCATCGGCAGCGCTCGGCTCCAGGGCCGGAGCACAGTCTTTGAAGAAATCGCCGGCCGTTTGCGTCAGGGCCAGCAATTTCTCCACCTGTTCGCGCAGCGCCTTATCGGCGCAGCACGCCCGGTCGAGAAACTGACGCCGTTGCACTGGGTCGGTGAACTCCAGCGCTTCGCAGAACACCGCCTTTTCGGGCGGCACTTGAGTGCTCATTTGCCGACTAACCAACTGACGCTACGCAGATCACTCTCATTAACACCCCGTTTCAACGGGGTGCTCGGGCGGCCAGAGGCAAGGGTAAACCGTTTAAAACGGTTTACCCGGCCCCCACGCTCCCTTTCACCCCGTTGAAACGGGGTGCTAATAAGAACCGGCTGCAGAGTAATGCGACAAACGGAGGCCACTTTCGCCAAATGGCGCAGAAATTCTCGGCGCTTACTTCTGCTCGCTGATATAGCGAAACAGCCAGGCCCTGGCATAAGCCCACTGCCGGTCTAGCGTGCGGAGCGCAAGTCCCAGGGTCTCAGCGATTTCCGCATTGCTCAAGCCGCCAAAGAATCTCAGCACGACGATGCGCTCAAGTTCGGGATCCTCTGCTTTGAGGCGCGCCAGCGCTTCGTCCACCAGCAAAACCTTGTCGTCGGGCGTTGTCTGTGCCAGTTCCAAATCCTCAATGTTCAACCGCACCTGGCCGCCCCCATGCTTGAGCCGGGATCTATGGCGTGCCCTCTCGATCAAGATGCGGCGCATCGCCTCCGCGGCTGCGCCGAAAAAATGGGCGCGGTTTTGCCAGGTTCGGTCTCCGTCGGCCACCAGCCGCAACCAGGCCTCATGCACCAAGGCCGTCGGCTGAAGCGTTTGGCCGGCCATCTCATGTGCCATTCGCGCGGCCGCCAAGCGCCTCAATTCGGCATACACCAGCGGAAGCAGCTTCTCGGCCGCGCCTTCTTCACTGCGACCGATCGCATGCAGAACCTGAGTGATCTCAGCAGTTTCGGACATGGCTTCCCGCATTATACGCCCGCTACAACTGACGTCCAAGCCAAACCACGGAGCGGCAGGACAGCACGGTGCGTGACACAAATCCTCAGGCACAGGTATTCACAAGCGTTTCCGTCTCAAATCAATATGGAATTACATATAGGATGCCTCGGTGCCCTTCGTTGCCTTCGTTTCCTTCCGTTTAAATTCTCCGCTGTCGCGGTTGGCGCCGGGCAGGATCATGCGTACAACCCCATCAACCAGCTTCAACTCATGGAAGTTGATAATCGAGAATGCATGTGCCTCTTTTACACCAAGCAAACGAAGGAAACGAAGAGTTTTGTCGTGCGCCCAGAACAGCACCCTGGCGAACTTCGGGAGCTTCCGGCGCATTAGGGGATGAATGGACACAAGTTTTCGACCTTTGGAAGTAAACGGCCTGCGGCCCGGAGCCCTGCCGGTCGTAGGGCAGGTGGCCGCGACCGAAGAACGCAACCTCCTGGCACGCGAGGTCCACGACATGCTCAAGCACGATTTAGCCGGAATGTTACCGCCGCTCGACGGCCAGCCCGGACTCCAGGATGTTGACCTGCAGGGGGCGGTGGTTGACGCCAGGGCCTTCGGCGATTTGGTCGGCCAGAGTTCTGGTCTGCGACGCCTGGCCAGCCAAATTGACGTCGTCGCCCCCACGGAAGCTTCCGTGCTTATCCTCGGCGAGACCGGAACCGGCAAAGAATTGGTCGCCCACGAAATCCATCGCCGGAGCGCCCGCAAGGACGGCCCCTTCGTTCGAGTCAACTGCGCCTCCATTCCAAGGGAGCTATTCGAAAGCGAGTTCTTCGGCCACGTGAGAGGCTCCTTTACGGGAGCCGTGAAGGATCGGGCCGGACGCTTTGAGACCGCCGAGGGCGGAACCCTCTTCCTGGACGAAGTGGGCGAGATTCCGTTGGAGACCCAGAACAAGCTGCTGCGCGTTCTGCAGGAGAAACGGTACGAACGCGTGGGTGACGACCGAACGCGCTGCGCCGATGTGCGCATCGTGGCTGCGACCAACCGCGATTTGAAGAAGGCCGTAGCCGCCGGCAAGTTCCGGGAAGACCTCTATTACCGGCTGAACGTGTTTCCGATAGAGGTTCTCCCGCTCCGGGAGCGACTGGATGACATCCCGTTATTGACCAGGCATTTTGTGGCGCTCTCGGCCAAGGAATTGAACTGCGCCAAGCCCCGGCTCACGAGGGCCGCAGTCGCACAACTCCAGAGTTACGATTGGCCGGGCAATGTGCGGGAATTGCGGAATAAGATTGAGCGCGCCGTCATTCTGGCTCGCGGCGGGCCTTTGGAGTTCGACCTGGCCATCAGCGGCCAGGCGGCGCCTGAAGCTCGGCCGAGTCCTCGGACCGATTCGTCGGCCAGCAACCCGGCGCAGCCCAGGTTCCTCACCGATGTCGAGGTTCAGCGCTTCGAACGTGATAACCTCTTGCAGGCATTGGAAGCGGCTAATTGGAAAATCAAAGGAGCCGACGGCGCGGCGGAGCTCTTGGGCGTGAAGCCTACTACCTTGATCTCAAGGATGATTAAGTGGGGGCTGAAAAAGCCGGAACTTGAAGCGGCCTGAATGAAGCTGCCGTGGACTTGGTTTTACAACGACCTGCCACTAACCCGAAACGGTTCGCTCGGCAGCCTCGTCCCCGACTGTGATGCTCCCCCGACCGTCGGGTGGATGCCACGATCTCAGTGGGGTATTGGCTGGCAGTGGCTTGGGGTGTCATAGGTCTTTGCATAAGTGCCTCGCCAACAGCTAATTACGCATAAAGTCCTGCGACGCTGCAGCTTACGCTGCATACAGCCCTCAGAATGGGCCGCTGAAGCATCCCAGGCTGCACGCATTGACCACCCACGCTGCGTAACGCCTCCAGGGCCCCTCCAGACCCACACCGTCGTACCTCTGCAAACCTTGCAGAGGTACGACGGTGAGGTACAGGAGGGAATACGGCGAGATACCGGTGCGGTGACCGCGAGGATACAGAGCTATAGGCGCACTTAAGAGACTATCCGACAACGTGTTATCGCCACGCGGCTCAGGCGGGGATGCGGAAACGGAGCACCTTTGGAGCATCTACAAAGCCGTCTATGTGCTGACAGGTGCGAATCCAGACCGCCTGGTTGGGCTTCGGCACGCCAAAACGGGCAACATAAAGGTCGGTGATGTCACTCCAGCCATTTATCGGGGGCGGCAGCAGCCCCAGCAGGGGGAAGTGCTGAACGCAGCGGACAGAACTCCTGACCGGTCTGGCGCCTTGCACCAGGATCAACTGCGCCGGCGTGCTCTCGACGCGGAGTTTGATGCAGCACTTGCCCTCCGGGTAGCTGATATCCAGATCCAACACCGGGTTGGGGTCGAAAACAGGCTCCGGGGGCGCAACGTCGAATTGTGGCAAGGCGAGATCGGCGCGCCGGGTGTTCAAGCTCACGAAGAGCTTGAAGCAATTGAGCCGCACCCGCTCACCTTCATCGTTTAGGAAGTATTTGTTAGCCGCCAGAGCGCGCCATGTCTCGTGGTGTTCCAAGGAAAGCGTTCGCCAGCGGCGGGAGACGGCGAGGATGTTCTTGCGGTGGCCCTGCTGGTCGGCGGTTCGAGGGTTCGATGGGGGCCCGAACGTGCTTCCAGCCCATCCGCAGCGGCCTTTGAATGCTCGCACACCCTCGGCTTTCAGGCGCTTGATCCAGGCCCGCCGCTCTTCCTCGTTTTCGGGAGGTTCGAACTTTGGCATAGACGCCTATTTTTGCTGCACGAGCCCCGCCAGGCAAGCCCCGGCTGCTGCGGAAGTCAGAACAGGTTCCCCTGATTGCCGTTTGGGTCGCGGCTGGCAATGAAAGCCTCACGCAAGGCGGCGAGCTGTTGCGCCGTGAAGGTGCGCCGAACTTTCGCAATCTCAGCAGCCGCAAGCTGGTCGCATCGTTCGTTGTCCGGATGCCCGACATGGCCGTTGAGCCACCGCCAGGTCACCCGGTGGCGGGAGGTGGCTTCCTCGAGTTGGCGCCACAGGTCCTCGTTCTTCACTGCCTTCCTATCGGCGGTGCGCCAGTGGTTGGCTTTCCACCTCGGCAACCCCTCGGTGATGCCCCCGCGCCTTTGGTCCACCCGTCCGCTTGTTCAGGATATTGAGGTGTGCTAGTAAAATGGGAAACCACTGTAAAGCATGGACGACCCTGACCGAGAGGAAGAGGCTATATTCAGGGCGGTCGTCGTTTTGTTGCCCAAGGATCGGGCTGCCTATCTCGACCACGTCTGCGGAGGAAATGGGCAACTTCGTCAGCGGATTGTCGAGAGGTTATTCAAAGCGAGCCAGACTACAGGCATGGCTCCGGAGTACAAGCCCACTCCTTCGTGCTCGGAGACCTTAGTCGTTCCTTTCGTGCAGGAGCCGCCGGGGGAAAAGCCTGGCGATCGCATCGGCCGTTACAAACTGCTGGAATTGATTGGGGAAGGGGGCATGGGCAGCGTCTGGGTGGCTGAGCAGACCGAACCAGTGCGCCGTGAAGTGGCCTTGAAGGTGATCAAGCTGGGGATGGACACCAAGCAGGTGATCGCCCGGTTTGAGGCTGAACGGCAGGCCCTGGCTCTGATGGAGCACCCCAACATCGCCAAAGTGCTGGATGCCGGGGCGACGGAGACTGGCCGGCCCTATTTCGTAATGGAGCGAATCAAGGGCATTCCCATTACCAAATACTGCGATGACCACAAGCTCGACACCCGGCAAAGGCTGGAGCTGTTTATTCAAGTTTGCCAGGCCGTCCAGCATGCCCACCAAAAGGGCATCATTCACCGGGACATTAAACCCTCGAATATACTGGTGATCGCACCCGCCGCGCACGGAGACGGAAAGCCGGTGCCCAAGGTGATTGACTTCGGTATCGCCAAGGCCACAGGACCGGCGCTGACCGACAAGTCCATCCATACGATGCTGTCGGAACTCATCGGCACGCCGGCCTACATGAGCCCGGAGCAAGCCGAGCTGGAAGCGCTGGACATTGACACGCGCACTGACATCTATTCCCTGGGAGTGGTGCTCTACGAGTTGCTCACCGGTCGAACTCCATTCGACCCCAATCTGTTGGTTTCGGTGGGCATTAGTCAGATGCAGCGCATCATCCGGGAACAGGAACCACCGCGGCCGAGCCAGCGCCTGCTGGCGCTCACGGAGAGCGAGCAGGCCGCGGCGGCCCGCCAACGGTGTTCCGAGCCGTCCAGACTCCCCCGTACCCTGCGCGGCGACTTGGATTGGGTCGCGATGAAATCTCTGGAGAAGGATCGCGCCCGGCGTTACGAAACCGCCAACGGTCTGGCCAAAGATGTCCAGCGTTACCTGGACAATGAACCCGTCCTCGCCCGGCCGCCGAGCCGGCTCTATCGCCTGGAGAAAATGGTTCGGCGCCACAAGCTGGCGGTCGCTTCGGTCACCGCCATAGGGCTCGCGCTTGTTCTGGGTGTGGTGGGCACGAGTGTCGGGTTCCTGCGCGCCAACCACCAGCGGCGGGTCGCGGAGATGGCCCAACGCCAGGTCCGTGAGAACTTCGACCAGGCTCGTGCCACGGTGGGTGATCTGCTGGCCATCGCCGACGATGATCTAAACGACGTGCCGGGAATGCAACCCGTGCGGGTCAAATTGATGCGGGCCGCCATCGAGCGCTACAAGCCTTTTCTCGAACAGCCCATGACGGACCCGGCGCCAAGGGCAGAACTGGCCCGGCTCTATCTCAACTACGGCTTTGCCGCCCACGACATCGGCGGGGCTACCAACCAGGACGCCCTCTCCGCCTACCAATCGGCCCTCAACATCCAGCAAGACCTGGTGAAGCAGTATCCGCGGAACCGGGCCTTTCGCGCCGACCTGGGCTGGACACTGATCTACTGGAAGCTCTGGGGCGTCAGCCATTCGGTCGCCAAAGCAGACGAGGCGCGGGCGCTCGCCATTTTTGAGCAACTGGCGCGGGAGGACCCGAGCGACCCGTTTGCCCGCTCGGGCCTCGTATGTTTTGTCGTCCTCATGCTCAATGTGCGGCGACGAGTAAAGGGGCAACGATTTGGTCGGCCGACTCTTCGGCACATTCGCATCGACCACGGCAACTTCGAAACCCGACCTTCCACTGGGATGTACCTCTGACCGATGCGCTCCCGCTGTTCCGACAGCATCCGGGCGATTACCAACTGACCTTGTTGTGTGAAAACTACGTTCTGGCCAGCCTACCGCTGACCATGCGCTCCGAGCCAGCGGCCTATGCCGCGGCACTCAAACAGGTCGAAACCCAGGCAACTTGGGAGTCTAGTCGCTACGAAGTAATCAATCACCACGGCCAACTCGTCCCTTTGGAGGTCGTGGCTGAGGATTTCCGCCAGATCAGAATCGAGGCCGTGGTTGGCGTGCGCCAACCGGACGTGCTGTTTGACGAATTCCGCCTGCCGCTGGTCGCCGAATTCCGCAGCCGGACTGGAACTACGGTCATCACTCACCAGGCATTGGAACTCACGCTGCGCCCGGGTGCCAACCCTATCCAGTTGAATCTCCGCCTACAACCACATCAATTCGCCCGGGCAACCTCAGACTGCATCTTGGAACTGCGCTTGGGCAACCGAGTGCTGGCTCCCGTTCCGGTCACGCACAAGACCCGTCGGCAAATCAACCAGGGGAAAACTGCCCGCCAGCTTGAAAGCTTGTCCCTGGCCGACGTTGAGTTGGCGGTCGAGCGTGAAGGCGAATGTCTGGTAACCGATGCCGTTTTCGCCACCGACCGGCGGGTTATCTCGCGTTTCACCGCCCACGCCGAGGGTTTTGACGAAGATGTGCCGCGCCTGCAATGGCAGCTCATCATCCAGCTCTGCCATGTCGCCTCACGTCGCACCTTTGAACAGACCCACACCCTGCGGATTCGGGCGGGAAGCAATCGCTGTCGCAGGCTGGCTGTGCCCCTGGAACACTTGCGTGCCTGTTTCCCGCCCGGGCGCTGCACCCTATCCTTGCTCTGCCGTGACCGGTTGTTGGCCCAGCGCGAGTTTCGCTTCCTGGCGGAGGATGAGATTGTGCCCTACACGCAACAGTTGGTTCTAGCGAACTTGCGAGTGCTGGACCCGCAGTTGGTTTGCGAGTCCCGGAACCATGCCTACGCCACCCAAACAGTCCCATTCTGCGCCGAGCGCCTCCGCGTTCGTTTGACTCTCCAGAGCCAGGGCTTCACTGCTGCCCTGTCGGAATGGACTCTGCCGCTGCGCCTCAACCTCCCAGGTGCCCGGCTTGCCGCCACGCCGGTGTGCCAGACCCCGGTCACTCTCTCATCGCGTCCCTCGACCCTGGATGTGCCCTTCTCCCTGGCCGATAGCGCCCTCGCTGACCAGCCCGGTGCCTATGAAATCGAGGTGCACTTGGAAGGCCGGGAAATTGCGCGAATCCCCTTTCGCATCGTCTCTGAAGCTGAAATCATTCAACACATTGAGGTTACCTCATGCGAGATGGTTGCTGTCCCCCGCCACGGCGGGGCGCCGGTGCGGTGTGACCAATTGAGCCTCGAGGAACATCGCGAATTGCGGATTGCCTTTGGCGTGCGAGCAGGATTCCCAGCACCGGGCTTCACAATGCCCGGACGCGTTGAAGTCATGGCTGGCCAGCGGGTCCTGTACTCTTCAGATTTCCTGTCTCCCTTGGACCAAGAGACCATCAGGAGGGAGTTGAAACCGCTGTCTCTAGCCGCGCTTTGGGCCACGGATGGAGTTCGCGATCAAAGCCTGCACGTGCAGATTTCTGTCGGCGGAGCGATCAAGTGCTGTCACCCCCTCAGGCTTCAAATCCGAGCGCGCTTAACCAACTTCGAGGGCGCCCTCAAACAGGATGCCCACGCGTTGGGAAACGTGGATGAGGAATATAGGGCAATTCTCCAGGCGCTTGAGCGATGAACGACCCAGAGCCAGCCGATGAACAAGCCCGAAGCGACCCGGGGGCAGGAGCTTGAGGGCGGGGCCTTGCAGCGCGCAGCTCGCCAGTAGTGTGCCAGTACGCCGCGAGTACACCGAATGTACTCACCCAGTACACAGCAACCGGGGCTTGATGAACCGGGGTATCCTCTTCCGTATGAATGCTATTCTCGGCTTGCTCGTCGCTGGCAGCGCCAGCCTGATCACTTTCTTTGTGGTGCGACGGATATTCCAGGAACGCCTGCGAGTCGGCCCCCCGACCCTGCTCGCTGCGCTGGTCGCCTGCTTGGCCTTTGTTGGGCTGCGCCGGAGCGGCGATGGCCTGCTCAGGGCTCTCCTCATACCATACGCTGCCCTGGCACTTGCTTTATTGTTTTGGTTCCTGGGGCTCCGGTTCACGCGTTTGGCCAAGCGGCCGAGGGAATGCCTGCGGCATCCTGATTCCAATCCAAGGACCAACGCGCTACGGCACCCGGAGTCGGATGATCGAAACTCAGTTTGGGCTGAGCACCGTAGCCGGGCGGGCAAGGGGCACGAACCGAAGCAGGAACCTTCAAACCCCCGGGTTGCCGAAGGTCCAGCGTCCCGAGCCGCTCAGGACGGCCGGTGGTGCTTATGAAAGCCGAGACCAGAACGATCGCGACAATCCTTCGACATCGTGCCGCCTACGCCACAATGCGCCGCGGCGCCGCTCTGGCTTTCACCGACGCTACTGGCCACAACCCCGAGCATGACCAACCCGCCCTGCTTCGAGCTCTCAGGTTTTCGCCAAGGAGCAGTGACCCGGACGCTAGTCCTTTGAGCGGCACCTAACTTGCCTGGGCCGGTGACCGCCCCCCTTGGCTGCTGTCACCCACGGCCCTCGCTTTCCGGCGGCCAGGCCCCTGCGCGTCATCCCGTTGTGCTCTGCATATCCCGTGCATCGAAGATTGGGCGGGGCTGGGTGCGGCAAACTCGGATGCCGCCCTCGTTTGCGGTGCCCGGCTTAACCCGCTGGGCGGCCCAATGAGGATCAAAAACGCCCATTTATTGCCCCGAGGTTAGCCGATGACGTCAAAGCCTAAATCACCGAACTTCCTATCGCCTGCGTTCCCAAGCCGCCGCTGCTCGCAGCTGGCGAACGACTGCTCCCGACTGGCAACCCACTTCGGATTCGACTTTCTCTCCGGTCCTGGACCAGACGGGCTCATTCTCCTTGCCGCAAAGCCTGTTGCGGCTGAGCGAGGAACACTCGCTTTCGCAGAACCGCCGCCAGTCGACTGGCTCGGACAGGTGCTCTGCCGTTATTATAAAACGCTCGGTTGTGACGGTGTCATTTTCGTCTGCCCTGACCGGCAATCACTAAACCGCCTGTCATCCTGCTTACAACGAGCGGCCCCACCGGAATGGACCGACCGAGTTGGTTTCACGACCCAAGGGGCTCTGCGAATCCTGGCGGCCAATTCCGGGCCCAACCCATCTCTCCCGGCACAGCGGCCTGCACGTAACCTGCGCTTGAGGTCTGGCCGTGCACGGCGATACGATGAAAGCAAAAACTCAAAATGAAGCCAAAACCGAGACCTTCAGGCAACGGCGGGAATAAGCTCACCCTTACGCTTTCGACAGGTTATGAGGTCGAGCTCGATCTGACCGATGCGCGGCCAGGGCTTGAACACCTGGCCCGGGCTATGATGGGCGAGGTGATGTTCCCCAAACTCAAGCGGGCAGTAAAAGCGGCGAAGAAGCGCGAAGGAAAGGCCGCATGGGTTTCAGGCCTCCTCGCAGTTAAAAAGGAGACGTTCAAGATTATCAACGAGATGGAGCCCGAAGACCTGAGGGTCCTGGTCATCGCTGTTATCTGGGCCTACCTCAGCGGTGAATTCGAAAGAATCGAGCGCAGAGAGGCGGCTACGAATTGAAAGGCCAATCGTATGCGGCTACCCCTCCTGATCGAGGCCACATGTTGACGCCATGAAACGGATAACCTTGTTCTCGTTCGGCTACTGGGGCTGGGGGAACGCCACTCATCAGCTCATTGAAGCCGTGGATGCAATCGAATCCGCAAGGGGGTTCGCGCCGCCGATCTTTGTGGACACTCGCATTCGCCGCGCCGTAAGGGCCAGAGGCTTTAATGGCAACGCTTTCGAAACGGCAGCGGGCAGCGATCGCTATCGCCACACGCCCTCGCTTGGAAACCTGTGGGTGCTGACGCACAGTGGGCCTCGTATTCAGATAAACGAACCCGCAGCGGCGAACGAACTTCTTGACATGGCTGTGTCCGCGACTTCTGCCGACCGCCGGTTGATCTTCTTCTGTGCTTGTGAGTTTCCTTTCCTAGAGGGTGCGCCAGAAGCCTGCCATAGGGTCACCGTCGCTCGTCTCGTCATGGAAGCGGCGCTCAAGCGAGGGCTTCCATTGGAGATCGTCGAGTGGCCGGGCGGAGCCCCAGGCGTTTTGGATATTCCCGTAACGCCTAAAAACGCTGAGAAGCTGCTCCTCGGCGCGAAGTCAATCCCATTAGATCCAAATCCTCAGCACAGCAATCTGGCCGGGCCCGCGTGGGGTTCGACCGTCATGGTCAAGAAGGGATGCGAGGAGCTTCACGCCGTCGTAGGGCCAGCAAGATATGGACGAGGCCAGTGGTACCTGCCCATCGTTTGGGAACCGCCCGACAAATCTGGCAGCTTTGCAGAATTGCAGTCTGCGGTAGGTAAATGGCGGCACGATTTCGGGTTTGAGCCGCGCACGGTGCTTTAATCGGTTGCGGCGCCGTCCGGATCAAGCAGGCCGTGGCTAAATCGAAGAAGTTCAACTGGTGCTCAGATTAATATGATTACAGTTAATGCAGTCAACGCCCTACTCAAAGAATGGCTTTGGGTCAAGCGCATCGCGGAACTGTGCGACGAGGTGCGGATCCAATTTGAGGTATTTGCCCAGAGGTGCAGCGCCCTGCTCACGTGGCCACGAGATTTCCCGAAGGAACTCGACACGATCCGGTCCGAGATCGGCGAGAAGCAGCGAGCCCTCCTCACCGCGCGCTTGGAACATCCTGTAAAAGCAGAGCAGGCATTGATAAGCGCTTCCAGGAAGAAGGAGCTCATTACCAATGCAATGCAGTGCTTGCGCCACCTGGCAGCAAACGGCGACCCATCTGCAAAAGAGGTCCTAACGACGTTCCTCGTCACCTTCCCAGAATTCGGTGATCCTGAAGACAGGGTCTATCCCTTTTGCTTGGAGCTGGAAGGCATAGCGAACCTGGTCGATTCTTTGGATGCCCGCAAAAACGCGCTACTTATCCACGAACTTCGGCGCCAGTTCCTTGTGGCCGTCGCCAGAAGCCTTTATCTCGACCCCGAAGCCCCGGCCTGGCCAGAACGTCCAATGCAGGATACGTTCAGCTTATTTTTCGTTAATGTTGGGCGGTCTGCTCTTTGTCCCCGTACGCGGTGGTACGCAGGGTATGTGCAGCAGGTTCGGCGGTCTCGATGCACCTTAGAGGTCTCCCACTGGGCTACGTCTCGAGAGACGTTTATTCCAGAGGAAGGAACGTTAGATGTTCCTGTAGGCGCGTTTGTCACCGGCGAGGAAATCTCAGCGCCCTGAGTCACCACCCTAAGGCGCCCACCCGCCCCCTGCGGAATCGCCAGGGGCGGGCAGTCGGAATCACTGGCGCATTCAGCGAGGATAATTTGCCTCGATCATATCGCATATCATGTTGCTCATCGTTTTCTCGACTGCTTCCAAGTCTAGCAGGGCGTTCACATCCAAATCTCCTGAGTCAACTCTTTCTTCCTTCATCAGATCAGCGGCAAGATCGCTGATTCTTGAATGCAGCCTTTCTCTAATGCTGTTCACTGTATTCTTCATGATGCTTGTTGGTTATTCCTCCTTTTAATTGTTTCTATCAACACTGCGCGACGAGCAGCACACGGCCGCCAGGTTGGTGGCTTGACCTATACAGCAAGTGTCATAAACAATTGCACGTTGGGTATGGGCTTGATTCTCGCCCTGATGATTACTCCGGCCGCCGTGCAAGACCGCGATGCGGCTCGCCCCTTGATTAAAGCGTTGGTGAGCATGTACGGACGACTGCAAATCATCTGGGCTGACGGCGGTTATCTCGGAGCCTTGGTCAACTGGGTGAAGCAACTGCGTCCCTTCGGCCAATTGAGACTGGAGATTGTCCGCCGTTGCGACGACGTCAAAGGTTTCAAGGTACTGCCCAGACGATGGGTGGTAGAGCGCACTTTCGGCTGGTTGTTCAAATCGCGGCGGTTGTGCCGAGACTATGAGGTTCGCCTCGACCACAGTGCGGCGATGATACGGATTTGCATGATCCGGATCATGGTCAGGCGCTTGGCAGCTACATGACCGTATTTTTCAAACACGCTCTAAGCCTCTAATCTTGTGTGGATGCTGTGAAATCGCGGGCCACACGCCGTTGAAGATTACCAAATCCGCTCCGCCGACCTCGGCTTCCTTGATGGAATGGGTGACGAGATTTACTGCTTGTGCCGAGTTGGGTGGGTTTTGGCAGTAGCACACGCCTGCCACCGGAACGAAGGTATCGGGTCGGTGCACGTCCAAGCCGCAAACACGGGTCTTTGGGTCCAGCCGAGTGACCGAATGACCGAGGGCAGTTACCAAGAAGCTGCGAGGTTCTGACGGACCAACCACTACAGTCAACCCCGTTCGTGACTTCAAGATAGCTCTGAGGCGGTTAAGCGTATCAGACGAATGAGCTAATCGAGGATGTTCCAATCTTGGGCATCGGCGGCAAAAGTCCCTCAGAAGCAAGATGCGGTCTTTTTCTGTGAGGCGTTCGAACGCACAGAGGAAACTCCGGATCGGATTTGCAAGCCTGCCATGGAACCAGTCGTGTATCGTGATCTTGGGGATTCCCAGCAGGTTTCCGAACTGCTGTTGCTCAAGCGCCTGGCCTGGCGCGCACTCCGCCTGATCCAGCGCCCGCTTAAGAGCGCGAACGACCTCGTATCCGGACTTGGGATACGCCGGTGGACTGAGCAGCCCTGTCGTAGAATGGACGTTCCGCTGAACTAATACTGCATTTCGCACGAAATTTGTTCGCCAGCGAACCCTTTGCACCATCCGGCAGTGGGCCCCAGAGAACCGTCCTGCCACAGTAAAGAGAAAAAGACTAAATCATGCTAATCCGGTATACCGGATTGGGCTTTCGATTCGTTGCCGAGTCCTCACCCTTGAGGGAGATGCAATCGATAATTGAAGCAGTGGGACTAAGATTCCCTGCTGCGGGTTCTAATGATCACCAGGTTACAATCAGCCATCCTGAACAAGCTTTTCAGCGGTACGATCACCCGTGAAGCAGTAGAGGCTACAGGTTACGAGTGGGCTCTGGCCGAGTTGCCCACTGCTTGGCACCGGAGGCACTACCGGCCCATAGCCGGGATCTGCCGCCAGTCCTGCGACGAGGTTCTCGGTCACTCCCCGCACGACTGGCAGACGCGGTGGGCTGTCAAAACCGCTGTGGCGTTTCAGCAGGGGCATCCTCCTTTCGAGCAAGCGAGGCTCAAGTTGCGCTGGCGTCTGATACAGGCAGTCCGCAGAGCGATGGCGAGGCCCTGGCGCCAGGAGCATGGGAAGAATCCATGGAACAAATGGCCCTGGCCAGCGGCATGGGATGAACTTGAGGCTCGGTTCGTGTTCGGACAGCAGGTTCATCACCGGGACCAAATCGCAAACGGGCTGGTGCTCAGGACTATCGCCATGATCGAGCGGGAACAAGCTCAGAACGGCACCCCGTCCCCGATTTACCCTTACTTTGTTCGTGGACGAATCGAAGCCTTGCGCGGCCGATCGCTGGAACGCTTGGTGCGCAACGCATCAATCCCCCCGCGGTTGGCCAGGGCTTTTGGCTGTGCCAGAACCGGTTTCGCAGGGAGGCCTCGGCTATGTGCCGAGGAATCGAACCGCCCGTTCAATTCCGCGCTAGGTACCCAGCCTCCAGTCTGATTCGCCAGCTTAGCCCACCTTGTCAACAATCCAGTCATGACTGAACCATCCGATCCATAGCAGTTACGGGCATTTTTCCGCCCGGCGCCGGCCACACAAGCGATCACCGGGAAGAGCAGCCGATCCTCTGGCGTTCGATCGAGGGAATCCCGGAAATGAATCGCGAGCCCTCAATCCTCTATTTCCGGGAAGACGAGTTCGTGGAGAACGTCGTGGCAGCGCTGGACCTCACGGAGGACACGTTCGGCAGCGGCTTTCGCGCGGAGGCACGCCGCTGGAGAAACGCATTGCAGGGTTTGTCGAAGGAGCGTTGCGGCAATCCGCACCCGGCAGCCGCTTCACCATGGTGGTGATGGCCAGAATCCCGGGGCAGCTCGCCAGCAGCAGTCTGGTGATGGCCAACCAGCCCCCGCCTCGAGTGCCGCGGCAAAGGGCGGGCTGATTTTGTGGGCCTGACCCAGGGCCTGACCCGCTCATCAGCTTTCTGCCCGGCACAGTTTCGACTTACCTCGGTTCCTTACCGGTCATCTGGAGGCCTGCCGTCAGGGTCGAGACAGGGTCGAGCGGGCCTTCCCAGAACATCCTTGACAATCGTCGGCGTTCGTCCGCGTTGAACTCGGTGTAGTGCTCGAATTGGGCAGGAGCCTCAGCTTCGGCGTAGATGGCCTCCGCCGCGCATTTGGAAACGCAGGCGGTGCAATCAAAGCATTTGTTGGATGAATATCTGCCTCAGAGGCTCGGACAGTTTGATCCATTGGTTCAGTTGAACGCGAGCATGGCCCACCTGCCCATCTCGCCGCCGCGGCTTAGGCCTGTGCAGGCGTGCGGAGCGGCGTGACCCTAGTGTGCCGTCCTTCAAGTCCATAGGCTTATGCGGCTGATTGCGCGAGGACTTCTCGCGCACGCTGGATTTTCGCCAGTATTTTGCTTCCTTCGGCCCTCCACACATAGCGTTGGGGCGCGTCAT
>Ga0335069_10004305_pt1 | contig 21177 bp, 18 predicted proteins | sample Lox_Sample_11_FD_206714 | JGI IMG/M metagenome (GOLD analysis project Ga0335069, IMG submission 206714) | Soil microbial communities from Loxahatchee National Wildlife Refuge, Florida, United States - Lox_Sample_1.1 | ecosystem: Environmental > Terrestrial > Soil > Wetlands | place: USA...
CTCCAACCCCGGCGTAACCTACCAGCTTCAGCTTCCTGCGATGACCAGCGCGCCGGTTCTCTTCGACGAGATCGGGGCGGACGGGCAGACCGGAATGGCCAGCCGGAATTCGATTCTGGGCATGTCGAACGAGCGCACGTTTGTGAATACGGGCATCAACTTCCAAGTTGCGGGCCCTCCAGCGCCCGGGCAGCAATGCAACGACAGCGACTGGAATGGCAACACGGCGACTCCCGTCACTGAACTTTGGGATGATGCCGGGCACACCGTCAACGTAAGTCCGAATACCCAATTCCTGAACATCCTGATCGACAACAACAACACGCCCCCCGGGGACTGTCTGACGCTCGTCGCCAACGTTGTGCAACAGCAGTGATCTCGGGGAATGAAGAGGGCTCTCCTTGGAGGGAGGCGAGCCCTTCTTCTTCTCGCAACCCGAACCAGCAGTTAAGCCAAGCGGTAAAAGAACCAAATTCGAAAAAGGAGAAAGAAAATGACCATGTCCATCACACGCCACCGGGCCAGCGCGGAACATCATGCTCTGGCCGAGTCCATCACAATCAACCACAAGAGTGCAATGCAACTGGGAACCTTGTTTGCGATCGCCGCGGCGTTGCTCCTGTGCAGCGCTTCTGCTTTTGCACAATACGAAACCGACCACTTCAAGTGTTACCTGCCGCTGGCGACCAGTCCGATCCCCACGCAACCGGTACAACTCGTCGACCAGTTTGGCGCCAGCCAAGCCAAGATTGGTTCGATCTGGCGCTTCTGCAACCCGACGGAGAAGGATCGCAACGGCGTGATTACTCCAATCACGAATCCGGATGCGCACCTTGCGCTGCAGCTGGAGAAGACGAAGGGCGTAGTCGCTCGCGAGGTTACATTCGAAAACCAGTTCGGTCAGCAGTCCGTGATTACGGGGAAGGCGAAATACCTGGGCGTCCCGACGCAGAAGGATCCGCACGGGCCTCCGTTCAACCTCGACCACTTCAATTGCTATGCCGTCACCGCGGGCAAAGCGTTGGGCGAAACGGTGGGCCTCACGGACCAGTGGTTCGCCTCGAAACACAAGCTGGGCGCGCCAGTGCTCTTCTGCAACCCAGTACAGAAGACGCACAACGGGGTGGTTACGCAGATCATTCATCCCAAAGACCACCTGGTGTGCTACAAGGCGAAGCCGGTCGCGATTGACAAGGCGGTGCAACTGCACAACCAGTTTGGCGACCCAAAGTTCGAAAGCAAGCAGGCCGACATGCTGTGCGTGCCGACGACGAAACTGGAGTGGCACGTAATTCAGTGACGATTGTGGTTTGGTCCAGGCGTAGGGGAAGCGCCCAGGGCCTTGGAGCGCGCCCGCAACCACGGGCGCGCTTTTTTGTCTTGACATGCTACGTTATTTCTGCAATTATCGAAATATGCTAGAGACGGCTGCAAAACCAGCTTCCGAGCGGGTTGCCCGCTACGCCGACATGTTTTCCGCCATGGGCACCGAGGCACGGCTGCGCATCATGCAGCTTTTGCTGTCGGCTCACCCGGAAGGGATGGTTGTCGGAGAAATCCAAGGGGAGTTGGGAATTCCGAATTCGACGCTCTCTCACCATCTCGACAAACTCAAGAATGAAGGACTCGTTGAGGTCAGGCGCGAGGCTACGTTTCTGCGCTACACCGCCAATACCGAGGCGCTGCGGGAAATCCTGCAGTTTCTCTATGCCGAGTGCTGCACGCGCAACCGCGCGCTTCGGCCTCGCGAAATTACCAGCTGTTGCTAATCAGGAGATCCGGTTATGTCTGAATCTGCAATTAAGGATGTTGTGAAGGAGAAATACGGCCAGGCGGCGCTGCGCGTGAAAACCGGGGGTAGCGCCTGCTGCGGCGCGACCGCTTCCACTGGCGGCTGCGATCCGATTACGTCCAATCTTTATGACTCAGCGCAAGCCGGGGAAATTCCCGCCGAGGCGTTGCAGGCGTCGCTCGGCTGTGGCAATCCAACCCTGCTGGCGCAGCTTCACCCTGGAGAGACCGTACTGGATCTGGGTTCGGGAGGCGGGATTGATGTTCTGCTCTCGGCGCGACGAGTGGGTCCGACCGGCAAGGCCTACGGGCTCGACATGACGGACGAGATGCTGGCGCTGGCGAACGAGAACAAGCGGAAGGCTGGGGCGACGAACGTCGAGTTTCTGCGCGGAGAGATCGAGAACATTCCTCTGCCCGACAACGCCGTCGATGTGATCATTTCCAATTGCGTGATCAATCTTTCGGCGGACAAGGATCGCGTGCTGCGCGAGGCTTTCCGGGTGCTGAAACCGGGAGGACGGTTCGCGGTGTCGGATGTGGTGACGCGGGGCGAAATCGAACCGGCGATTCGCCAGAGCGTGCTCGCGTGGGTGGGCTGCATTGCGGGAGCCCTGGACGAAAATGATTATCGCGCCAAGCTAGCGGCGGCGGGGTTCGAGGATATCGAGATTGAGCCGACGCGGATCTACAAGACGGAGCAAGCGCGCGAGTTTCTTGCCGAGGCAGGTATCGACGCTGCGGCCTTTGCGGAGAAAGTGGATGGCAAGTTCCTGAGCGGATTCATCCGGGCGAGGAAGCCTGTTGCCGTCAGCCAAAAATCCGCAGATCGGGCGTGCTGCGGCTCCACTTGCTGCAGCGAGAACTGAGTTAGGAAGACCACAGATGAGCGCACACTATAACGTCTTGTTTCTCTGTACCGGCAACTCGGCGCGGTCGATTCTGGCCGAGGGGATTCTGAACTCTCGCGGCAAGCCGAACTTTACCGCGTACAGCGCGGGCAGTCATCCCGCGGGGAAGGTGCGGCCAGAGGCTTTAAGGCAACTGGAACGAGCGCACATTCCCACGGATGGTTTGCGGAGCAAGAGTTGGAGCGAATTCGCTCAGTCGGGCGGGCCTGAAATGCATTTTGTATTCACCGTCTGCGACAATGCGGCGAACGAGGTGTGCCCGGTGTGGCCCGGGCAGCCTACGACGGCCCACTGGGGAATTGAAGATCCTGCTGCAGTCCAAGGCAGTGCCGAGGAAGTCGAACGCGCATTCAGAAATGCGTTCTTTCTTCTCGACCGGCGCATCAGCCTGTTTCTTTCTCTTCCGCTCGCGAGCCTGGGCGGGCTGGCTCTCAAAAAGGCGGTGGATGAGATTGGGCGGCAATAGATGAAGGCGACGAGCAGGCTTGGCTTCCTCGACCGCTACCTCACGTTATGGATCTTCGCCGCAATGGTTCTGGGCGTCGCTCTGGGTTGGCTGATGCCGGGGACTGTGCCTTTTCTGAATCGCTTCAGCGTGGGCACGACTTCGATTCCGATTGCGGTTGGGCTGATCGTCATGATGTACCCGCCGTTCACGAAAGTGCGGTACGAAGAGTTGCACGAGGTTTTTCGCAACAAGCGAGTGCTCGGGCTGTCGCTCCTGCAGAACTGGGTGATTGGGCCGGTTCTGATGTTCGCACTGGCTATTCTTTTCTTGCGCAACTACCCGGAATACATGGCGGGCCTGATCATGATCGGGCTGGCCCGTTGTATCGCAATGGTGATCGTGTGGAACGAACTGGCCAAGGGCGATACCGAGTACGCCGCGGGCCTGGTGGCGTTCAACTCGGTGTTTCAGGTCCTCTTCTATTCGCTGTACGCCTGGATCTTCATCACGGTGCTTCCCGTGAAACTCGGCCTGCGCGGAGCCGTTGTGCATGTCTCGATGGGGGAGATCGCGAGGAGCGTCTTCGTTTATCTCGGCGTTCCTTTTCTGGCTGGAATGCTGACACGGACTCTGCTTCTGTGGCTCAAAGGACGCGGGTGGTACGACCACAACTTCATTCCGCGTGTGAGCCCGTTGACGCTGATTGCGCTGCTGTTCACGATCGTGGTCATGTTTTCACTCAAGGGCGAGTACATTGTGCGGCTGCCGCTTGACGTGCTGCGGATCGCCGTCCCGCTGCTGGTCTATTTCGTGGCAATGTTTGCCGTGTCGTTTTACCTGGGACGACGGTTGGGAGCCGACTACTCGAAGACCGCGACGCTGGCATTCACTGCCGCTTCGAACAATTTCGAACTGGCGATCGCGGTGGCGGTATCGGTATTCGGAATCAATTCCGGCGCGGCATTCGCCGCCGTCATCGGGCCGCTGGTCGAAGTGCCGGTTATGATCGCGCTGGTCAATGTGGCGTTCTACTTCCAGCGGCGCTACTTTCCGGAAGGGGTGGCAACCCTGGGCGGTCCTGCGTGTGTGACGGCGGTGAAGTAGCGACACCCGGTTCCCGGACGGTTCGCGGGAACCATTTCGTGCGATACAATCAAGCCGCGAATTTTCTTTCTCCGAGGACTCCGATGCGAGCTTCTATTTTCACGATCGTTCTTGCTTTATGCTTCTCCACTTATTGCGCGGCCCAACTCGACGATATTCTCAAGAAAGCTGAGGGCGCGCTCGCCAATCGCGACACATCGGGGCTTAGCAACGACAAGATCATCTCCGGGCTGAAGGAAGCTTTGCAAGTCAGCACGGGGAAGGCCGTCGCAGCGACGGGGAAGCCGGATGGCTTTCTCAAGAACGAAGCCATCAAGATTCTGCTGCCACCAAAACTCGAAACTGTGGGGCGCGGCATGCGCATGCTAGGCATGGGCGCGAAAGTCGACGAACTCGAAGTTGGCATGAACCGGGCGGCGGAGCAGGCGGCTCCGCAGGCGAAAGCGATTTTTATTGCGGCGCTGAAGAAGATGACGTTCGACGATGCGCGGCATATTTTGACCGGCGGCGACACGGCCGCGACAGATTACTTCAAGAAGACGAGTTCGGGCGATCTGACGACGGCATTCTCGCCGATCGTGCATCGCTCGATGCTGAAGGTGGGTGTGGTGCAGCAGTACAACTCGCTGCTGAAGAGCGCTCCGGGCGGGAGCGCGCTGGCTGGGCAGTTCGACCTTGATAAGTACGTTGTGGGCAAAGCGCTCGACGGGTTGTTCCATGTGCTCGGGGAAAAAGAGGCGGAGATCCGCAAGAATCCGGCGGCGCAGACGACGGCATTGCTGAAGGAAGTGTTTGGGCGGAAGTAGCGTCCAGGAGAATTCCCGTCGGCAATTCCAGCTTTGCGCAGGGTATAGGGGTCCTTCGACTCGTTCGGCTCGCTCCGCTCACCTCACTTCGCTCAGGATGACAGCGGGAAATCTTTCACTCGGTCGCGGCACTAGTCTTTCTTTTTCGGCTTCATTGTTTCCCATTCCTCTTTGGTCAGTTGCCTTCCGAGCGCGGTGAACTCGCCGGCGCCTTGCAGCCACTCTCCGCCATCCATGGTGACGACTTCGCCGTTAATGTAGGCGGCGCCGTCACTGACTAAGAACGCTGCGAGGTTAGCGAACTCTTCAACGGTGCCAAAGCGGCCCAGCGGGATGCGCGCTTTGGCGGCATCTTCTAACTCGGGACGAGGCAACAGACGCGAGAATGCGCCTTCGGTCGGGACCGGGCCGGGCGCGATTGCGTTCATGCGGATGCCGCGGTCTCCCCACTCTACGGCGAGGCTGCGAGTGAGGGCCTGCACGCCGGCTTTTGCCACCGCCGAAGGTACGACGTAGGCAGAACCGCATGTCGTGTAGGTCGTCGTGATGTTGAGCACGACGGCTTTGCGCTTCGCGGCGAGCCAGCGGCGTCCGCAGGCGAGAGTGGTATGGAGCGAGCCCATCAGCACGATACCAAAGACGGACTGAAATGCGTTGAGCGAGAGATCTTCGGTGCGGGCCAGGAAATTTCCGGCGGCGTTGTTCATTAGAACGTCGAGCGGGCCCTGCTCCCATATTGAGCCGATCATTTCTTCGACGGCTGCGGCGTCGCGCACATCGCAGCGCCGGGCGCGAATACGGCCCCCGGTGATCTGGCCGAGCTCCTCGACCGTCTCGATGAGGATTTCTTCACGGCGACCGCAGATGTAGACTTCGGCTCCGAGTTCGAGGAAGCGTTGCGCCGCAGCTTTGCCGAGGCCCGTGCCGCCGCCAGTAATAAGGATGCGTTGATTGCGTAAGAGATCTTTTTGGAACATGGGAAGGATTGTATCGGGTGGGGCAAGTTATTGGGCTGCGGGTGGTGATCCATTGTATGAGGTACACAAAGAAAGGGCGGGACCGAAGTCCCGCCCTCTTATCAGCGCTCTATTCTGCGCCGTTTGCTGGAGGTTTATTTCCCAGTTCCTGTCAGCGGCACATTCTGTGGGCTGTTGGGAGCGTTGTCGGTGAAAGTGACGTTGCCCGTGCGCGTTCCGACTTGCGTGGGCTTAAAGTTCACTTTGATGAGGCAGCTGGCGCCAGGCGCTACGGCAGAGCCGTTGACGCAGGGTGTGATCTTCTTCGTTTGTTTGACAGTCGCCAGGTGGAAGTCGCCGCTGATGGCGATGCTGGTGATATTCAGCGTGGCGCTGCCGCTATTGGTGACCGTGACTTTCTTGTTGCCGGAAGTGGAGCCAACAGCAAGTTTCCCGAACTTCAACGAAGCCGGAGTGAAGGAGATGGCCGGTCCGCCGCCACCGCCTTGGGTGAGGGCATCGATCAGGCCTTGTCCGTTGGGGCTGCCCCATCCGGTGACCAGGTCATAACCCGCGACGGCCGGGAAGCCATTGCTGCCGCTGGTGATGTCGTGGAACGCAGCCGCATAACCTCCGCTCAGACCGAGCGGATAGATGGCCGGGTTGATGAAGCCGGCGGGAGAAACGCCCTTGGACGCTGCCTGTTGATTAACAAGAGCGAGATAGCCAGCCCACATAGGTGCGGCGAAGCTCGTGCCGCCGTATCCACCCTGACATGCGCCTTTGTGGCAGACGTAGAAGTCAAAGTTGGATTCGGCCGACACATCCGGACCATTGCGGAAGGTGGTTGACCCCTTGTTCTGGGAGTTGATGACGCCGGAGAGCTGCTGCCAGGAGGGGATGGCGATGTGGTCGGGCGAAATGCCGCCGCCGCTGCTGGACCACGCGGTTTCAGACTGCCAAGGGCCGCCGGCGCCGTTGGTGATGAGGTCGGTGCCGCCGACGCAGATGACCCAGGCATCTTCACCCTCGTAGGGGAAATTGTTGATTTTCCAGGCAGCGCTGTCGCCGGCCGCGGCAAAGTAGCTCTGGCCTTGCGACGCCATCTGCTGGAAGTAGGGATCGTCGGTTTGCGGATCGGCTGGACTCCACGACCACGAGCTGCTGATCTGGAGACTCAGGGGAGCGAGCTTGTTAGAGACCATGGCAGCCATGCAGGCCGTCTCGTCGAAAGATCCCGAGTTGAAGGCATCGCCGCAGACGTAGTTGTAGAGCATCTTCGAGCCAGGAGCCATACCCATGGCTTGCGTCATGTCGAGATTCTGCTCGGCGTCATCGCAGCCCCCGGTGCAAGTGGTGGCGTATCCACCGGTGGAGACGAGAGTGGGAGTGTAGGGTTGGGTTTGATGCACGTTGTTGTAATAGAGAGTGAGGTCGGACAAGGTGGTGCCGGCCAGTTCAAGGAGGCCGATGTTCTGGTTGGTGCCGGTCAGTGCGCTGCCTCCGTAGTAAGCGGCGCGCATGTCGCTGGCGCAATAACGGTTGCCGGGGCAGGAGCCGGAGATTTGCGGGCCAGGTTGACCGTCTTTGTGGGTGAGGTTGGTGCGGGGACGCGAGTAGTTGTCGAGTCCGCCGATGTGCCAGAGCGGGAAGGACAGATTCAGGCTCGGTTCGCGATCCGCTGAAAAGAAGGTGCGGTTTTCAGTCGGGTGCTGGTACAGGCCCATGGTGACATGGAAGGCCTTCTCGATCGATGACACAGTGCCCTTGATTTGGACATCCCTGCCTTCGAAGGAACCGCCGATGATCTGGAACCCGTTGGCTTTGGCGAACCGGACGACGGCATCGTAGTCTTCTTTGCTGGCGCCAAAGCGGGCGGCGAACTGCTGCGGCGTGAGAAATTGACGATAGTGAATGCTGGTTGGGTCGTAGGCATCCTGCAGGAAGTTCTCGAGTTCAGGAGCGTGGCGGAGCGCCAGAACGAGACCGACATGCATCACCTGGTTGGCGGGTAAACGACCGACGGACGGTGCGACGCCGCTGGAAACGACATCGCGTACATGACGCGTTAAAGTCTGCGACTGCGCTGCACAAACGATGCTCAGGATGGAGATCGTCAGTACAACGGCGAGCGTGTTTGAGCTCAACTTCCGAATCATCGTAATTCTCCTTTGACATGACTAGCTTCGGCAACACTTTTTCAGTATCGGCCGGGATCTGCAGAGGTGGTTGAGAGGGACTAAGCAAAGACATCCGAGAAACTTGCGACCGCGTCTCGGGAGGTCGGGCTAAAGTCTACACCTGTTCTTAGTCGCAGGGTAGAGTGAATGAACTTTCTCTTGTGCCGCAATTGCGATCCTCGATAGTAGTCAGCGTCTAAGTCAATCGTTGCAATGCCCATCGGGCGTGATGGGCGACGATGGGGTCGGCATCGTTGGTGAGAGTGTCTAGTGTAGAAAGGAATTTTGGGTCGCCGCTGTTCCCCATGGCGATGACGGCGTTACGGCGCAGGCCGGAGAGTTTAGCGCGTCGAATGGGCGAGCTGTGGAAGACTTCGCGGAATTGTTCGGGTTTCATTTCGGCCAGCCAGTCGAGCGCGGGATTGACGAGGCCTTCGCGGGGCTGGAATTCGGGGGCACCGGTGGCGGGAGCTCTGCGGTTCCAGGGGCAGACATCCTGGCAGATGTCACAGCCGAAGACGTGTCGGCCCAAGCCTTTACGGAGATTTTCCGGAATCTCGCCGCGTTTTTCGATGGTGAGATAGGAGATGCAGAGGCGGGCGTCGAGCTGGCCTGGGGCCGTAATGGCCTGCGTGGGGCAGGCTGCGATGCAGCGCGTACAGGTGCCGCAGCGGTCGGGGGCAGGCAGGTCGGGGGCAAGTTCGAGCGATGTGAGGATCGCGCCGAGGAATAGCCAGGAACCGAGCCTCTGGTTGATGATGCAGGTGTTCTTGCCGATCCAGCCGACGCCTGCGTATTTGGCGAAGACGCGCTCGATGATGGGGCCGGTGTCAACATAACAACGGGTTTGGAGGTAGTCGCCGGTCATCGGTTGTTGGTCGACAGGCCCACCGTGCAGCGTGTACAGCTGCGCCTCCACAGATCGCAGGCGCAGCATGACTGACTCGTGGTAATCCTCGCGGCTCCAAGCGTAGCGGGAAATCCAGCCGCGGGTTGGATCGCTGGTTTGTGTGGAGTAGGGGTGGGCGGTGTTGTAGTTGATGGCGCAGACGATGACGCTGCGCGCCCAGGGGGCGACTCGGGCTAAGCTCGCCCGTTTTAGTTCGCCTGCTTCGTCGCGGGACTCCATGTATTTCATTTCGCCATGGCACTCGTCGGCGATCCAGGCGGGGAAGGCTTGCAGCTCGGCAAAGTCGCGGACGGGAGCGATGCCGCAAAGGTCGAAGCCGGCCTCGCGGGCGAGGTGGTGGATGCGAGATTGAAAGGTGGAGAACAAGTGGTCAGAGCCCAGTGGTCAGTGGCCAGTCACTTCGGATATGCAGAAGCCTATCATTCTCCCAGGACCGAGTGGTCTATTGTGACTCTAGCGCCAGAGTGAGTTAAGGGCGCCTCACGGCGCTCAAAAGTTACCGTGTCTGCCACTTGAAGCAACGTCGCGTGAGGAAAATATCGGGGCCGCGAGACAAAATGCACGGGTCCTTCTCTCCGCATGGCTCGCTCCGCTCACCATGCTACGTTCAGGATGACCCGTGAAAAAGTCACAGTATTACGGGCCACTTCTTACTGGCCACTGGCCACTGCCCACTGATTTTCTAACCACAGCCCCGTGACCCCCGTCACATCCCCATGTCACAAGCCCACGTGACAATAAATTGAAGTGCGAGGGTACGCCTGTGTTCAAAATCGTCCACGCCCAGTTCATCGCGCCGGGGATCAAGCGCTTCATTATTGAAGCGCCCCGGATCGCGCGCAAACAGCGCCCGGGGCAGTTCGTCATTATCCGGGTTAACGAGCATGGCGAGCGCATTCCGCTCACCATCGAAAAGTCGGACCCGGAAAAAGGCACGGTCAACATCGTCGTGCAGTCCATCGGCAAGACCACCCACCTGCTGAATTCTCTCGAAACCGGCGACAGCATCATGGATATTGTCGGTCCACTGGGGAAGCCGTCGGAGATCGAGAACTTTGGCACCGTGGTCGTGATTGGCGGCGGGGTGGGCACAGCGATGGCGTATCCGTCGGCGTCGGCGATGAAAAAGGCCGGGAACCGCGTGATTACGATCATTGGCGGACGTAATAAGGACCTGGTGCTGCTGGAAAAGGAAATGCGCGAGGTCAGCGACACCGTTTTCGTGACGACGGACGACGGGGGCTATGCCGACAAGGGGCTGGTCACCGACAAGCTGCGGCAGTTGATCGAGAACGGAACGCGGATTGACCTGGTGCTGGCGGTCGGGCCGATTCCGATGATGCGGGCGGTCGCGGACATGACACGCAAGGAGCGGATCAAGACCGTCGTCAGCCTGAATCCGATCATGATTGATGGCACGGGCATGTGCGGCGGTTGCCGCGTGCTGGTCGAAGGCAAGAGCGAGTTCGCTTGCGTCGATGGCCCCGAGTTCGATGCGCATCGGGTGGACTTCGCGGTGCTGGTGCAGCGGAATGCGATGTATCGCGAAGCGGAGAAGCGCTCGCTGGACGACTACAAGCAGGAATTGGAACAGAAGAGCCACGCGCCCGCCGAGGAAACTGCGTGCGCGCTGGAGGGACGGAAATGAGCACGCCAACAACGCCCAAGACTCCGCCGAAGAAATCGAGCAATCCCGTCCCCAACAAAGAGCGCATCAAGATGCCGCGGCAGCACATGCCGGAGCGCGACCCGCAGATTCGCGCGCATCAGTTCACGGAAGTGAACCTCGGGTATTCCGAGGAGTTGGCGCGGCAGGAAGCGCTGCGCTGCCTGGAATGCGCCAAGCCGACCTGCACGGAGGATTGTCCGGTTGGCGTGAACGTGAAGGAGTTCGTGCAGTTGATTGTGGACGGCGACTTCATGGCGGCGGCCGCGAAGATTCGCGAAGACAATGTGCTGCCGGCGATCACCGGACGCGTGTGCCCGCAGGAAGATCACTGCGAGGGCGCGTGCCTGCTGTGCAAGCGCGGCGAGTCGCTCGGCATTGGTTACCTGGAGCGCTTCGTCGCCGACTACGAGCAAAAGCATTTCGATGTGACGAAGATTGTCAAAGCTCCGCCGACTGGCAAGAAGGTGGCCATTGTCGGCAGCGGGCCATCGGGGCTCACCGCCGCGGGCGACCTGGTGCAGAAAGGTCACCAGGTGCACGTTTTCGAGGCGCTGCATGAAATCGGCGGCGTGCTCGTGTACGGCATTCCTGAATTCCGGTTGCCCAAGCAGATCATCCGCGAGCAGGTCGACATCATGCGCGAGATGGGCGTAGAGTTCGAGACCGACGTGGTTGTCGGCCGCACCGTCACCATCGACGAACTCATGGAAGAAGAAGGCTACGACGCGGTGTTCATCGGCACCGGCGCGGGGTTGCCGCAATTCATGGGCATTCCGGGCGAGCACCTGAACGGTGTCTATTCCGCCAACGAATTTCTGACGCGCATCAACCTGATGCACGCGTACGAATTCCCAAAGTATGACGAGCCGATGGTGGACTTCCGCGGGAAGAATGTGGCGGTGATCGGCGGCGGCAATACGGCGCTCGATGCGATCCGGTCGTCACGGCGTCTGGGCGCGGGCAAGGCGTTCATCCTGTATCGCCGCAGCGAAGCGGAAATGCCGGCGCGTATTGAAGAGGTGAAGCACGCGAAGCAGGAAGGCATAGAGTTCCAGATGCTGGCTGCGCCACTCGAGTTCCTCGACGATGGCAAAGGCTGGCTGCGCGCAGCGCGCTGCCAAAAGATGGAACTGGGCGAACCGGACGCTTCGGGAAGACGGCGGCCGGTGCCGATCGAAGGCTCGGAATATGAGATTCCGCTGGCGGTTGCCATCATGGCGATTGGGACGACGGCAAATCCGATCATCCGGCAAACGACGCCCGGTCTCGTGACGAACAAGAAGGGCTACATTCAGGCGGACGAAAACACGCAGAAGACGTCACGCAAGGGCGTGTTTGCGGGCGGCGACATCGTGACTGGCGGTGCGACCGTGATTCTCGCCATGGGCGCTGGGCGGCGTGCGGCGAAAGGGATTCACGAGTATCTGACGACCGGCAAGTGGTAAGAGATTTCGCTTGCCGGGCGATACGTATCGCCCGGGCAAGCAGCCCTTGCCGATTCGTGCCTGAAACGAAGTCAGCTAAGAAACAGGTTCACTTCGTGAGCGACCATACCGAACCGCAGCCCGAGCCACAGCTGTTGCTTCCACCAAAGTAAGTCGTGCCGAATAATTTACCTGATGGACCTCGAAACAGTTCGCCATCGGGGGTGGCTCCGTCGCTGTATGAAAAGCTGTGAAGAAGCTTAAGCGTGCCGTCTCTGCCAAGACGATAGACTGCACCACATCCTACGCCTCCGCAGGAGGTGGAGCCGCCGTCCTCTGTCACTCCATACAGGTTACCCTTTGAGTCTCGAACCAATCCGGCAACTGGCCGAGCACCATCAAAGGGAGCACCGGCGAAGTGGTGGATTACACTCTCGGCGCCATTACTCAGGTGCCAGACGGTCCCGTAGTTGGAAGCTCCGCAGCCATTCGTGATGCCGAATAGGTCACCTGATTTGTCCATCACCACGCTGCCGAGAGGTGAACAGCCATCCGTTGCCCCTCCCGCGAATCGATACAGGACGTTCAATGTCCCCTGCTGGTCGAGCTGGTAGACCACCCCACAACCAAGCCCGCCAGGACAGGTCAAGTTGCCGCCGTAGTCGGTGACGCCGTAGAAATTCCCAGCCTTGTCCTTAAGCAACCCACCATAAAACGGATTGGCTCCGTCCGATCCTGAGAAGCTGTGGACCACGGTGAGTTGCCATTTCTTGTTGAGCTTGAATATAACGCCTTGAAAAGTGGCTCCACACAAGCTCGTTGTCCCATAGAAGGCACCTTTGCTCCCGACCAACTTCCCGGAGGGATAGCAGCCATCGGAGTCGCCCCCCGCAAAGTGGTGGAGCACAGTCTCATTTCCCGTCGGGTCCACTTTGAAGATGACACCGAGATTGTATGAACCTCCGACGTAGGTTGTGCCATAAAGATTCCCGAACTTGTCCAGAGTCAGAGCTCCATAGGGAGTGTTGCCGTCCGTTCCGCCGGTAAAAGAGTAAAGAGTCTCCTCCGTGCCGCTGGCATTCACTTTAAACACCGAACCCGCGTTGAAGGCACCCCCATATGAGGTTGTGCCATAGATGTTTCCTGTCTTGTCTTGGATGACTCCGGCAAAAGGCAGCGCTCCATCCGGCGAGCCCTCGAAGTTGTAGATTGTTGTGAAGTTCTGACCTCGCGCGGTGTGTACTCCCACAAGCATGAAGAGTATGAGGGGCAGCGTCAGACTCGGTCTTCGTCGCGAGCCTACCAATTTTCTCGAAGAAGCTTGTAGCGTGATGTTAAGCATTACTACCTCCTTCATCAACCGCCGTCCATTCTGGCTCAGTAGCTCCCGATGTTTAATGGCTCGTCCGGGCGGGCAGATAGGCAGAAAGCGATGGCCGGACCACTTTCCGAGGGTGTCATGAGAAGGGTAGGAGAGGGATTTGGAAAGAGCAGAGAACGTTGAGAATCGCTCCCAGTCTTCGTAGTCATCTAATAAAGTTGTGGGGTTCTCAAGTCTTTCGCCCTCGCGGGCTCGCCGATTTCTTTGCAGAGCGTGGCGCTAGTTCTACGCGGTTGCGGCCGTTTTCCTTGGCAGCGTAAAGAGCGGCATCGGCGCGGTTCAGCAGGCCTTCAATCTCCTTGATCCCGGTGCAATCCGAAATTGCGACTCCGATACTTGCCGTGACGACTCTCTCTTGGCCGGCATTAACGACGGGAGTCGCTGCAATGGTTTCGCGCAGTTCGTTGGCGCGCTCCATCGCAGCCTCGGCTTCGCAGTTGGGCAGAACCAGCAGGAACTCCTCGCCTCCGTAGCGGCCCACACTGTCGTAAACGCGTAGCCTGGAATGGAAGCGGCGCGCGATGTCGCGCAGCGTTTCATCCCCAAAGAGGTGGCCGAGCGTGTCGTTCACTTTCTTGAAGTAGTCAATATCGGCCAGCATCACGGCCAGGGGTTGGCGCTCGCGGCGTGAGCGTTCCAGTTCGCGCTCGAGCATGACGAAAATCTCGCTGCGATTCAGCAGCCCGGTGAGCGAATCGTGAGTGGCGGCGTGGCGCATGGACTCGCGCGCGGCCACCAGTTCATCCTGCAGAGCGAGAATGCGTTTGCCCACCTGAAGGCGGGCCTTCAGTGCAGATTCGTCGAACGGCTTGACCAGGTAATCGTCGGCGCCGGCGTCCATGGCGTCGAGCATGTTCTGCCGGCCTTCTTTGCTGGTGAGGAGAACGACATAAATATAGTGACCGGTCGCTGCGGTTCGGCGAATCCTGCGGCACAACTCGATGCCATCGAGATCGGGCAGAACCCAGTCGAGGAGCACCAGCTTGGGAGCTTCAGCTTGACCCAGCAGCCGCCAGGCTTCTTCCCCGCTTTCTGCCAACGTCACGGCGAAGCCCCAGCTCTCGAGGTGGCCCCCGATGAGCTTCCGGTAAACAGCAGAATCGTCGACGACCAGAACGTGCATTTCGCGCTCGGACTCCCGCCCGACCTATACAGATGTAGGCGATGCTCCTTTCCATGATCGACTGGTTTCGGGCTACGCGGGACATTCCGAAGGTCATACGCGAAGCCAGAATTGGCACCTTGTTACTGTCAAGCAATTGAAATCATTGGCAATAAATCCCTTGACACGAAATTGAAACTACCGTAAATTAACGGTGTTAACTTAACGATGTTAAGTTAGGGAACGCTGTTATGGGAACTGCAGAACGTAGAGACAGAGAACGCACTGAGACCCGCGACAAGATTCTGGATGCGGCCCGCGAATTGTTTGTCGAGGAAGGCTATGAAGGCGTTTCCATGCGCAAGGTGGCGCAGAAAATTGAGTACTCGCCGACCGCCATTTATCTCCACTTCCACGACAAGGAACAGCTCTTCCTCGAAATCTGCCACGCAGATTTTCTCCGGCTCGCGGAGTCATTCACGGCGATCGGTCGAATTCCCGACCCGGTCGAGCGTTTGCGCAGGATCGGAAATGCCTACATGAGGTTTGGCCTGGAGAACCCTAACCACTACCGCATGATGTTCATGACTTCGCACCCCGAACTTCCCGAGGGAGCGGATAAAGAAATGGGTAAGGGAAATCCGGAAGAGGACGCCTACGCCTTTCTGGCGCTGACCGTAAGGGAAGCGCTTGCGGCGGGAGCATTCCGTCCAGAGCTCACCGATGCGGACCTAATCGCGCAGACACTATGGGCCGGAGTGCATGGAGTGGTCTCGCTGCAGATTGCCAAGTGCGAGGACGACTGGGTGCCATGGCGCGACTTCGAAGCACGCGCAGCCGCCATGATCGACTCGCAACTGCGCGGACTGCTGAAAGGACGATGAAGCAATGCCTCCTCTGGCGCGACGTAATCTGTTTCACGACAAAATCCGCTTCACGGTCACGCTGACGGGAATTGTTTTCTCGGTTGTTCTTATCGTGGTCGAGCTTGGCCTGTTTGTGGGATTCACGCTGACCACATCGAGCATCATTGACCGCTCGAATGCGGACTTGTGGATTGTTTCCCGCGGCACGCCGTACATCGAGCAGGGAACGCCCTATTCGGAGCGGAAGCTTTACCAGGTGCTCGCCACGCCGGGGGTGGCGGAAGCGGAAAAAGACATTGTCCGGTTTGGCGATTGGAAGACGCGGGACGGTGCGAGCCAGGGGATTCAGGTGGTGGGCTTCAATCCACATTCGTCGCTAGGAGGGCCGTGGAACGTTGTAGCCGGCTCTGTGGACGACCTGCAAAAGCCGGACGCGGTGATGGTGGACGAGATCTACAAGAAAAAACTTGGCGTGGAGCGCATTGGGGATGTTTTCGAAATCGACGGGCGACGCGCGCGTGTCGTGGGCTTTACGCGGGGAATTCGCGCCTTTACGACCACTCCTTACGTTTTCACCACGTTCAAGAACGCGCAGGGGTTTGCGCGCGTGGAGGCGGATCAGACACTTTTCATCCTCGTGCGCGCTCAGGCTGGGGCAAACCTGAAAAATCTGCAACGCGAATTGCAATCGCGACTGACCGATGTGGACGTGCTCACGAGCAGCCAGTTCAGCCGCATGACGCGAATTTACTGGATGTTCACCACCGGCGCCGGAATTGCCGTGCTGATCGCCGCCGCGCTCGGGTTGGTGGTCGGCGTGGTCGTGGTGGCGCAGACGATTTATGCGACCACGATGGATCACATCCGCGAGTTCGGGACGCTCAAGGCGATGGGCGCTGGGAACGGATATATCTATCGCGTGATCGTCACGCAGGCGGCGATGAGCGCGGTGATGGGCTATGCGATGGCCATGGTGGTGAGCGCTCTTATCGTGCATGCCAGCCAGAGCGGCGGCGCGGCCATCCTGCTGCCGTGGCCGATGGCGGTCGGAATCTTCTTCCTGTCTTTGCTGATGTGCATTGGAGCGGCGATGGTTTCGATTAACAAGGTCACGCATCTGGATCCGGCGATGGTGTTCAAGAGTTAGGCACTTGGCGTTCGGCATTCGGCTTTTGGCTTTGGGCAATGAAGAACGGATAGGGCGTCAAGAAGGAATTTTGAAGGGAGCGACGATGCAAGCTGCGATTTCGGTCCGCAAAGTTAGCAAGACGTATGAAGAGGGAACGAGCAAGGTGCCTGCGCTTCAGGGCATTGACCTCGACGTTTATCCTGGCGAAGTTGTGCTGCTGATGGGTCCTTCAGGAAGTGGGAAAACCACACTGCTTTCGGTGATGGGATGCATTCTGCGGGCGAGCGCGGGGAGCGTGCGGGTGGCTGGCATGGAGACTTCCAGCTTGAGCGAGAAAGAGCTGCCACCGGTGCGACTGGAGCACATCGGCTTCATCTTTCAGGGATTCAACCTCTTCCCTACGCTGACGGTGGGCGAAAACGTAGAACTGTCGCTCGATCTGAAGGGCGTGCGGGGTGCGAAGGCGAGGGAGGAAGCCCGCCGGTTGCTGAGCTTGGTCTCGCTCGAACACAAGTACGACACCTTTCCCAGCGATCTGAGCGGCGGGCAGAAGCAGCGAGTGGCGGTGGCGCGGGCGCTGGCTGGGTCGCCGAGCGTGATTCTGGCCGATGAGCCGACTGCTGCGCTTGATGGGCACACAGGCCGGGCTGTGATGCAGACGATGCATGAGCTGGCACACAAACATGGACGCGCCGTGGTGGTGGTCACCCACGACAGCCGCGTGCTGGAGTTTGCCGACCGCATCGTACGCATGGAAGACGGGCGGATCGTACCGGGACCCACGACCGCTCACGAGGCTGGTGTCCCCAAGATTCCGCCGCATGCATTTATTGCAACGCCAATCCAAACCGCTTTTGAAGCTTGATTTGTTGAGGAGTTTGTTATGAGAAAGAAAGCCCTGATCGCCGCCGCAGCCTTGATCGCCGTCATACTTACCGCTTCGCTCGTCTGGAGTCGCAGCGCGTCGGCGGATAACACGAATTCGAGCGTGGGGAGCAAGTCCGCACAGAGGCGGGACTGGCTCGTCTCCGGGCCCGGTCGTGTGGAGCCTTATTCGGAAGACGTCAAGCTGGGTGCAGAACTCAGCGGGCGGCTGAAGAACGTGTTCGTCGAAGAAGGCGACACGGTTCGCGCAGGCCAGGTGCTTGCCGAGCTTGTGAACGACGACTACCGGGCGCAGGTCGCATCGGCCGAGGCCGAGGTTCGGCAAAAAGAGGCGGAGTTGCGCAAGGTTGTGAACGGCGCGCGGCTGGAGCAGCGGCGCGAGGCCTTTTCATCCGTGGAAGAAGCGAAAGCCGTGATGGCGAACGCCGACTCGGAGCGGCAGCGGCACCATAAGCTGTTTGAAGCGGGAGTCATCTCGCAGCAGGAGGCCGATCGCTATGAAAAAGAATATGAAGTAGCGAAGGCGCAATACAACCAAAAGATTCAAGGGCACGCGCTGATCGACGAAGATGCGCGCGAGGAAGACCGGTCGATGGCGCAGGCAGAGCTGGCTAGCGCGCAAGCCCGTCTTGAGGCGGCGCGCGCCACTTACGCAAAGACTTTCCTGCGCAGCCCGATCGACGGCGTGGTTCTGCGGAAACACCATCGCACGGGCGAGAGCATTGCGAATGGATCCAACGTTCCCGATCCCGCCTTCACTTTGGGCGATACGCACACGCTGCGCGTGCGCATTGACGTGGACGAGGCCGATGTCAGCAGACTCGTGGTGGGCCAGAAAGCGTATGTAACCGCCGACGCCTACGGCGACAGGAAGTTCTGGGGACACATCGTCCGCATCGGCCAGGAGCTTGGGCGCAAGAATATTCGCACGGACGAGCCCACCGAGCGCGTGGACACGAAGATTCTGGAAACGCTGATTCAGCTGGATGACGGCGCGAAGCTGCCCGTCGGGCTGCGGGTGGACTCGTTTATTGTGGCGGCGAATGACGGTAAGCGCGAGAACTAAGGCCCGCGGCTAAGAGGTCGTTTCTGCGCTCCAGCTTTTTTGCAGGTTCATCCGCAATAAAAAGGCGCAGATGGCCGAGCCGAGTAGCAGGCCGAGTCCTTGGCCACGCGCTCCGAGGACAAAACGCCCGACGCCGAAGAGGGCGAGATAAACCATGGCGCAGCCGAGCAGCCATGCGACGAGGTTGCGGCCGAGATCGACGGTGGGAGTGACATCGGGCGCGAGTTTCGCGACGGGGCGCCAGCCGCGGACGTCGGGACGGACTTTCTTGTAGAAGTCGATGAGCTTGGAGTCGGATTCCGGGCTGGTCACGAGCGTGACAACGACCCAGACGATCGTGGTTACGGCGGTGGTGGCGAGCGCGGTTTTGGCAAAGAGCACCGGACCGCTGCCGGAGAACGGTACCACCCAGCGGGTGGCCAACGAAGTTAGGAGCGCGGTGACCATCGCGGAAATTTCGCTCCACGCGTTGATGCGCCACCAGTACCAGCGCAGCAGATAGACGCCTCCGGTCCCGGCTCCGGCTTCGAGAACGAATTCCCAACCAGAGCGGATCGACGAAAGCTGCATCGACACGAACGCGGAAAAAACTACGAGCAGAACTGTGGCTACACGCGACATGGTCACGTAGTGCTCGTCGGTGGCGTTGGTCTTGAGGAAGCGGCGATAGAAATCGGACACGAGATACGACGCGCCCCAGTTCAACTGCGTCGCGTAAGTGGACATGAATGCGGCCATGAAGCCCGCGACCACCACGCCGCGCAGCGCCGCCGGAACGTGTTGGCTCACGATCAGCATGTATCCGGTTTCGGGATGCTGGAGATTCGGATAGAGCACGATGGCGGCGAGCGCGGTAAGAATCCAGGGCCAGGGACGGACGGCGTAGTGGGCAATATTGAACCAGAGAACGGAGAGCAACCCGTTGCGCTCGTCGCGCGCGCTGAAGATGCGCTGCGCAATGTAGCCGCCGCCGCCGGGCTCGGCGCCGGGATACCAGAACGCCCACCACTGCAGGCCGAGATAAACGACGAAGGTCAGAGCAGGTAGGGTCCAAAGCGCTTCGCTGGTCCATGGTCGCGAGAAATCAGGGAACAATGCCGTAGCATCTGCGGAACCAGGAGCAGCGGCGCGGGCGGCCGCAAGTTTTGCCAGCATGGCCTGCATGCCTCCGCAGGCAGCGACCGCGTACCACGCGACTCCGATGACGATCGACATTTTCAGCGCGAACTGGAAGAGGTCGGTCCAGAGCACTCCCCAGAGCCCGCCGAGCGCGACGTAGAGCCCTGTGAATGGGATGAGGAAGAAGACACAAATGGCAAGAGCTTTTTGGTCCGTGACGCCGAGCGTCGCGGCCACAATCGAAGTCATGGCCTTGGTGACCCAGCCGAGAATGAGGCAGTTCATCAGCAAGCCGAGGTAGAGCGCGCGAAAGCCGCGCAGGAACGCCGCGGGCTTGCCGGAGTAACGCATCTCGGCGAACTGCACGTCGGTGAGCAGGCCGGAACGCCGCCACAGACGGGCGAAGAGGAAGACGGTCATCATTCCGGAGAGCAGGAAGCTCCACCAGATCCAGTTCCCGGCAACGCCCTGCGCGTAGACGAGGCCGGTGACGACGAGCGGTGTGTCGGCCGCGAACGTTGTGGCGACCATCGATGTGCCTGCAAGCCACCAGGAGACGTTGCGGCCGGAGACGAAGTAGTCGTCCACGCTCTTTCCTGAGCGCGAGCGGAAATAGAGGCCGAGCAGGAGAGTGATCAGGAGATAAGCGATGACTGCGGACCAGTCGAGGATGGTGAAGTTCATAAGATGAACCGTGATTCCGCTTCCCGGTGCTATACAGTTATAGCGTATTGAATTGCAGAAGTCAGAAGTCTGATTGCAGAAGTCAATTTCCGCTCATTGTATGGATCAAAGGATTTTTTACCACACAGGCACAGAGGCACAGAGGAAGCCAACGCTGATGAATTTCTCTGCGTCTTTGTGACTCTGTGGTGAAATAGGGACTATGGCCTACGAAAATATTCTCCTCGAAAAGAAAAACGCCATCGCCTATGTCACCGTCAACCGGCCGACGAAGCTCAACGCGCTGAATACGGCCACGATGGAAGAGCTGCGGGCCGCATTTCATGAGCTCAAGAGTGACTCCTCCGTTCGCGTGGTGATTTTCACCGGCGCGGGCGAGAAGGCCTTTATTGCCGGGGCCGACATCAGCGAGTTCGAGAAGCAGGACGCCGTGCTCGGCAAGGAGTACGCGCATCGTGGGCAGTCGGTGCTGAATTTGATCGAGAATCTCGGCAAGCCCGTGATTGCCTGCATCAACGGCTTCGCGCTCGGCGGCGGCTGTGAGATTGCCATGGCTTGCACGATGCGCCTCGCCAGCGAAAACGCGAGACTGGGGCAGCCCGAAGTGAAGCTGGGCATTGTTCCTGGCTACGGAGGTACGCAGCGCTTGCCGCGTCTGGTTGGCAAGGGGCTCGCCATGCAGATGGTGCTGGCGGGCGAGCCGATCACAGCGCAGGAAGCGTACCGCATCGGGCTGGTGAATGAAG
>Ga0335069_10004306_pt1 | contig 21177 bp, 20 predicted proteins | sample Lox_Sample_11_FD_206714 | JGI IMG/M metagenome (GOLD analysis project Ga0335069, IMG submission 206714) | Soil microbial communities from Loxahatchee National Wildlife Refuge, Florida, United States - Lox_Sample_1.1 | ecosystem: Environmental > Terrestrial > Soil > Wetlands | place: USA...
CCAGAGAACGCGGAGCAACGACCATTGGCCGGTGAGAATCCCGTGCGGATGCAGGGCCTCAGCTAAAACGCGATCGTAGGCGCGATGCGCGTTCCGCACCATGTAGCCGATGCTCTCTTCCAGCTCGGCAGCATCGGAATCCGAGAGGGGCCGGGAACTTTTGGACATAGCAGGTTCGAAGCTCTCCAGTGTCGACAGCGATGGGCGTTGTTGGTCCAGCGAACTTGCGCGACAATTCGCGATTGAGACGCACTGCAGCAATTGGTGCATTGCCTCACTACCAAAATCTTGACCGAAAGCGTAGCTCGCGGCTGGAAAAGGTATGTGAACATCCACTGGATCAGTCTGCACGGGTCAGACGTCACGCAACCGCGTCACCAAAGTCTCGCTCTGCTACCGGCGGGACATGTTGGCGGTAGGGGCAGGATGAACCGGTCGCGGTTGTCCGAACAAAGATTCCGCGTCGATGAGTGGAGCCTGTGCGGGGGTTAGTCTAGATTATCGTATGCGGCAGGAAGCGCGAGCTGTTGCCGGTGATCGGATTCTCGTCCTCGCGGATCGACAGCCCGCACGGCGTGTGATCGACCAGCCAGCTTCCGACCACGGCGTGGGAATTGGCGAGACAAGGCAGCGGCGCATAGGCCTGGCGAACAAAACCTTCGGCGCCATAGGGGCCCTCCTGCTGCACGACCGCGGTTCCGCCGCGCACCAGCGCCACGTTGGCACCTTCGCGCGAATAGAGCGGCTTGCGCACGAAGGTGTCGCCGAGGGAGGCCGCTCTCGGATCGTCCTCGAAGAACGCCGGCAGCAGATTGGGGTGGCCCGGAAACATCTCCCACAGCAGCGGCAGGATGCCCTTGTTGGAGAGCACTGCCTTCCAGGGCGGTTCGATCCAGCGGGTCTGGGCATGTGACAGTTTTGCGCCAAACGCTTCGCGGAACATCCACTCCCAGGGATAAAGCTTGAAGCCGAGCGCGATGTCGCGGCCGTCGAGGTCGACAAAACCGCCGCCGTCCTCGCGCCAGCCAATATCCTCGATGTCGATCAGCGTGGTCGCTAGTCCCGCCTGGCTCGCGGTGTCCTCCAGATAAGCCAGCGTGCCCGCGTCCTCGCCGCTCTCGATGGTGCCGGCAAGGTGCAGGTCATGTCCCTCGCCGAGTTCGGCCCAGCGCCTGATCAGGCGTTCGTGGATCGAGTTGAACTGATCGCAATCGGCCACAACGATCTTCCGCTCGATCGCCTGTTCGAGCCAGGTCCACTGGAAGACCGCGGCCTCGAAGATCGAGGTCGGCGTATCGGCGTTGTATTCGAGCAGTTTTGCCGGTCCATGTCCGTCGAAACCGAGGTCCAGCCGGCCATAGAGGCTACCCTCGTCGGAGTGCCAGCTGTCGCGGATCAGCGGCCAGAAGGCCTCCGGTATTTTCAGCCGGCGGAGATAAGCCTCATCGCCGACCGCGCGGCCGACCAGTTCGAGGCACATCGCGTCGATTTCCGCGGTCGGCGCCTCGATGCCGTGCTCGATTTCCTGCAGCGTAAAGGCATAATGAGCACGCTCGTCCCAATAGCGCTCGCCATCGATGGTGTGGAAATCGAAGCCGCACGCCTCCGCGGTGAGGCGCCAGTCATCCCGTTCGGGGCAGGCGATGCGCTGCATCAGGACTGGTCAGCCGCCGGCGTGACCGTGACCATGGGTATGTCCGTGGCCCTGGAAATGGTGGAGCGTGCCACCAAAGCCGCGATAGACGGCGCGGCAATGGAGCCGTCCGTCCTGACCGGGCAGCGCCTCGGTTCCCGGACGGCAGGTCTTCGCCTGAGCCAGCCCCATCGAGGCGACGCCGACCGCCGCGCTCCCCATCATGGTCAGCACCACCCGTCGCGAACGTTTCATTGATGCGCCCCCCTCGAGCGAATGGTCAGTGAGCAGATCCGCTCAGGCAGTTTTCCCGACTGCCGGCCGATCAGACAAGTCAAACGAGGTCATTTCACGGCATCGTGCGTCAGCCACCGCCGAAGCCGAATGCGTGCGCCAGAGAGCCGAAGCCGCCACGCGTGACGCCGGATCTCGCTTCCGACGACGAGCGACCTGACGAGTCGTCGGAGGAACGGCTGGAGCCACCACTACCGCCGCTTCCACCACTACCACCGCCGGACGATCTGCGGTCCGTGCATGCGGCATCGCCTTGCGGCAGCGCGGGTGCCGCCATCGTCGGAGAGGCCGGCTCGCAGCTTTGCCGCGGCATGAGTGTGTAGGCCGTTCCGCCCACGGCGAGCGTTCCCATCACGAGCAGCGCGACGTGGCTGGATCGTTTGAGCGGCTCCGGCGGCTCGGCAGCCGGCCGGCGCTTGCCGAACTCGCCTTTCGGTGTTCGCTCCGTCATGATCAATAGATCATGCAGGCAGCGTTCAGCGCGCCTGCGGCGAGCGAGGCCAGCCCGAGCCAGATCGCGGAGGCCAGTTCACCCTGCGCAATGCGCGTCGAGAGGTTCGGCACCGGGATCTTGACCAGAAAATACACCGCGATCTGCACGGCCAGTGCGATCAGGCTCCAGATCAGGCAGTCCACCACATTGGCGGAATGGGCAATGGCGCTGACCACCGGCAGCGAGAAGCCGACGAGGCTCAAGCCAAGCGCGATTGCAGCCGCCGGATCGTTGTCGCGGATCAGCTGGAATTCATTGTGCGGTGTCACGCGGGTGTAGACCAGGAGATAGGCCACGACCGCGATGATCGCAGTGCAAAAATAGAGCAGGAACGCCGGCAGCCCGGCAAGCGATTGCAGAATCATGTCGCGCCCCCTCATTCCCGGGGGCAAGTCTCGCATGATCCGGCTGTCGGTGCACCCCGATCGCGGGCATCTCCCCAAAAACAAAAACCCCGCCATTTGCGGCGGGGTCCAGTTCGGGAGGAGCGAGCCTGTCGGCGCGCAGGTAAACCCGATGAAGTTTTAAGCAGGGATGCGCTCGTCGAGATCGTGCGGCTCGCGCAGCACATAGCCGCGGCCCCAGACGGTCTCGATGAAGTTGCGGCCTTCGGAGGCGTTGGCGAGCTTCTTGCGCAGCTTGCAGATGAAGACGTCGATGATCTTCAGCTCCGGCTCGTCCATGCCGCCATAGAGATGGTTGAGGAACATTTCCTTGGTCAGCGTGGTGCCCTTGCGGAGCGAAAGCAGCTCCAGCATCTGGTATTCCTTGCCGGTCAGGTGCACGCGCTGGCCGCCGACCTCGACCGTCTTGGTGTCGAGATTGACGACGAGGTCGCCGGTCTGGATCACAGACTGGGCATGGCCCTTGGAGCGACGCACGATCGCATGGATGCGGGCAATCAGCTCGTCCTTATGGAAGGGCTTCGTCATGTAATCGTCGGCGCCGAAGCCGAGACCCTTGACCTTGTCCTCGATGCCGGCAAGGCCGGAGAGGATCAGGATCGGCGTCTTGATCTTGGAGACGCGGAGCTGCTTGAGCACGTCGTAACCCGACATGTCAGGCAGATTGAGATCGAGCAGAATAATGTCGTAATCGTAAAGCTTGCCGAGGTCGACGCCTTCTTCACCGAGGTCGGTGGTGTAGACGTTGAAGCTCTCGGATTTGAGCATCAATTCGATCGACTGCGCGACGGCGCTGTCATCTTCAATCAGCAAAACGCGCATGCCAGTTCCCCATAGTCGCCGCTCCGGGCGTCAGGTCGGGCCGCAGACTCGCGGCACTCAAAACGCCTTTGAACAACTGATTCGGATCCTGACCAGACATGGTTAACAAAAACTGATTCTGATCCGCAAGCCTTCTCAGTGCAATTTTTATCGAATCGCGCTAAGATGTTGCTCTGAAGCAGCTTTTTGTATCCAGTTCCGTTCAGTCTCCAGGTTAAGAGTTTGCCTTAACCGACTCCCGCGATTCGCTGTTCTCTGGAAGAGGCAGCCAAGCGTTCTCAGTCATCAAGGACAGTGACGCAATGATTAATGATGCGGGTAAACACGAAGTTAAACGCAGCCCGGAAAACCATGAGAACTTAAGGTTTTCGCAATGAAAGCGTTGGCGGAGCAGATCGGCGACATCGACGGTGTCAATATTTTCGGCCGTGTGGTCGGGGTGAAAGGCCTCATGGTCGAGGTCGCCGGTCCCATCCATGCGATGTCGGTCGGCGCGCGGATCGTGATCGAGACCGGAGCCAACCGTATCATTCCCTCCGAGGTGATCGGCTTCTCCGGCAACAATGCCGTGGTGATGCCGTTTGCCGGGCTGGATGGCGTGCGGCGCGGCTGCCGGGCCGTCATTGCCAATGCCGCCAATATGGTCCGGCCGTCGCAGGCCTGGCTCGGACGGGTCATCAATGCGATGGGCGAGCCGATCGACGGCAAGGGGCCGCTGGAGCAGGGCGCCTCGCCCGTGCCCTATCGCAACACGGCGCCGCCGGCGCATGCGCGCAAGCGCGTCGGCAGCCCGCTCGATCTCGGCGTCCGCGCCCTCAATACTTTCCTCACCTGTTGCCGGGGCCAGCGGCTCGGCATCTTTGCGGGCTCCGGCGTCGGTAAATCGGTATTGCTGTCGATGCTGGCGCGCAATGTCGATGCCGACGTCTCGGTGATCGGGCTGGTCGGCGAACGCGGCCGCGAGGTGCAGGAGTTCTTGCAGGACGACCTCGGCGAGGAGGGGCTGGCGCGCTCCGTGGTGGTGATCGCGACCTCGGATGAGCCGGCCTTGATGCGCCGGCAGGCCGCCTACCTCACGCTCGCAATCGCCGAGCATTTCCGCGACGAAGACAAGGATGTGCTCTGCCTGATGGATTCGGTGACGCGCTTTGCCATGGCGCAGCGGGAGATCGGGCTCTCGGCCGGCGAGCCGCCGACCGCCAAAGGCTACACCCCGACCGTCTTCACGGAACTGCCAAAACTGCTCGAGCGCGCCGGTCCGGGAGTGGGGATCGGGACGATTACGGCCATCTTTACGGTGCTGGTCGACGGCGACGACCATAATGAGCCGATCGCGGACGCCGTCCGCGGCATTTTGGACGGCCATGTGGTGATGGAGCGGGCGATTGCCGAGCGCGGCCGTTATCCAGCGATCAACGTTCTCAAATCGGTCTCCCGGACCATGCCGAAATCGGCCGACCCGGCCTATCTGCCGGTCCTGATGCGGGCGCGCCAGATCATGGCGACCTATGCCGACATGGAGGAACTGATCCGGCTCGGCGCCTACCGGGCCGGATCCAGCCCGGAAGTCGACGAGGCGATCCGGCTGCATGAGCCGCTGGAGGCCTTTTTGCGCCAGCGAAAGGACGAAGTCGCCACTCTCCAGCAGGGATACCAGGCGCTTCAGCAAATCCTGGGGTGACTTGGAAACGAAACGCTAACTTTGTCAGGCCATCATCCCCGCTGCATATTAGCTATACCGGCCGGGCCCGCGTTGTGGGGAGCCGGCCTTGTCCCGCGTCGGAGCCGGGACTTCTGGGGAGTATGAGTCGATGAAGTCGCGCGATACGCTGATTCGTCTGAAGAAATTCCAGGTCGACGAGAAGCGCCGAAGGGTCACCCAGATCGAGGGCATGATCGCGGATTTCCAGCGCATGGCGGTCGAGCTCGAGCGCGAGATCCAGAGCGAGCAGGACCGTGCCGGGATCAACGATCCCAGCCACTTTGCCTATCCGACCTACGCCAAGGCGGCGATCCAGCGCCGCGAGAACCTGACCCGCTCGGCCGACGAGCTGCGCGGCCAGCTCGAAGAGGCCAAGAGCCTGCTGTCGGAAGCCTTTGAGGAGCTGAAGAAGGTCGAGCTGCTGGACGAGCGCGACCAGGCCCGCGAACGCGCCGAGGAAAGCGCCAGGGAACAGGCCGATCTCGACAGCATCGGCCTGATGCGCGCGCGGCTCGGCGTCATCGTCTAAAGTCCCATAACAACAGGTCTTGCAGGACAAGCCCGGGCCGCGAGGTCCGGGTTTTTCGTGTCAATAATGTTCCCCGCGGCGAGTTGCCTTGATTGCGTGGCTAAAAGATATGCTACGAAAAGCGATGAACCGCGATCCAGTGCATAGGGCCACTCTAAAATGCGACGTCGGGGACGCTGAATGCTGACGCCAGCGGAGCTGGTCTGGCTGATCGCGGCGGTCGCAAAGGGGGATGAGGCCGCCTTTGAGCGCCTCTACGCCGCCACGCGCGCGAAACTCTATGGCGTCGTGCTCCGTATCTTGCGGCGTCAGGATCTCGCAGAGGAGGTCGTCCAGGAGACCTACGTCAAGATCTGGAACAGTGCGGGCCAATTCAATCCGGGACTGGCCTCGCCGATCACATGGATGGCGTCCATTGCCCGTAATCGGGCCATCGATCTCGTTCGCAAGCGAACCGAGGTTTCGATCGAAGAGGAACCGTCAGCGATGGAGGTGGCGGCAGAAAGCCCCGATCCGCTGGCGCGCCGGGAAATGACGGAAGAACTGAAGCGGCTTTTGGAATGCGTTGGGCGCCTGGAACCCGACCGTCAGAAGCTCGTGCTGCTCGCCTACTACAACGGCTGGAGCCGCGAGCAATTGGCGGAGAAATTCGCGGCGCCGGTGAACACGGTGAAGACCTGGCTGCGCCGCAGCATGATGGACATCCGGGAATGTCTCGGACTGGGATGAATTTGGTGTGCACGCGCTCGAGGTGGAAGCTCTCTGGTTTGGATGATGGCCTATAGCGAAGACCATATCGCGCTCGCCGCGGAATATGCGCTCGGCACGCTCGATGCCGATGAGCGCGCGCAGGTCGAGTCCATGATGGCCCGCGACCAGAACTTCCTCGCCGTCGTGCAGGCCTGGGAATTCCGGCTCGGCGCGCTGAACCAGATGGTCGGCGCGGTCGAGCCGCGGCCTGAATTGTGGGAGCGCATCAAGGTGGCGATCGGACATGCCGAACCGCAGGCACCGATCGTGTTGCCCGAAGCGCCGGTCGCTGCCGCGCCCGCGCCGGCCGAGCCGGTGATCAGCGCGCCCGTTGCGCTTCGCCTTGCGGATGATTCCAATGTTATCCGTCTGACCGCGCGGGCCAGGCGCTGGCGCACCGTCGCCTCTGCAATGACGGCGCTGGCCGCCGCCCTGATCGCGATGCTGGCTGTCGAGGTCTATCGGCCCGATCTGCTGCCCGGCGTGCTCAGGTCAAAACCGCGGGTGCAGTTTGTCGAGGTGAAGGCGCCGCAAGCGGGGCAGGGTGGCCTGTCCGGACAATATGTGGCTATCCTGCAGCAGCAGGCCGGCGCGCCGGCGTTCATTCTCACCGTCGACGCCACGACAAAGAATTTCACCGTGCGCAAGGTTGGCGCATCGCCTGAGGCCGGCAAAAGTTTTGAACTGTGGCTGATCTCCGACAAGCTGCCGCGACCGCGGTCGCTCGGCGTGATCGGCGGCAGCGATTTTACCGCGCGCCCGGTGCTGTCGGGTTATGATCAGGACGTCATCAACAGCGCCACCTACGCCGTGACCGTCGAACAGGCCGGAGGTTCGCCGGACGGGGTCCCGCACTCGACCCCGATCTATACGGGCAAGCTGATCGAGACCGTGCCGCCCGCGACACCCGCTCCGAACCGGTAGAACGTCTTCGAGCAAGGTGGATACGGGTTCGCGTGAGCCCGACGAACGCATGCGCCACAAAAGCGAAAACGCCCGTGGGGGGCGGGCGTTTTCTTTTGTAGTCGACTTGGGGTGGGTCTTCTACATATCCACGTGGCGACTTTGGGGGGCTGGTAAAGGGCCGCGTGAATTCCGAAAAATCCTCTTCTCTGCTAGCGCACGACAGTCGCTTCCGAACTCGTGACCGTGACCGGCTTGCCGGCCTTGATGACGCGCGCGGTCTGCGCGTAGCCGTCATCGCTGTTCAGCCGCGCTGAAAGGCCCACCGCCGCCACTGCGATGCCAGCAACCAGAGCGACAGCCACCACCTTCAGGTGGGTCGATCGATCTGCGCTGTAAATCGAATGGTTCATGGAAGCCTCCAGCCGCCTTCCGCCTGCAATTTTTGCTACTTGCAAATTCGTCGGCGCCGTCTCCGACGCGGTTCAATCTCTCATGCGTATATACGTAGGAATTCAGGCTTGCGTTCCGAAAGAGGCGTTCACAAGTGAGTGAAGAGATGTGAACTTGCGCGATTGGTTAAGATTATCATACTTTTAAGTGTTAGATATTACAGATACTTAACGTCATTTCTCGGGATTTCGAGAGGTTGGCGGGCAGGACAGGGTTCCACGCAGAAAACGATTGCCTGTGGCGAAAAAGCCCTGCGGCAAAATGCGCAAATCAGCGGTACTCAGACGCTTCCCACTGTCTTCAGTCGCGCGCGCGGATGAATCTCGGCCTGTGACAACACCGTGGTCTGGGCGCGGAAGCGCTCGACCAGCGACCGCACGAAAGGACGAATGGCGGCCGAGGTAACCAGGACTGGCGCCTCGCCTTCGCGGGCCGCGCGCTCGAACGCGTCGCGAACCGACGTCATGAACTCGGAGAGTTTTGAAGGCTGCATGGCGAGGCTGCGTTCGTCGCCCTGGCCGACCAGCGATTCGGCAAAGGCCTGCTCCCACTTGGCCGACAGTGCGATCAGGGGCAGATAGCCCATCGGAGAGGTATTTTGCGCGCAGATCTGGCGCGCCAGCCGGGCGCGGACATGCTCGACGACCGTGGACGGATTGCGCGAGAACGCCAGCGCGTCGGCGATGCCTTCGAGAATGGTCGAGAGATCGCGGATCGAGATGCGCTCGGAGAGCAGCAGCTGCAGCACGCGCTGGATGCCGGAGATGGTGATCTGTCCGGGCACGATGTCCTTGATCAGCTCGCCCTGCTCCTTCGGCAGCTCCTTCAGGAGTTTTTGGACCTCGCCATACGACAGCAGGTCCGACATGTTGCCCTTCAAGAGTTCGGTGAGATGCGTCGACAGCACGGTCGCGGCATCCACCACCGTATAGCCCTTCAGCGACGCCTCCTCCTTCAGGCTGGCGTCGACCCAGGTCGCGGGCAGGCCGAAGGTCGGCTCGATGGTGTGAATGCCGGGCACGCTGACCTGGTTGCCGGCGGGGTCCATGACCATGAACTGGGCGGGCCAGATCTTTCCGCTGCCCGCATCCACTTCCTTGATCTTGATGATGTAGGTGTTGGCCTCGAGCTGGACGTTGTCGAGGATGCGCACGGCCGGCATCACAAAACCCATCTCGATCGCCAGCGACCGGCGCAGTGCCTTGATCTGCTCGGTCAGGCGGTCGGTACCGTCAGGTCCGTTCACCAGCGGCAGCAGCGCATAGCCGAGCTCAATCTTGAGATCGTCGATCTTCAGCGCGCTCGAGATCGGTTCTTCCGCCGCTGCCGCCGCGGCGGCGCCAGCAGCGGGCGTGGCCGCTGCGGTCGCTTCGGCTGCCTTCCTGGCACGCTTGTGCTTGCGGGCCGACCAGGCGAGCCATCCCGCGCCGCCGGCCAGCGCCAGGAAGGGGATCATCGGGATGCCCGGCAGCACGGAGAGGACGCCCATGACAGCGGACGCCATGCCGAGCGCCTGCGGATAGCCCGAAAACTGCTTGATCAGCGCCTTGTCGGCCGCTCCGGAGACGCCCGCCTTGGAGACCAGCAGGCCTGCCGCGGTCGAGACGATCAGGGCCGGCACCTGGGTCACCAGGCCGTCGCCGACGGTCAGCAGCGTGTAGGTGCGCGCCGCCTCGCCGAAGGACAGGCCCTGCTGGGCGACGCCGATGATGATGCCGCCGATGATGTTGATGAAGACGACGAGCAGGCCGGCGACCGCGTCGCCGCGGACGAACTTTGAGGCACCGTCCATGGCGCCGAAGAAGCCGCTCTCATCCTCAAGCGCCTTGCGCCGCTCCTTGGCAACCTTCTCGTCGATCAGGCCGGCGGACAGGTCGGCGTCGATCGCCATCTGCTTGCCGGGCATCGCGTCCAGATGGAAGCGCGCCGCGACTTCGGCGATGCGCCCCGAGCCCTTGGTGATGACGACGAAGTTGACCGTCACCAGGATCGCGAAGACGATGATCCCGATGACGAAATTGCCGCCCATCACGAAATTGCCGAACGCCTCGATGACGTGGCCGGCCGCATCCGTGCCCTCGTGACCGCGCGACAGGATCAGGCGGGTCGAGGCGAGGCTGAGCGACAGCCGCAGCATGGTCGAGATCAGCAGCGTGGTCGGGAACGACGAGAATTCCAGCGGCGCCTGGATGAACAGCGCCGTCATCAGGATCAGGATCGACATCGTGATCGAGATCGCCAGAAACAGATCGAGCACCATCGACGGCAGCGGCATGATCAGCACGACGAGGATGACGAGGATGCCGAGCGCGAGCGCGATGTCGCCGCGCTTGATCAGGTTGCCGATGTCGCTGAGTTTTGGAAGAGAACCGCCGAGGGCGCCCGCGCCCTGACCCGCCGTGACGTCGACCATGGTTGCCGCTTCCCCCCGGCTGTGCCGCTCACGCGCGCCAAACGTCTGCACGGCGGCCACAGGACCACCGCTTCGAAACTGAGGCACCGCGCTGGCGTCCACGGGAAGCTCCCCCCGCTATCCGCGACCGACGACACTCAACTTCACTCGGCAATTTTTGCCCGGTGTATGGTTAGTAAACGGTTAATCGGGCGCGAAAAACGCGCCGACACGGGGCTTGCCCGTGGGCCGTTCCGGACCTAGCCTTGAGGTAACGGGGACATGCAGACTCCCCTTGAAGGCGGCCCGCCGTCCAAGCTCTGCGCAGGCTCGAGCGATCGAGGGATTGCGCATGGACTTGAAACCGACGGCGATCGCGACGCCTCTGACCAACCGGCTTTATGCCGCCCGCGCCTTGCGCGGTTTTGGCGACGGCTTTGCGGTCATCATCCTACCGGCCTACCTGACGGCGCTCGGCCATGATGCGGCGGCGGTCGGCATCGTGGCCACCGCGTCATTGCTCGGCACGGCGGTCCTGACCCTGGCCGTCGGCATGATTGCACCGCGCCATGACCTGCGAAACCTGATGCTTCTTGGCGCCGTTCTGATGACGGCGACCGGGATCGCATTTCCAAATGTCTGGCATCTGGCCGTGATCGCGCTGGTGGCCTTCATCGGCACGATCAATCCGTCCGCCGGCGATCTCGGCGTGCTGGTGCCGCTCGAGCACGCGATGCTGGCGCGGGGTGCCGCGGACAAGGAGCGTACGCGCGTGTTCGCGCGCTACAGCCTGATCGGCGCGCTTTCGACGGCCGCAGGGGCGCTGGCCTCATCCTTGCCCGACCTGCTCGTCGCCGCGGGGCTGACGACGCTCGGGGCGCTGCGCCTGATGTTCTACGCTTACGCCGCCCTTGGGCTGCTCAGCGCGGCGCTCTATCAACGGCTGCCTTATGCGCGGGCCGAGGAACAGCATCACGCGCCGCTCGGCCCGTCCCGTGGAACGGTCTACAAGCTGGCCGCGCTGTTTTCCGTCGACGCCTTTGCCGGCGGTTTCGTCGCGCAGTCGCTGCTGGTGCTATGGCTGATCCAGCGCTTCGATCTGTCGCTGTCCGCGGCCGGCCTGTTCTTCTTCTGGGCGAGCACGCTCAGCGCATTTTCCTATCCGGTCGCGGCGTGGCTCGCCCGGCACATCGGCCTCGTCAACACGATGGTCTTCACGCATATCCCCTCGAGTGTCTTTCTCATTTTGGCGGCCGTCGCGCCCAACCCTTATGTCGTGCTCGCGCTGCTGTCGCTGCGCGCGGCGTTGTCGCAGATGGACGTGCCGACCCGCACATCCTATGTGATGGCCGTGGTGACGCCGGCGGAGCGGCCGGCAGCCGCTAGCGTCACGGCGGTGCCGCGCAGCCTGGCATCGGCGATCAGTCCCGCCATTGCGGGCGTGCTGCTCACAACGGCAGTGCCGGGACTGCCGTTGATCCTCTGTGGAACCCTGAAGATTGCCTACGACGTCGCGCTGCTGTTTGCCTTCCGGCACATCAAGCCGCCGGAGGAGACGGCGTGACCGGCCGGCCTCCTCGAGCGCGCCATCGCTATTTGCTCTTCTGCAGCTTGGTCACCGTATAGCCCGACGCGGCTTCCTCGGCCTCGAAGGTGACCTGGTCGCCGACCTTGACCTGCTTCAGCATCGCCGGATCCTTGACGCGATAGACCATGGTCATGCCCTCATCCATGCCGAGGCTCTTGGCCGCACCATGCTTCAAGGTGATCTTGCCGGCGCCTTCGTCGATCTTCTTGACCTCGCCGGTGATGGCGTCCGCCGCAGCAGCGGCGGTCGCGATGGTCAGGATTGCGGCGGCGAGTGCCAGTGTCAGCTTCTTCATCGACTTCTCCTTCTTGTTACTCACTTCACGACGACATGGCCGAGCATGCCGAAGTCGCGATGTCCGGGAATGAGGCAGGCGTATTCGAAGGTGCCGGCCTTGGTGAATTTCCAGACCAACTCGGCCGATGTGTACGGGGACAGCCGCACCCCGTTCGGATCGTCGTGTTCCATATGCGGGTGCTTTTTCATCACCTCGGCATGCGCGAGGTTCTCCCTGGTGGTCGCCAGCAGGAATTCGTGATCCTCCGTACCTTCATTGCGGATGACGAAGCGGATCTGCTCGCCGCGCTTCACCTCGATCCGTGGCGGCGAGAACTTCATCTCGCTCATCTCGATCTCGATCGTGCGCGAGGGCTTGCCGGCATCGCCGGGCTCGCCGGCCGAAAACGAATCGTGATGGTGGCCTTCGTGGCCGAACGCAGGCAGCGTCGCAGGGGCGAATACAGCCACGGCCAGGATGCCCAGCGATGCGATGTTCTTCTTCATTGGTTTCTCCGGTTTTTGACTCTTTGACGAAAGCTTGGGCGTCGGCTCACATCTTCATTCCTTTCATGGACTGGCCGCGTCCATCGCGCTTCGGTGGCGTGGTCGGCGCGGGCGGCTGCTGACGCGCCGGCTCGGCTGCCGGCGCGTCGACCTCGTAGGCGACCGTGCCCGGCGGGTGGTCGTAAGGAGGGGGATCGCGATAGTCGTCGCGCGCGAGGTCCTTGCGCACCTTCATCACGGTGAACATGCCGCCCATTTCCAGCGGCCCGAACGGGCCGTCGCCGGTCATCATCGGCAGGGTGTTGTCGGGGGCCGGCATCTCCATGCTGCCCATCGCCATCCCGGTCGAGCCCATCACCATCGCGTCGGGGGCGAGCTTGCCCACGGCCTTCGCGAGGTCGTTGCGCGACACGCCGATGAAGTTGCGCATCTCGTGACCCATCGCGTTCATGGTGTGATGCGACTTGTGGCAATGGAAAGCCCAGTCGCCGGGCGCGTCGGCTGTGACGTCGAAAGCCCTGATGGCGCCGACCGGAACCTCTGTGGTGGTCTCGGGGATCTGCGCACTCTCCGGAATCCAGCCGCCGTCGGTGCAGGTCACGTTGAAGCTGAAACCGTGCAGGTGGATCGGATGGTTGGTCATGGTGAGGTTGCCGATGCGCACGCGCACCCTGTCGCCGAGCCGTACCGGCAGCGGATCGATGCCGGGAAACACCCGCGCATTCCATGTCCACATGTTGAAGTCGGTCATCTCGTTGACCCGCGGCAAAAAGGTCCCGGGATCGATGCGATAGCTGCTCATGATGAAGACGAAGTCGCGGTCGACCGGGCGGAACGCACCATCGCGCGGGTGCACGATGAACATGCCCATCATGCCCATCGCCATCTGCACCATTTCGTCGGAATGCGGATGGTACATGAATGTGCCGCTCTTCTTCAGCTCGAACTCGTAGACAAACGTCTTGCCGGGCTTGATGTGGGCTTGCGTGAGCCCGCCGACGCCGTCCATGCCGTTCGGCAGGATCATGCCGTGCCAGTGCACGGTGGTGTGTTCGGGCAGGCGGTTGGTGACGAAGATGCGGACCTTGTCGCCTTCGACCGCCTCGATGGTCGGGCCGGGCGACTGACCGTTATAGCCCCACAGGTTCGCCTTCATGCCGTCGGCGAACTCGCGCACCACCGGTTCGGCCACGAGATGAAACTCCTTCCAGTCACCGTTCATGCGCCACGGCAGCGACCATCCGTTAAGCGTGACCACGGGCCGGTAGTCGGGACCGCTCGCCGGACGCAGTGGCGGCTGCATGGCCGCGCTGTTCATCGTCGGCGCTTCGGGAATCGCAGCCGCCTGAACGCGGCCGCTCACGGCACTGGCGCCGACCAGCGCCGCGGAGCCAAGAAGCTGTCTGCGTGAAAACATCTCGTCTCTCCTTCAGTGATCGCTGCCTGGGGACGTGGCATTCGCGGTCATCGGCGTGTCGCTTCGCCCACCGCCTTCATCGGCGCCGCCATTGACGGCCGCCTGCAGTTCCGATTGCGCGAGCCAGAACTCGCGTTTGGCGTCGAGGGCGGCACGCAGCGAGGCGAGCCGCTGGCGCGCTTCTGTCAGCAGCGCGAAGACGTCGACCTGCATGCTCGAATAGCGCAGCTGCATTTCCTCGCTGATGATCTTGCGCAGCGGCAACACCTCGCGCTGGTAGTGGATGGCGATGTCGTAGGTCGATCTGTAAGAAAGATAGGCATCGCGCGCTTCGGACCGGACGTTGACCGCTTTTTCGGTAAGCCGGTTGAAGGCCAGGTTGTAGGTTTCGACAGCCTGTCGCACGCGCACCTCGCCGCCGTCGAAGATTGGAATCTGAAAGGTGACGTCGACGCCGCGTTCCCTGAACGGCGGCACATCCGGATCGCTGGTTTTTCGGTCGATCCCGGCAATGTCGAGCATCGTGACGAAGCGCGTCGCCTCGGTGAGGTTCAGCCCCTTGGCGAGGGCCGCAAGCTCGATGCGGGCGATCTGCAGATCGAGGCGATGGGTAACGGCATCGCGCTCGATCGCGGGCAGGGATTGCGGCCGGCGCGGCAGCGTCGGAAGCGTGTCGGGAATGCGGAAGCCGAGATCGCTGCCCCAAAGGCCCAGCAGCTGCGCGAGCCGTTCGCGCGCGCTGGACGCGGCCTGGCGCGCGGCGGCGAGGTCAACCGACGTTTCCGCGTAAAATACCTGCTCGCGGGCCTGGTCGAGCCTGTTCAGCGATCCGGTCTCGCCGAGTTTTGTTGCAAGCCGTGCGGTCGCCTCAGCCGTCGATTTCGCGTCGGTGAGAAGCGTGGCGAACTCGCTCGCCGCGACACTGCGAAAATAGGCGCGGCGGACCCCGGCGGCGAGCCTGAGTGTCGCCAGCGCCGCCTTCAGCTGGGTGGCTCCAAAGCGGTCGCGCGCGATGTCCGAACGGAACGGAAGGGTCGCAAGGCCCAGAATATCGCCGACCACCTGGCGCTCGACTTCGCTCGCGCCATCGCCCGCGATGCGCGAGAGCGAGAAGGTCGGATTCGGCGGCAGGCTGTCCTGAACCAGCTCGGTCTCGGCCAGTGCCAGCTCATTATAGGAGGCCTGCAGGCCCTTGTTGTTGAGGAGCGCGACCTGGACCGCGGAATCGGCGGTCAAGGGATGCGACAGGAGCCGCGCGACAACACCGCTCGCGTGCTCGGCCTGGTCGGCGGTGCGCAGGAAGGCGACGTCCTTCCTGATCGTCTTGCCGGCTACCCCGGAGACGACCGTCAGGCCGCCGTCGTCGGAGAACGACGCGCAGCCCGACAGGCCGAGCGCCAGGGCGAGCAGGAGAGGGATGTGAGGTGCCCTTGAACAATGGTTTCGCATCGCCCGCTCCTAGCGATCCGATTTGGGGGAGGGTGCAACATTGTTGTTGCGGTCGCGCCATGGCGCGGGCGCGGTCGGACGCAAGCTCGTGTAGGGCGCGATCGTCGATCGATAGTCGACATGAGCTGTTCTGGCCGCGGGATCCGCCGGATCGGCGCCGCTCACCGGCACGGTTGCCGGCAGGCATCCCGCAAGGGCAGCGGCCGCCAGCGCGAGCGTGGCTGCGGTCAAAAGACGACGACGGCAATGGCGTTCGCACGCCGAACAAACGGCGGCGAAGCTCGCCCCGAATTGCGCAAACATGGATGATTCCCGATTCTGACGGTTGACGAAAAACGGCCGACCGCGCAGCAAAGCTGCACGCGGTTCAGCGACGCTCTGTCAGGTCAGGCAATCGGGGGACGATAGAGCAGGGGCGGCGTTCGGCCGGTCAGCGCCTGGTCAGCCTTGGCAAGCCGCAACACGGCCGGCCGCAGCGGCTCGGCGATGGTCGGAAGACTGGCCGGGATCGCGACAGCGCACAACATGACACAGCAGGGACCGGGCAGGCCCTTGCCGTCGTGATGGTGCCCGGCCGGTGCACCTTCATCGGCGAGATGATGGTGCGCCTGCATCGACCCATGATCATGGCCATCGGCATGCATAGGCATCGCAGCGGGCAGCACGTCCTCGGCGAGGCACGGCGCCGGGCCACTGCCAAGTGCGAGCGCCACCGGCGGCGCGACGACGCACAGCAGGTAGATCGCAGCCGCGATCCACCCCGCCATCAGCCGTCTTGATCTGATCAATCGCACGAACATCGAACGCGCAGGCCTGTTACCCCATCGGGGTATTTTTGTAACGCAGAATCACTGATGTCGCCAAGTCGGGATCTGGCGCTTTTTGATCGGTGCTGGACTCCTCCGCGAGTCCCAATGTTCGGTCCGATCCTCCTGAAACGACGTTCCTTCTGGATCGGCGCGACATGCCCTGCCGGATCTGCATGCCCAATATCGCAGCATCATGGCTTGACCTTGAGCAGATCGCGGCGGATTCTGCTGCCACTGTGCACGCTCCTTCCGAAAGATCCCCGCATACACCGGCCTTCGCGCCTGACTCGGGTCAGGCCTGGGTCAGGCTCGTGCTTGCCTTGCTGATCGGCTCGATCGGCGGCGTCGGCATGTGGTCGGTCGTGGTCGCGATGCCGGTGGTGCAGAGCGAATTTGCCGTGACCCGCGGTGCCGCATCGCTCGCCTTCACGCTGTGCATGCTCGGTTTCGGCGCCGGCGGCGTCGCAACGGGCAAGATCACCGACCGTTTCGGAATTGTGCCGGCCATGGCCGTGAGCATCGCGATTCTCGGCCTTGCCTTTGTGCTGGCCGGGCTGTCGCACACGCTCTGGCAGTTCACAGCCGTGTACCTCCTGATCGGACTCGGCACCTCGGCGACCTTCGCGCCGCTGATGGCGGAGGCCTCGCACTGGTTCGAGCGCTATCGCGGGCTCGCCGTGACCATCGTCGCCAGCGGCAATTACGTCGCCGGCACGGTGTGGCCGCCGCTGGTCAATTGGGGCATGGAGGCGATCGGCTGGCGCGCGACCCATGTCGCCATCGGCATTTTTTGCGCAATCGCCATGACGGGTCTGCTGCTCGTGCTGCGGGCGAAGATCGGCAACGAGCAGGTGCGCGATCACTCCAGCGCGCCGCCGCCGCGGGTCGACTTGCAGCTCTCGACCAATGCGCTGACGGTGCTGCTCTGCATCGCCAGCATTTCCTGCTGTGTGGCGATGTCGATGCCGCAGGTGCATATCGTCGCCTATTGCGGCGACCTCGGCTATGGCGTGGCGCGCGGCGCCGAGATGCTGTCGCTGATGATGGGGTTCGGTGTCGTGAGCCGGATCGGCTCCGGATTTCTCGCGGACCGGATCGGCGGCATGCGCACGCTGCTGGTGGGATCGCTGGCGCAGGGCTTTGCGCTGCTGTTCTATCTGTTCTTCGACGGCCTCACCTCGCTCTATCTGATCTCGGCGATGTTCGGGCTGTTCCAGGGCGGCATCGTGCCGAGCTATGCCATCATCGTGCGCGAGTCGATGCCGGCGCGCGAGGCCGCGACCCGTGTCGGCATCGTCATTTTCGCCTCGGTGTTCGGCATGTCCTTCGGCGGCTGGATCTCGGGTGTGATTTTTGATGCCACAGGCTCCTACGCGGCCGCCTTCGCCAATGGGCTCGCCTGGAATGCACTCAACCTTGCGATCGTGACGACGCTGCTGTTTCGCGGGCGCGGGCAGCTCGCGACGGCCTGAGAGTGGATCAAACCGCCTGCCCGGCCTTCAACAGCGAACAGCCGGTGATCTTGAGGCTGCCGTCCGGCTGCGCCTGCAGCGTGTAGAGCGCCTCCCAGGCCTCGCCATTGGCATCGATGATGTGGACGCGCTGTGCGATGACGCCGCCGTCGGCCTTGGCCTCGCCAAACTCGAAGCTCTTGTGGCGATAGACCGGGCCGTAGCCGCGCTGGACCATGGTCATGAAGATCTCGGGGTTGGGAAAGATCTCGTGAAGCGCCGGCGCGGCATAGGAATAGGCGGAGGCGGCATCGTCGCGGCCAAAAGCCTGTTCCTGGGCGCGGATCACGCCTTGCGCGCCCGCGACGTCATCGTCGGCCAGGGCCCGCGCCGGGAAGGCGAGCATGGAGAGGCTGGTCCAAAATGCGATCAGCAGGAGGAAGGCCCGCATCGGGAAAACTCCACATCGACAGTGGCGTTCGGGATATTCTAGCATGATGTTGGCCACGTTACAGATGAGCTCATGACGGATTTTTCCAGGACGCGGGCGCTGTTCGATCTTCCCGATGGCGTGATCTATCTCGACGGTAATTCGCTCGGCGCGCTACCGGCTGCGGTGTCGGCGCGGGTCGCGCACATGATCGGGGCCGAATGGGGCAAAGAGTTGATCCGCGGTTGGAACAGCGCCGGCTGGATGACGATGCCCCGCCGCGTCGGCGATCGCGTCGGCGCGCTGATCGGCGCGCCGCCGGGGACGGTTGTCACGGGCGACACCCTTTCGATCAAGGTCTATCAGGCGCTGGCAGCCGCAATCGCGCTCAATCCCGGTCGCCGCGTCATCCTCAGCGACAACGGCAATTTTCCGTCCGACCTCTATATCGCGCAGGGGCTGATCCGCAGCCTTGGCGGCGCGCTGGAACTGAAGGTGCTCGATCCCGAAGCGGTCGAGGGCGCCATCGACGAGACCGTCGCGGTGCTGATGCTCACCGAGGTGGACTACCGCACCGGGCGGCTGCACGACATGACGGCTTTGACCCGCAAGGCCCACGAGGCGGGTGCGCTGACGGTCTGGGACCTCGCCCATTCGGCCGGTGCGCTGCCGGTCGACGTCGCGGCGGCCGGCGCGGATTTTGCCGTCGGCTGCAGCTACAAATATCTGAACGGCGGGCCCGGCGCGCCGGCGTTCATCTATGTCGCGCCTCGCCACGCCGGTGTCGCGCCGCCGGCGCTGTCGGGCTGGATGGGGCACGAGGCGCCTTTCGCCTTCGATCTCGATTATCGGCCAGGCTCCGGCATCGAGCGGATGCGGGTCGGCACGCCGCCGATCATGGCGCTTGCCGCCCTCGATGCCGCGCTGGATGTCTGGGAGGGCGTGTCGCTGCAGGAAGTGCGGAACGCCTCCATCGCGCTCTCGGAGTTCTTCATCCGCGAGGTCGAGCGGCGCTGCCCGCAGCTCGTCCTCGCCTCCCCACGGCCGCCCGAACAGCGCGGCAGCCAGGTTTCGTTCCGGCATCCGGACGGCTACGCCATCATGCGCGCGATGATCGATCGCGGCGTGATCGGCGATTTCCGCGCACCCGATGCGCTGCGCTTCGGCTTCACGCCGCTCTATCTCGGCGAGGACGATGTACGCCGTGCGGTCGAGATCATGGACGACGTGATCAACAACCGTCGCTGGGACAGGGACGACTACCGCAGGAAGGAACTCGTGACATGACGCGTGCGCCCTACGATCCCGCTTCCGAGGGCGCGCAGATGAATTTCGACGCGAAGATGTCCTATGGCGACTATCTCAATCTCGATCGTCTGCTCAACGCGCAGTCGCCGCGCTCGGGCGCGCATGACGAGTTGCTCTTCATCATCCAGCACCAGACCTCCGAACTCTGGATGAAGCTCGCCATCCACGAGATCAAGGCCGCGACCAGGGCGATCCACGACGACGACCTGCAGCCGGCCTTCAAGATGCTGACGCGCGTGGCGCGCATCTTTGAGCAGCTCAACAACGCCTGGGACGTGCTGCGCACGATGACGCCGAGCGAGTACACCGAGTTTCGCAGCATGCTCGGCGAATCCTCCGGCTTCCAGTCGTTCCAGTACCGCGCCATCGAGTTTCTGGCCGGCAATCGCAACCTCGCGATGTTGCGGCCGCACGCCCACCGCCCGGAGCTCGTCGCCGCGCTGGAGGAGATTTTGGCGAGGCCGAGCCTCTATGACGAAGCGCTGCTCTTGCTGTCGCGGCGCGGCTTTGCCATCGGCGCGGATGCCGAGCGGGCGAACTGGCGCGACAGGCGCGAGGAAAATCCTGCTGTCATCGAGGCCTGGAAGATCGTCTACCGTGCGCCGCAGACGCATTGGGAAATCTACGAGCTCGCCGAAAAGCTCGTCGACTTCGAGGACTATTTCCGCCGCTGGCGCTTCAATCACGTCACCACGGTCGAGCGCATCATCGGCCTGAAGACCGGCACCGGCGGCACCAGCGGCGTCAGCTATCTGCGCAAGATGCTCGACATCGTGCTGTTCCCGGAACTCTGGAAAGTCCGGACCGAGCTTTGATGTTTCATACAAATGACGTGTCGACGGGGGGCGAGAATGCTGCAGGCCATCAAGGATTGGGACAACGCCTACGCCAACGGGCCGAACATTCCCGGCGGCGAGCGCTGGCCCGGCCTCTGGGTCGAGCCGGCCGAAACCTACCGTAAGGCGATGCTCGCCGAGCAGCGCGCGAGGCTGGATATCGCCTATGGCGATGGACCGCGGCATCGGCTCGACCTGTTCATGCCGAGGGAGCATCCGCGGGGCCTCGTTGTGTTCGTGCATGGGGGCTACTGGATGCGGCTCGACAAGAGTTTTTGGTCGCACCTGGCGAAAGGCGCGGTCGAGCGCGGCTACGCCGTCGCGATGCCGTCCTACACACTGTGCCCCGAGGTCGGCATCGCGGACATCACGATGGAGATCGGCAAGGCGATCGGCCGCGCCATGGACGAGATCGAAGGACCGGTGGCGCTGACCGGTCATTCCGCCGGCGGGCATCTCGTCACCCGCATGATCTGCACCTCGTCGCCGCTGAGCGAGGCGCAGCGGAGGCGCATCGCAAAAGTGGTGTCGATTTCCGGCCTGCACGATCTGCGTCCGCTACTCAAAACCGCGATGAACCAGACGCTGCGGATGGATGACCGCGTGGCGCGCGAGGAGTCGCCCGCGCTGCTGTCCCCAGTTGAAGGCGCCCGTGTCGTTGCCTGGGTCGGCGGCGCCGAACGCAACGAGTTTCGCCGCCAGGCGCAGCTGCTGGCCAATATCTGGACCGG
>Ga0335069_10004307_pt1 | contig 21172 bp, 20 predicted proteins | sample Lox_Sample_11_FD_206714 | JGI IMG/M metagenome (GOLD analysis project Ga0335069, IMG submission 206714) | Soil microbial communities from Loxahatchee National Wildlife Refuge, Florida, United States - Lox_Sample_1.1 | ecosystem: Environmental > Terrestrial > Soil > Wetlands | place: USA...
GTGCCTTGATCGATTGCGAGAACGTTCACGGTATCCCGTGCAGATACGCCGGACGCGACAACGACGCAAATGGCTTCGCCGCGGCGGCGGTGCGCAGGGATTGACGCGCCGCAGCCGCCGGAGCGATACTCTGCTTGTGAGTTTTGAGCGATTGATACGAGAACAAAAAAGGGGGGATCGATATGGATCGTTGGCAGTACGCGTTGCTTGTTGGTTGTCTGTTCGCTGTCTTGGCGCAGCCTGCACAGGCTCAGAAGGCCGCCGAAGCGCCACCGAGTTCCGCGGGCGTCTCGGCCGGAAAGCACATTGACAAGCCGGAACTCAGCGTCAAAAAGGGACAAGACTTGCCGACACCGGCCCCCAAGGAGCAACGCAAAACGAGCAACTTGAACTCGTCGAAGTCGAACTAGGAGACTCGCTCCGTCGCGACCGTCGCGACAAGTTCCCTTGATTCCCACGTGAGCGTCGCTTACAGTTTTGAACTGAACCACGGTTCAGGAGGAGGCATGCCGATTCGGTTTCCGTCGCTGGAGTTCTTTCAGTCATTGCAAGAGCAGATGAAGCAGGAGCGCGACCGATTTCGGCAGCTCGGGTACTTCGACACCACCTTCGGGGTTGCGGTTCGCGACCCCTCCTTGCCGGGCGGCGTGTGGCAATGCGTGTTGAGCTTCGAGGTGTTCGAGTGCGTCGGCCTGAAGGCCGCGGATTTGAGCAGAGAGACCGTCGACTTCACCCTCGATGGCCACCTTAATGTCTGGGTGGAGATGCTGCGCAACATCAAGCAACACGGCGCCGCCGACACGGCGCACACCATCAACACGCTGACCCACTTCGGCGAGGGCCTTCGTTGCGTCTACGACGATCCCGACGGACACGACAAGTTGTATCGCTTCGCCGAGAGCGTCCAGGAGTTCTTCGACCTCGCGGCCAAGGTCGATGTGGCATTCCCGGAAGCCGCGAGCGCCGCCGCCCACGCGTAGTATCCAGCCGACAGGAGCGAGCATGAGCTATCTCAGCACGACCGACTTCCTCGAAGACAAGGACTTCGTCGACAAGTACCAGTACACGATGCGCACCGGCGAGTTGGATCTGTCGTGGATGAACGCGGCGACCGAGCCGGCGGCGTGCGAACCGCAGAATCCGCGCCGCGGCCTGACGTTCCGCGATCTCGACACCGGCGCGTACGGCTTCACCGATATGCCCGAGCTGATCCGCAAGAACCGCAGCTTCGCGCCGCGCGGCGCCGAGATTCCCGCCGGCGTTCCCGACCTGCAGGCGGAAGTGAATCGCAAGAGCGAAGTGTGGGCGTACAACGTCGAGGGCTACTACGAAGAGGCGATGAGCCGGCAGTGGAACGCCACCACCGACATTCCGTGGGCCGAACTGCGCAAGTACGAGCTGCCCGAGGAGATCGGCAAAGCCTACTCGCAACTGCTGACGTTCCTAACGGAAGTCGAAATGATTGCGACCGACGTGCCGGCGAAATGGCTGGGACGACTCAACGCCGACTTCTTCGAAGTGAAGAACTTCATCGCGACGCAAGCGATGGACGAAGCCCGCCACGCCGAGGTCTTCCGCAAGCGCGCGCTCACCACCGGTTGGGGATTGATGCGCGCGAGCGCGCAGAACGAGCACAATCTCAAGTTCCTCCGCGACGCCGACAGTTTCGCTGAGGCGTCGCTGACGCTGCACCTGCAAGCCGAGGGCATGGTGCTGACGATGTTCCGCTTCAGCGAGTACATCAGCCCCACCGATGCCGACAAGAAGCTGTTTCGTTTGGTCATGCAGGATGAAGCCCGCCACGTCGGCTACGGCATGCAGCACCTCAAGTGGGTGCTCGATCATTTCCCCGAGAAGCGCGAGGTCGTGCATCGGCACCTCGACGAGGCGGAGAACTTCGTCTTCGGCGGCGGATACGCCACAGAAGTGCTCGAACCGTTCATCATTCTGTCAGGCAAGGGCATGAAGAAAGAGAACATCGAGCAAGGATTGAAGATCACCGCCCAATTCAACCTCAAGCAGATCGACGAGTACTTCGAGCGGCTCGACAAGTGCGGCATGCCCGAACGGCGCGAGCGCAGCAAGCTCGCCCTCGCCACCGAGATGACCCGCGCAGTGCTGAAGGAAGTCTGAAGTCCTCCGCCGAACCACGCAATCAACCGAGCAACCTTGCCCATGGCGTATTTTGCCGAAAAGGACTTTTTCGAAGATCCCGAGCTGATCGAGCTGACGCAGAAGGTGTTTTCGGGCAATCTGCAGCTCGGCTGGTACAACGCGCCGACCGAGAAGGTGCGCTGCGAGCCGCACGATCCCGCGCGCGGGTTCACCTACGACGATTGCAACGTCGGTTCGTACGGATTCGACGGCATCCCCGAGTTTCTGCGGCGCAACTACAGCATGGCCGCTCGCGGGTCGCAGATCGTTCCGGGCCTGCCCGACCTGGGCTACACGCTCAATCGCAAGAGCGACGTATGGTCGGACAACGTCGCCGCGTTGTACGAGGAATCAAAGGCGCGTCGCTGGGTGCCGGCAACCGACATTGCGTGGGCGGAGCTGAAAGCCAGCCTGCTCGCGGACGACATCAACGTCGCGATGAGCCAGCTCTGCACCGTGCTCGAAGAGAGCGCGCTGGTGATCATGGAAGTGCCGTCGCGCTGGGTCTTCAGCATCAACCAGGAGTTCCTCGAACTGAAGAGCTACCTGTGCGCGCAGATGATCGACCAAGCGCGACACGTCGAAGTGTTCCGCAAGCGCGCACTCGCCGGCGGCAAAGGCTTGAAGCGCGCCAGCGCCACCGCGGAACAGGCGTTGAAGGAGATTCTCTGCGCCGAGACCTATCCGGAAGCTTCGCTCGCCTGCAACGTGTTGCTGAACAGCTTGGTCCTGGCGGTGTTCCGCCATGTCGCCGCGGTGGCGCCGACGGCGATCGATGCGCGCATCTTTCGCCTCGCGTCGCAGGATACCGCGCGCGAAATCGCGTACGGCACCGGCCAGCTCCGCTACCACCTCACGCATCAGCCCCATCAGGCAACGTTCCTGCACGACTATCTCGATCGCACCGAGCACACCTTCGCCGGCATCGCCGGCAGCCCCGAGCTGCTCGAACCGCTGATCATTTTGAGCGGCGGCGGAACCGCCCGCGACGCGATCCAGCGCGGCAGCACTCGCGTGCGCCGGCTCTACCAACTCGCAGCGAGCGAATACCTCGAACGCCTCAGCGCCGCCGGCCTCGATCGCCGCGACCGCAGCCGGTTGCCGAAGTTTTTCGCGTAAAGCTGGGTGCCGACCTGGCAAGCGGACTCAGCACCACGACGCTTGCGAAATGGCGCGGGCCGCGGCAGATTCGCGCGCACTATGGCTCTGCGGGTCGGGTTGATCGGCGTGGGCAAACACGGCCAGCGCTATGCCCGGCACATTCGGGATGACGTTTCCGAGGTGCAGTTGGTCGCGCTGGCTCGGCGCGACGCGACCAAAGCCGCCGCGTTGGCGGCCGAGTTCGGCTGCCGCCCGTACACCGACTATCGCGAGCTGATCGCCGCGCCCGATGTCGAAGCGGTGATCGTCGTGGTGCCGCCGACGCTGCATCGCGACGTCGTCGCCGCGGCGGCCGGCGAACGGCGGGCGATTTTGCTGGAGAAGCCGGCGGCGGTGAACCTGGCCGTCGGCCGCGAGTTGCTGGCGTGCACGCGAAGGGCCGGCGTGCCGGTGATGGTGGCGCAGACGCTGCGCTACAACGCCGTGGTCGACACCATTCGCGCGGCGCTGCCGACGATCGGCGCGATTCACTCGGTCCGTGTCAGCCAGCGCTTCGAGCCGTCGCCGCTCGCGTGGCTCGACGATCCGGCCGTCTCGGGTGGCGGCATGGTGCTGCACACCGGCGTGCACATGTTCGATTTGATTCGCCTCCTGACCGGCTGCGAAGCGGCGCGCGTGAGCTGCGAGATGAACCACATCGTCACGCAGCGGACCGAAGACAACTTCAGCGCCGTCATTGCCATGGAAGGCGGCCGCATTCTCGCATCCGCGGTCGGATCAAGAGCGACGCAGAGCCGCTGCGGCGGTATCGAGGTCGCCGGCCAACGCGGGGCGCTGGCCGGCGATCACGTTCTGCGTCGCGCCTATCGCATCGACGGCACGACGATGATCCCGCTCGACATCGCGCCGAGCCGACAAACCGTCCCGGAAGTCTTACGCGATTTCGCGGCGGCGCTGCGCCGCGGCGGACCGATGCCGATTCCGCTGGAAGAAGGGCTGCGCGCCGTCGCGATCGCCGAAGCGTGCTATCGCGCGAGCGCGGCAGGAAAGGCAGTGCCGGTGAATGGTGAGATGGTGAGTAGTGAGACGTGAGTGGTCTGACTTCCTCCGGCCACTCACGTCCCACTACTCACCATTCACTACTCACCCGATCCCTGCTTGCTTCATGTACGTCTGCATGTCGAAGTAGTCGCGCCACGCGGCGATCTTGCCGTAACGGATCTCGAACACGCCGGCGACCGGGAGCGCGATCTCTTTCCCGGCGATCACGAAGCGGTCGATGCGCTCGGTCAGCACCACGTTGCCGACGGAGGCCATGTTGAGAATCTCGAACTCGATGCGCGACGCGGGAGCCACGAACATGTCGAAGGTGCTTTTGATTCCATCGTGCCCGCGCACCGGTTCGACCGGGATGTTGTGATAGACGGCGTCCTCGGTGAAGAAGCCGAGCAGCTCGCTGATGTCGCGCCGCGTGAATGCCTCGCAGAAACTGCGCACCAGACTTTCGTTCTCATTCTCTTCACGCATGTCTCCCTCTCCTCATGCGGTTGCCGATCGCAACGGATCACGCCGCCGGTTTGGTCGCCACGTCTTCCGGCTTCACGCCCTTGTCGACGCACGCGCGACACAGCGGCACACTTCGGCGCACGTTGCCGACACGCACCGGATAGCCGGTGATCTCCGGGCGATTCATGTGCCGTTGAGTCGGATACTCCTTGCCGCAGCCGGCGCACGCGACCGAAAGCGCCTTGTTGTCTTGTCCAGCAATCATGGAGCGAGATGTAGCTCAGTCGAGTGTCGCGAGTCGAGTCCTAGCGCTGCTGCCCTCGCCTACTTCTTCCGGCACCTCCAGCTCCATCTGCAACAAGCCTTGCGCGAGGGTCTTGCCCTGATGATCGACTCGCAACGACAGCGTGCCGCCGCCGCCGAGCGCGTTGTGCAACATGAAGTTGAAGGCGCGGAGATTGGGCAGTTCGTAGCGCACGACGTCGCCGCGCACGAGGTCGGCGAAGTACTCCTTCACCCGCGCCGCCGTCAATGCGTTGCGAAGAAACTCGAACGCCGCATCGGACCGCGCCGCGACGCCGATGTTGGCGTGGTCGCCCTTATCGCCCGACCGTGCGTGCGCGATCTCGCTCAACCGAACCCGTCGTGAGGCGCGACCGAACGCCGCGCGCGATTCGGCGCGCGGCGCTGTCGATGACGCCAGCGCAGCAGCACCGGCGCCGGGTAACGCCATCGGAACAGCGAGATGTTCCGTGCGACCGCCGCCGAGCACATCCACCTCCGCAGTCACCAGTTCGCGCGGCACCAACGCGGGCCAGAAGCCGAGCGCCTCCTGTACGTCGGGCCGGCCGGCAAAGATGCCGAACCCGGGCGGCGCCTGCAGACCGAAGGCGAGAAAGTGATTCGCAAACCGCTCGATCTTGCGGCGATCGTGATCGCGCACGCCGATGCGGAAAACGGCCTCGTTCGGCTCGACCTCGGGCGCCGCGCCGCCCCAGCAGCCACGGTAGCCGACGCAGTCGACGCGCCGTTCGCGGTAGTCGCCGAGACGATGAAACAGCATCTCCGCCAGGCGAGTTCCCTTCGCGATAACATTGGGACCCGAAATCAACGACGTGCCGACGGCTTTGAAGCCGTCGCTGTACACCACCGACGCCTTGAGCGTGGCGGGCGCCGGCGCGCCGCGCACGTGATCCACCCGCACGCGATCGGCTCCGTCTTGATGCAGATCGAAGGACGTAAAATCGACGCTGACGTCGGGCGTCAAGTACGCCGACGGATCGCCGATCTCGTACAACAACTGTTCCGTGACCGTGGCGCAGGTGACCGCGCCGCCGGTTCCCGGATGCTTGGTGACCACGAACGAGCCATCGGGCGCGGCCTCGACGATCGGGTATCCCATGTCGAGCATCGACGGCAGCGATTGCCAGTCGGTGAAGTTGCCGCCGGTGGCCTGCGCGCCGCACTCCAGAATGTGGCCGGCGACCACCCCCGCGGCGATGCGGTTCCAGTCGTCCCACGCCCACTCGAACTCGTGCATCAACGGCGCCAGGATCAACGCAGCGTCGGTGGTGCGGCCGGTGACGATGATGCGCGCGCCGCGTCGCAGTGCTTCGACCACGGGCTTGGCGCCAAGGTACACATTGGCGGCGACGATCTTGCCGCGAATCTCATCGTACGAGCGCGCGCCGTCCATGTGATCGAGGCGCACGCCGCCCGCCTCCAGCGCATCGAGGCGATCGAGGAGGTTGTCGCCGCTCACGACACCGATCGGCAACCTCACGCCGAGCTCCGCGCACAGTGCGGCAACCGCGTCGGCGCATCCGTGCGGATTGATTCCGCCAGCGTTGACGATGACCGTGATGCCGCGCTCGGCAATGAGCTGCAACGCCGGTTTGAGCTGGTGGATAAAGTCGTACGCGAACCCGGCTTTCGGATTGCGCGCCCGCTGGCGGTGCAGGATGACCATCGTGATTTCGGCCAAGAAGTCGGAGGTCACGTAGTCGATCGGACCGCCCGCCACCTGTCGGTACAACGCCTCCGGATCGTCGCCCCAGTATCCGCCGGCATTGGCGATGCGCACCACCGATTTCATGCGATGAGAGCTCCTTCGTGACGTAGCAACCACAGCTTCAGCGGCAGCCCGCCGCCGTAGCCGGTCAGCGAGCCGTCGGCGCCGATGATGCGATGACACGGCACGATGATCGGCACCGGGTTGGCGCCGTTGGCGGCACCCACCGCGCGCGCCTTGCCGGGCTCGCCGATGGCGCGCGCCACCGCACCGTAGGAGGTGGTGCTGCCGAAGGGCACGCTCGCGACCGTCCGCCACACCCGCTGCTGGAACTCGGTTCCGGCGAGATCGAGCGGGACCGTGAAGCGACGCAGGCCGCCGGCGAAGTACGCCTGCAACTCGCGCAGCGTTCGCGCGAGCAGCGGTGATACGTTCACCGTCTCACGCCCAGCCGTCCGGAGCCAACGCTCGAAGCGACGAGCAGCGCGCGCGACCGGCAACTCGATCCGGCACACGCCCCGCGCTGACGTGGCGACGTGCATGGTCCCGTGCGGCGTCTCCAGGGCGCCGATCGCGAGCGGCTCCGTGTGATTGCTCATGCGAGTCGATCCGGCGCATGGCCGGTGCGGCGGCGCACCAGCTCGTCGACCAAGGCGGCAAACCGCTCGAGGTCTTGCGGCTGATCACAGTGGGCGTCGCGCAGTTGCGTTCGTTCCTCGATGGTGAGCGCCTGCCATTCCGCGAGATGCAATTTGATCCGAACGCGGTCGAGCTTGTCGCGGACTGTCCGCGACATCAGCACCAGTTGCGCTTCGAGTTCGGCTTGCGTGGCTCGGTCCATCAACGCTCCTCGTCTCCGCTTTTCGCGCGCGTCCGCGGGGCTGTCAACCGGCTGCGCGTCCGTGCTATACGATGTGGTACGTTCTTCCCCAGGAGGCTGCGATGAACGAAGAAGCCATCCTTGAAGAAGAGTCGATTGCCGCGGAACGGGTGGAAGAGGCGCGGGCGCTGGGGACGGCAATCCTGAGCAAGCCGATCGGGGCGTTGAGTACGCTCAAGCCACCGGTCAACGTCTCGCCGAATGCGAGTCTACGACACGCGATCGAGGCGATGAACGCGAGCAACGTCGGCTGCGTGTTGGTGGAGCGCAACGGCAAGCTCGTCGGAATTCTCACCGAGCGCGACGTGCTGACCAAGGTCGTCCCAAGCGGTACCGATCTCGACCGCAGCCAGGTCGCGAGCGTGATGACCAGCGCACCGGAAACGCTGTCGCTCGACGACCGGGTCGCCTACGCGCTCAACAAGATGGTGGTCGGCGGCTACCGCCACATTCCGCTGGTCGATGCCGCACAGCGGCCGGTTGGGTTGGTGTCGATGCGCAACGTGGTCGAGTACATCGTCGACTTGTTTCCCCACGAGGTACTCAATCTGCCGCCCGAGCCGCGACTGAGCGTGTCGCACAGCCGCGAAGGCGCGTGAACGCCGAGTCGGTGGCTATTGGCCGCCGGTGATTTCCTCGCCGGTCCCGGCGCTGACGTGTATCCGGCGCAGGCTTCGGGCCTCGGGAACCACCAGCGGCGATTGCTGCGCCGCGACGACGGCGAGCAACGAATCCGCGGTCTCCCATGCGAGTTGGCGGACGTCATCATGGCGATCGCCGTCGTCGATGGTGCGGGCGCGGCCGCTCTTCAGATTGAGCACGAACACCTGATGCGCCAACGGTAGTTGGCCGAGAGACGGCGCTGCCGCGAACGCGAGTTGCTCGCCCGTCGGACTGATCGCTAGATCGCGAACGTCCGCGGCTTCACGGGCGATGACTTTCACCCCCGAGCCGTCGAGCGGGATCTCCCAGAGCTGCCAATCCCAATCACCGCCCATGACCGCGTAGAGGCGCGATTCATCGGGCGCCCACCGCAGCAGCACGCGATCACGATCCCAGGTCAACAGCGAACGGTCGTCACCGCCACGTTCATCGCACACGCGAAAATCGAGCCCATTGCCGCTGACCGCTGCGTAGGCGATCAACTTGCCGGACGGTGACGGCACGGGAGATTCCACGCTCCCGCCGCGATGGCGCACCACGGTCTGCACTCGGCCCGACTCGAATCGGATCAATCGATCGTCGCGCACCGCGACGATCGTTCCGTTGGCACCAAACGCGGGGCTGCCGCCAAAGCCCACTGTCGTGCGTCCGCCATCGACCGCGTTGAGCGCCACAACCGTCGGCCAGCTCTGATCGGAGTTCGCGAGGCTGAGGAGAATCCGGGCGCCGTCGGACGACCACGTAGGAGGCTGCATCAAGCCGCGATCGAACTCCCACGTGTGCACGGCCTTGCCGTCGGCGGTGCGGTGGGTGAGAACGACCGGCGCCCACGGCTGAGGTTCGCCGCTCGCGACGATGACGTCCCCGCGCGGACTCACGGCCACGGCGTGGGACAACGGCCGGCGCGGCGCGCGGTTATTGAACCGGATCATGTCGCCCCAGGCGATCTGCGGATCGACCACGGCGAGTTCCGCGCCGCTTGGCAACGCCACCGTATCGCCGATCCGCGCGTGGCGCTGCTCGGGCGCCGCGTCGCGAGCGGACCACACCCACACATCGACGAGGTTCGGCACCAGTGCATCGCCGCGGTTGCGTACGTCGACCTGGTCCGCGCCCGACGGTTCGAGCGCGAGGTCCGCCCGTTTCGCCGACCGCACCCAATCGCTGAAAAACTGGGCGACGCTTTGTCCGGTCACCTTGGTGATCACCTCTTCGAGATCGCGATCGGTCACTTGTGAATAGCGGAAGCGATCGAGAAACCGTCGCAGCGCGCGCTGCATCGCATCGTCCCCAAGCAGCGCGCGCAACATCACCGCCACATAGGCGCCCTTGCGGTAGATGGTCTCGCGCTCGGCGGCGCCGCCGAGCGCGTTGTCGAGCACGGATTGCTCGGCGACGATCGCGTCACGCGTCGGATCAAAGGTTTCGTTCATCAACGCGAAGGTCAATGCGTCGCGGCCCCAGCGATCTTCGACCGCGAGCAGACTCGAGAACTCGGCCAGGCCCTCGACGATCCACTCGCCGCCGGTGCCGGGCGCTAGCCAGCGCTCCGCGACGGTTCCTCCCCACCAGTTGTGCGCGATCTCGTGTGCGATGGTCGCGAACCCGTAGTCGCCGCGGCGGACGTAGTGAATCGCCAGCCCCATCGTGCCGGCCCCGTCGTTGAATGCGCGGCGGATCCGGCGGGTGACGAACAGCGTGAGTCGGGGAAATCCCGAAGGGCCGTAGCGCTCGGTGAGGAAACGGCGCGCCGCCGCCATGTCCTGCAACATCCGATCGGCGTCCAGCGACACGTCGTCGGCCACGAAGAGTTGCAGCGCCTGACCGTCGCTCGTGGTCGCGGCCGTTCGGTACGGCCCGGCGACCATCGCCATGCCATCGATTGGGCGTTCGCTCTGCCAGCGAATCCGTTGTTGCGCGCCGCGCTGAACTCGTTCGACCTCGCGTCCGTTGTGAACCAGCGTGAAGCGCGCCGGCAAGGTCACGCTGACATCGGCTTGGAAGAAGCTTTGGACATCGTTCGGATACCAGAAGTTGTCCACGCCGAGCAGCACGTCGCGGGCATCGAAAATCGCACCGCCGATGCCGAGCCCTCCGGACGCAGGCCGTCCGTCGTAGTCCATCTCGATTTCGACGCTGTCGTCGACCGCCAACGGCCGCGGCAGCTCGACAATGGCCACCAGCCACAACCGGTGGACCGACGGCACGGCTGCGCTCCCCACGATGTGCGTGCGACGGATCGACAGCCCGTCGTTCAAGAGAAAGTAGAATCGCTGCCGCGGTTCGCGCAGCGCCGTGAGTTTCAACCGCGCGTGCGCTTCGAGGCGATGCTGATCGGGCAGCAACGTGGCGTCGATCGTAATTGCATCGGTTCGTTGACCATCGACTAGCCGCCCGAGACCAGCCGTTGCCGCTTTGAGCAGTCGCAGGTCCGCGCCCGATGCCGTGAGATGCGCCGCGACACCAATGGCGACCACGCCAATCACGATGAGGATGGCACCGAACGAGAACAATGCCTGGACGATCTGCGAAAGACGGCGCATGCGTGGTCGAGTCGACGGCGAGGACGATATGAGGAAGGCCGCGAGTCTGTCAACGCGGCACCGCGAATATGCTAAGGCCTGGCATCGTCCGTGCGCGGCGGGAGGAGACTGAAGAGACTATGAATGCTCGATGCAGAACGGCGCTCGGCGCTGCCATTCTCTCCGGCGTGCTCGCCGGCCAAGCCGCAATTGCGGCCCAAGTATCCGGAACGGTTCAGTACAGCGGATCGCGCGGCACGGTGTCGGCGACGCTTCCCATCCTCGTGTTTCTCTTCTCCACGCCGACGCCCAGCGATCAAGCCAACCCGGCCACGGCCGCTGTTACCACCAACGGCGGAAGTTTCGCCTTCGATGTCCCCACCGGTACCTACTATCTGACCGCCGTGCTCGATCTGAACGACAACGGCAAGGCCGACGTCGGCGAGTCTGCCGTCATTTACAACCAGCGCGCGAACTACCCGGGCGATCCGGTTGTGGTTCCCCAGAGCGGGCTGAGTCTGCAGTTCAACGACGACGTCATGGTGCCCGGCATCTCCGGACTCGCGACCTACACTGGTTCGCTGGGGACGGTGTCCGACACCGACCGTATCCGCGTCGACGCGTTCAGCGATCCGGACCTCGCCAACCCGACGGGCGAGGAAGGCAAGGTGCGAATCAACGGTGGCCGCTACGACATCCTCATTTTCGATCACACCCCGCGGTATCTCTGCGCGTACTTCGACGCGAACGGCAACCAGCAACTCGACGCCGGCGAGCCGTTCCAAATCTACAACACCAAGACCACTGCGCCCGCGGATCCGGTGGCCCCGAGCACCACGCAAACGCACGTTAGTTTCTATTTTGGCGACCCCGTCACCGGCCCCGCGCTCTCAGGCACCGTGCAATACAAAGGCGCTCAAGGCCCGGTATCGGCCGCGCGGCCGATTCGCCTCTTCTTGTTCAACAATGACCATTTCCAGGGCGATAACGCGCTAGTCGATGAGACTGCGGTTACCACCAACAGCGGCGCCTTCACGTTGCATGCGCCGGCCGCAGGCGATTACTACCTCGCGTTTCTGCTCGATACCGTTCCCAACACCGGAGAGAATCAGGCCAACGTCGGCGAGCCGTTCAAGATTTACCAGAATCGCTTCGGCCTGCCGGCCGATCCCATCGCGGTGCCGCGATCAGGCGTCGGCCTCACCTTCGACGACAGCGGGGCGATATCAGGCATTGCCGGTACGGTGCAGTATCGCGGTAACATGGGACCGGTTTCGCCGACGCGGAAACTCATTGTGGAGGTGTTCGCCGACTCGGCCCTGACCGATCGAGTCGACGATGAGGAGCTTCAGACCAACGGCGGTCGCTACGACGACCTCACGCTCGACACCGGCAGCTACTACCTGCGAGCGTTCTTGGATGTAAACAACAACGACGAACTCGACCCGGGCGAACCCTACGAGATCTATCACGACAAGGGCAGCCCGCCGGCGATACCGGTGGTCGCCTCGTCGAACCAGACGGCGATCAACTTTGACTTTGACGATTCGCGCGCCGGCGCGGTGTCGACCGCGACAGCTAACGCGACCGCAACGCCCACGGCGACCGTGACACCGTCTCCCACACGCACCATCGTCTGTACGCCGCCGCCGTGTTCGACCGGCGAAGTGTACTACTGTCCCGGCACGTGCCCGGGGGGTTGCGGAACGCAGTGCGTTACGCCAACTCCATCACCGACGCTGGGATACTGCGTCGGCGACTGCGATCGCAACGGGCGCGTCGAAGTCGACGAACTCGTCAAGGGCGTGAACATCGCCCTCGGCAATCTCGATCTGAGTGCGTGCCGCCAATTTGACACCGACGGCAATCTCAAAGTCACGGTTGAAGAGTTGGTGCGCGCGGTGAACTCGGCGCTCAACGGCTGCCTGTCGGTACCCGCTTGACGTTGCTGCGTGGGCGTCTCGATGGCCAGAGGAGACACGAGCGCGCGCGCCAACGCATGACGCCGAGCTTCGGTGGGTTCGAGCGATGATCGCCGCGCGAGGCGGCGGGCTATCTGATGCTGCGCTTGCGCGCGCGCAGACCGCGACGGCTGCCCTTGTTGTTCTGGAACGGGCGTCCCCCGAAACCGAAGCCCGAATCCGCTGGCGGCTCAAAGTAACCACCGCCAGCCGTCGCACCGGAATCGCTGTAGGCCGGCGGTGCACTGTTGAAGCGCGGCGGTCGCGGGCCGCCGGCGCTTGAGGGCCGGCGCGTCTCCGCTTCGTTCACCCGCACCGTGCGGCCGCCGAGATCCTGTCCGTCAAAACGGCGAATCGCTTCCGCCGCTTCGGCGTCACTGGAAAACTCGACGAAGGCGAAGCCGCGCGACCGCCCGGTTTCGCGGTCCGTGACGATGCGCGACCGGACGACGGTGCCGACGGTGCCGAACGCTTCGAGCAATTGCTGGTCTGTGAAACTGAAACTCAGATTGCCGACAAATACCGAGGTAGAGATGGGCCACTCCTTTTTGGTTGAGGGTCACTATGACCCGATTTGAGGAGCGTGTCTAGCATACGGCGGCCTAAACGCCAACCTCGACACCGCCGCCGCGCCCCGCAGCGTCTTGCCCCCCACCCAGGGCTATGATAGCCGCAACGCCGTCGGTGGCTGTCCGGTCCGCAACGGTCGCATAGCTCAGATGGTTAGAGCGCCTGCCTCACATGCAGGAGGTCCGTGGTTCGAGTCCACGTGCGACCACTCTGTCAGCTCACCAATCCGTCGCGTTTTTGCAGCAGCTCGTTGAGAAACCACCGATTCTTCTGGTGCATCTGGACCAAGCGGGTGTAGAGATCGGCGGTGCCGATGTCGCCCGCCGCGGTGGCGACTTCGGCGTCCTCGTGCATTTCGCCGATGATCACGTCGAGCGACGCGCGCGCTTCATCGATCATTTCCCGCATCGAGAGCTTGCCCTTCGACGGCTTCACGGTCGCGGTACCGAGATAGTCGGCCGGATCGCCGATGGGCACCCCGCCGATCATGATGGCGCGCTCGGCGAACTCGTCGATGGTTTCGTAGGTCTGGGTCGCCTGCTCGTCGAGCAAGAGGTGAACGTCGCGGAACAGCGGCCCGTAGGTCAGCCAATGGTATTTCTTGTAGTTGAGATACGCCACGAGGGCGTTGGCTTGTTCCCGGTGCAATGTCGCGACGACGCTTTCGCTTCCCGTCTTGCCGCTCTTGTTATTCTTGGCCATGGCGGTTTCTCTCCTTTGATTGACTAGTCCGGCGGTTTTTCTTGCTCGATCCATTCGCGAATGTACGCGGGGCAGTTGCGCAATTCAACACCGTTTGCCTGGCAACTTGCCAAAAGACCGAATCGCCTCTCGATCCGCAAGGGCCACTTCCGTCAAATCGAGAGCGATCCGACCGCTTTCGCTCTCGATCAGCGTTCGCAACTCGGCGAGATGTTCGGCATCAATTCGACCGCTCAAGGAGAGAAGCACGCACCGTTCGTTCGCTATCGGCGAACTGGCGTGTCGACCGTCACCTGACGTTCACGTACAGGTTCTAGCGACCGGGGCTCGCTACACTAGTCGCGGAATAGGAAGCGCGACACCATATCGGACGCCACCGCCACCGCCGCGTCGGTATCGGCGTCGGCGCTGCCCAGCATCAAGCGTGACGCGATCCATTCTATCGACGAGTGGATCACGAATGCCGCGGTGTGAAAGTCGGTGATGCGCAACTTGCGCCTCGCCTTCAGGCTCACGAACAGATCGATCATGGCGGTGCGGACGCGTCGCTCGATGGCCTCGACTGCACGGCGGAACTCCGGGTCCTTGAAGTATCGCTCCCAGACGATCCGCTGCATGCCGGGGTTGAACGTGTGGGTGTGAAACAGCGCGTCGATCAAGTTCCGCACGCCGGCGCGCAGATCAGCGTCTTCCCAGCGGGCGGAATCGAGATTCTGGACGACGTAGTTCGCGATCTCGTTCACCGTACCATCGAGGAGTTCGAGCAAGACGGCGCGCTTGTCGCGAAAGTAGGTGTAGAACGTGCCGACCGCGATGCGCGCCCGCCGGGCAATCTGCGGGGTGGTGGTTTCCTCGTAGCCCCGCGCTTCGAAACAGGCGACCGCCGCCTTCAGAATTTGCTCGCGCGTTCGCCGGCTGCGCGCCTGCTTCGGCACCCGCACCACGGGCGCGGCCTTGAGCTTGTGCACCGCTCGCATCGCGCCCGAAGCTACCACACGCGATGGGTGGACCGAAATCTGAATTCGATTTCAGATTCCTGTTGACTGGGTGTCGGCCGTGACCTAGGGTGTCGGCATCGCGAGGGTGAAACCCGGGCATGCCGCCCGCCCGGCAGCAAAAGGAGTTTGGAGCATGGCCACTGCCCCACACGTTGACCACGTCGATGCAGAACTCGAGACGATTCTCACGTCGTACGACACCAACTACGCATGGAACTACGGCAACGTCAAAGCCGGTTTGCGCGACCTGTACGAAAAGGCCAAGCGCGAACAGTGGAACGGCACCAACCAGTTGCACTGGGACATTCAGGTTGATCCCGAGGGCGAGATCATCCCGCAATCGTACAACCCGCTCGAAGATTACGGCCCATACAAGCGGCTCGACGACAAGGGCGTACGGCGCTTTCGCCATGCACAAATTGCGTGGCAGCTCTCGCAATTCATGCACGGCGAACAAGGCGCGTTGATCGTCGCCTCGCAGCTCACCGGCGCGGTGCCGTGGATGGACGCCAAGTACTACGCCGCCACCCAGACGATGGACGAGGCGCGCCACGTCGAGGTGTTCAGCCGCTACCTGCGCGAGAAGCTCGAATGGGAATGGCCGATCAATCCGAATCTGAAGAAGCTGCTCGACCACATCATCTGCGATCGCCGTTGGGACTTCAAATATCTCGGCATGCAGATCCTGGTCGAAGGCCTCGCCATGGCGGCGTTCGCCAACATGTATCAGCTCGCCCAGGAGCCGCTGGCGAAGGAGCTGGTGCACTACGTCATGAAAGATGAGTCGCGCCACGTCGCCTTCGGCGTGCTCTCGCTCAAAGACTACTACGTCGACATGCCGGAGTCGGAGCGCCGCGATCGGGAAGATTTCGTCATTGAGGCGTGCGAACTGATGCGCGACCGGTTGCTCGCCGAAGAGGTCGCCGAGTACATGGGGTTCGACACGGCCGAGGTGCGCCAGATCGTGCTCGACTCACCGGTCATGAAGTTGTTCCGGCAGGCACTCTTTGCTCGCGTCGTACCCAACATCAAACGGCTCGGGTTACTCACTCCGCGCGTGCGGGTGGCGTTCGAGAAGCTGGAGATCCTGCAGTTCGAAGAGTTCGACCCGGAAGCCCAAGATCGCGAAATCGGACTGGCATAGCCGTCCGCACCGGTGGCAGCCGGAGGCCCCCCCTCCATCCGGCTGCCGTCGGTATTCTTCACCCGCCTGATCTTGTCCTACGGTACGAGCGTCAGCAGTCGATCGATCGCGTGCACCGGCGCCGCGTCGCCCGTCATCAGATGGCTGATCGCGCCGTACACCAATTGCTGTTGCTGCAACATGGTCTTGCCTCTGAATGCCTCGGCGGTCACGCCGATGTGAAAGTGACCCGGACTGCCGGCGGTCACCTCAACCGAGGCCTCGGGCAGGGCCGAAACGATGGCCTGCCGCAGCGCCTCAACCAGATCGACATGTGGGTTCACAATCGATAGCGCCATCCCGGCTCCCTTCGTGCTGTTGGCGTCCGGCACGCGTGGAGCATACCCCACGCGGTCCGGACGACCAACCAGACCGCCCTACATTTTTTGCTGGACGGGCCCCCCGCGATTGCGCTACAAAAAATCACAAGGCAATTGCGCTCGCGCGGGGGCGGGCTCACCTGTGACGTTAGACCACGAAACCTCTACTTCGGTAGCGAAGCGAATCCGTGCTCGATTCCGGCGTTGCTGGCACAACGCCGCGCGCGCGGTGCATCACCTTGGTGACGACGCCCACTACGTCGAGGGCTGGGTCGTGGTCAATCGCACCGACCCCTTCGTAATCGAACACGGCTGGTGCGAAGCCAACCAGCGGATCATCGATCCGACCTACACGCCGTACGTCAGTCAGCTCGAGCCGCCGCTCGCCTACTTTCCTGGCCTGCGGTACACGCCGAGCGAAACACATGCCGGCTTGCAGCAGCGCACCCTCCCCATGGCGTTGCAGCGCCAGGACGCGACCTATCGCCAGGCGTTCGAAGAAGCGTGGGTTCACGCGAGCCGTCACTCGGTGCACCAGCCGTTGCCGCCGACCCGAGTGGTCAACTGCCGGCGCGAGCCGTGTGATCTGTTCATCGGTCGTCCGTCCCAATGGGGTGGGCCGTTCCACATTGGACGTGACGGCAACCGCGAACAGGTGGTCGCGAAATATCGCGAGTGGCTAATCCGCCAGCCGGCACTCTTGCGCGAGGTGCAGACGCTGCGCGGCAAAACGCTCGGGTGCGACTGCGCGCCGGAACCGTGCCACGGCGACGTGCTGGCCGAATTGGCCGACATCGCGATCCGTCCGACCGCGGGGGCGTGATCCGCCGGCGCGGGTTGCGTCATCACCCCGCGCACCGCTAGATAGATAGTCAGCAGCACGCGGATCTGCGGTCGCAACCGATCGCGATTCGCGCTATCGTCCGGCCGCCACCACGACGAAGGAGCGACACAACCGCGATGACACCGCCGAAACGTTCACCAGCCTCTCTGCGCAGCGTGGCAGAGGCCAAGCCCCCGATGGCGCCGCCACCGCCACACCCGTTGGCGGGAACCATGATGAAGGGTTCGGACACCATCGTCCAAGTCTTGGCTGATGAAGGAGTCGACACGATCTTCGGCTACAGCGGCGGTGCGATTCTCCCGACGTACGACGCCATCTTCCGCTACAACGAAGGGCGCGTCACGGCGGAGCAGATTCGGCTCATCGTACCCGCCACCGAGCAAGGCGCCGGCTTCATGGCCGCCGGCTATGCGCGTTCGAGTGGTCGGGTCGGCGTCTTTCTGGTGACCTCGGGTCCCGGCGCGACCAACGCCGTCACGCCGGTGCGCGATTGCCAAGCTGATTCGGTGCCGGTGGTGTTGATCTGCGGTCAGGTACCGCGCGCGGCGATGGGCACCGACGCGTTCCAAGAAGCGCCCGTCTTCAACATCATGTCGGCGTGCGCGAAGCACGTATTCCTGCTCACCGACGAAACCAAGGTCGAAGCCACCATGCGCAGCGCGTTCGAGATTGCGCGGAGTGGGCGCCCCGGCCCGGTCGTCGTCGACATTCCGCGCGACGTGCAATTGGCGGAAGCGGTCTTCAAAGGCTCGGGCCTGTTGCCGCTGCGCGGTTACGAGGAGCGTCTCGCCGAAGTCAACCGCACGCGCCTTTCTTCGACCGACATCGAGGCGTTCTTCCGTATGCTCGGCAACTCGGAGCGGCCGCTGATCTACGCCGGTGGCGGCGTCAACAACAGCGACGCCGCCCATGAGCTGCGCGCCTTCGCCGAGCGCTTCGGCATCCCAGTCGTCACCACGTTGCTCGGGATCGGCGCCATCGACACCACCAGCGATCTGTCGCTGCACATGCTCGGGATGCACGGCACCGCATACGCCAACTACGCGGTCGAGGATTGCGACTTCCTGTTCGCCGTCGGGTCCCGCTTTGACGATCGGGTTGCGGGCAAGGTGAAGGAGTTTGCGCCGCACGCCACGATCGCGCACCTCGACATCGACGCGTCCGAGATCGGCAAGGTCAAAGCCGTCGATTGGGCGCACGTGTCGGACGCCAAGCGCGGGCTGACGCAACTGCTCGCCGGTGGCGCGGATTTCAAGAAGGATTTCGGCCGCTGGCGGGCTCACGTCAACGAGCTGCGCACGCGCCACCCGCTCAACTACAACCGCGAGAGCAAGCTCGTTCAGAGCGAGTACGTGCTCGCGACCCTGAACGAGATCACGCGCGGCGAAGCCATCGTGTCGACCGGCGTCGGCCAGCATCAAATGTGGGCGGCGCAGTACCTCGACTTCGTGCACTCGCGCACGTGGCTCACCTCGGGCAGCATGGGGACGATGGGCTTCGGTCTCCCCGCAGCCATCGGCGCGCAGATCGCCAATCCCGGCAAGCTCGTCATCGACATCGACGGCGACGGCAGCATCCGAATGAACCTCGGGGAGCTGGAGACCCTCACCACCTACGACATCCCGGTCAAGGTGCTCCTGCTGAACAACCTCGGCGACGGCATGGTCCGGCAGTGGCAGGATCTGTTTTACGCCAACCGCTACTCGGGCTCGGACAAAACGCTGCACAAAAAGGATTTCGTGCGCGCCGCCGAGGCCGACGGCTTCGGTTACGCCCGCCGCGCCACCACCATCCCGGAAGTCCGTCCGCGCTTGGAAGAGTTCGTCAAGTTCGACGGCCCGGCCTTCCTCGAAGTCATGGTCGATCAGAGCGCTCACGTCTATCCGATGATCGGCCCCGGCATGGGCTACAAAGACATGATCACCGGCAAGTACATCCCCAGCCGGACAAAGGGCCCGATCAGCACGGAGGAGCCGGAAGGGTACTTCTGATCGGAGGGGCTGGACGCCTAGGCGCTGCAGCCCTCCAGGGCATTGTTTACCGCTTTCACGAGGCAGTCGACGGTAACGGGTCCGTCGTCGTTGCAGTTCATCGCGCTACACGCGCCTGACTCCAGCAAGCCAAGGGCGATGTTCACTCCGATGACAATTTCTTCAACACTGACCCGGTGATTACCATCGCAATCGCCGACGCACACAAAACCTGAAGGAGTAGACAGAACCGTCGACGTGGCTGGCGCAGGCGTCGTGGTCATTGTTGGCGTTGGTGGAGCAGGCGGGGTGCTGGTTGAGGGTGGTGGAGACCCCGTCCCGTCGGGGGTACCGGTCTCAGTCTGCGTTGGAGTCGCCGTGGACGGGGGCACGCCACCGTCGGGCTCGAACGCGCCAATCGAGCAACGCGCGTGGCCGGTGCCGGCACACAACGATGTTCCTAGCCACGTTCGCGACGTAGACTGTGCGAATCGACCCTGTCAAGCGAACTTCTAGGCCCCCGACGCAGGAGTTCGATCACGACCGAAGGAGCCGCAGAGGCATTTCCAGTGGCGGATCGCGAAACGCGATCGACCGCTCGCGCTTCATCCGCGGCACGGATCAACCCACCGCAGACCCCCGCCTGCACAGATGATCGACGCATGGTATCCTCTCGCGCATGGAAATGGCCCCTGCGAGAGACGACTCCTCTCGATTCGACGACTTGGTTGAATCACTCGATGGCGTAATTCGCGAACGCGGTCCGCGCGCGGCGCGGTCGTTGCTCGCCCGCTTGATCGAACATGGCTATCGCCGCGGCGTGATCGCGCCGTTTGCGGCCAACACGCCGTACGTCAACACCATCCGGTTGGAAGATCAGCCGGTGTATCCGGGCGACCGGGAGATCGAACGCCGCGTAAAGAATCTGCTGCGCTGGAACGCGGTCGCGATGGTGGTGCAGGCGAACAAACACTCCGGCGGCATCGGCGGGCACATCTCGACCTACGCGTCGCTCGCCAATTTGCTCGAGGTTGGGTTCAATCATTTCTTCCGCGCCCATACCGCCGACGATGCCGGCGACTTCATCTACTTCCAAGGTCATTCCGCTCCGGGCATCTACGCCCGCGCGTTTCTCGAAGGCCGCCTGACCGCCGACCTGCTCACCAACTTTCGGCGCGAGCTCGCGCCGGGCGGCGGCCTGTCGTCGTATCCGCACCCATGGCTGATGCCCGATTTCTGGGAGTGGCCGACGGTGTCGATGGGCTTGAGTCCGATCTGCTCGATCTACCAAGCGCGCTTCAATCGCTACTTGCACGCGCGCGGTCTCGCCGACACCACGCGCAGCCGCGTGTGGGCGTTTCTCGGCGACGGCGAAATGGACGAGCCCGAAAGCATGGGCGCGATCACGCTCGCCGCGCGCGAGCAGCTCGACAACTTGATCTGGGTGGTGAACTGCAACCTGCAACGGCTCGACGGCCCGGTGCGCGGCAACGGTAAGATCATCCAGGAACTTGAAGCCGCGTTCCGCGGCGCCGGCTGGCACGTGATCAAAGTCATCTGGGGCGACGATTGGGACCCGCTGCTGGCGCGCGACACCGACGGTTTGCTGGTCCAACGCATGGGGGAAGTCGTCGACGGCGAGTATCAGAAGTACACGGTCGAGTCGGGCGAATACATTCGGCAACACTTTTTCGGCACGAATCCAAAGCTGCTCGCACTCGTCGAAGGCATCACCGACGCCAAGTTGCGCCGGCTGCGCCGCGGCGGCCACGACCCCGAGAAGGTGT
>Ga0335069_10004308_pt1 | contig 21168 bp, 13 predicted proteins | sample Lox_Sample_11_FD_206714 | JGI IMG/M metagenome (GOLD analysis project Ga0335069, IMG submission 206714) | Soil microbial communities from Loxahatchee National Wildlife Refuge, Florida, United States - Lox_Sample_1.1 | ecosystem: Environmental > Terrestrial > Soil > Wetlands | place: USA...
TGCCGGCGGCAGCGACGACGACGATGCCTGCCTTCCACGCGCGTTCGGCGGCCTGGCAGAGCGGATCGAGCTTGTAACTCTCGTAAACGCCGCGCCCGAGCGAAAGATTGATAACGCGAATGTTGTAGATGGACTTCAAGGCGATCGCGGACTGGATGGCGGCGATCACGCTGCTGTCGGTGCCGGCGCCGTTGGCGTCGAGAACGCGAAGGTTAAGAATGTTGGCGTTGGGAGCGATGCCCTTGAACGTCCGCGAATAAGCCGCTCCGGTGGAACTGGCGCCGTTGCCAGCGATTAGGCCGGCGATGTGCGTGCCGTGTCCGTACTGGTCGGCGGCGTTAGAGTTCGGGAGAAACGACTGGCTGTAAACGACGCGCGAAAGAGGAAGCAGGCCGGTACTGTTGAAGTCCTTGTGCGGATTGACGCCGCTGTCGATCAACGCGACGCCGACGCCGGAGCCGGTGTAGTTCGACTTCCACGCAACCGGAGCGTTCACGGCGGCAGAGGCGGTGTCCATCAGCAGGTTCACGGGGCGGTCTTTGCTGATATAGACGACGTTGGACGAGTTCGACAGCGCAACGATGCCGTTACCGTCAAGGGTCGCAACGAGGCCGTTAACCAGGGGAAGGGCGTTCACGACGGTACCGCCGAGTTTCAGCACGTCGCCGACCACGCATCCTAACAACCCGAGCAGGCCGCTGCAGTTCAGTTGCGCGCCGGGGGCGTACTGGACAATGACCTGCACCTGTCCGGCGCCGTTGTAGCCACGCAGGTCGGGCGAAATCTTGGAGTCGTCGGCCCAGGCCAGACTTGCACCCGCCAGCAGGCCAAACAGCAGCAGTATGGTTGTGACCTTCTTCATTTTCCCCACATCCCGAAAGCCCGCAATGGGCAGTGCCTTTCAGGTAGCAAGGAGTGGGCCACTTAACGACTACGATAAGTTGTTGAAAGCACGAGTCAGGGAGATTTGAGCCGTGGGCAGGGGTTTTGCCAAGGCTGGCGCGATGGGACATTTTGGCGCAATGGTGGCACATACCGGGGCTAAAGCCCACATTCTTTCTGCGGCCTGACCGCCGGGATAAATCCCCGCTCTTCCACGCCTGTCAAGGCTCTTCGACAGCAGCAGGCCCACTCAACTAATAAAGACGGTGGAATGGGTCGCAGACGACTGAAGATTACCCGTGCGGAGCTTCGCTCCGCCTGACCGGGCGAGGGCGCCCGGTCCCACAAGCCCCCGGTCTCACATGCACACGAAGGTTGCATTACCAAAGTCCTCTATCGGGAAATGGACCTCCTGGCGGACCATATGGTTACGGGTGAGAGATGGCGGGGGTCCAGCAGAGAGTTCGTGCGTTCGTGGTGTTGGTTTATGCCGCTGGACTAGTGTGCCTGGCGACCGGCGTGTACCCGTGGCACTCCAGCGACCTGGTGCAGTTCGCGTGTTACCTGGTCCTGACGGCCGTAGCGTCAGGGTTAAAGGTCATCCTGCCTGGATTCCAGGCTACCGTGTCCGTTAATTTCATCTTCTTTTTGTTGGCGGCTGCGAACCTGAGCGGGGCGGAGGCTCTGGCACTCGGTATCACGGCAGCGGTGGTGCAATGCTACTGGAAGGCAACGCACCACATGAAGCCGATTCATTTTGGCTTCAACCTGGCGCAGGTGGTGGTGGCGATATCGGCGACGTACTGGTCTTACCGGCTGCTGGCGACGGGGCCGCTGCACGGGCGCCCGCTGATCGCGCTGTTGGTGTCGTCGATTGCGTACTTCCTCTTGAATACGTGGCCGGTGGCGACGGTGGTGGCGCTGTCGGAGCGCAAGTCGCCGCTGGCGAAGTGGACGGAGACGTATGCGTGGACGTTTCCGTACTACCTGATCGGCGCGGCGATCGCAGCGGTCATTCAGATTCTGAATCGCGTGGCCGGGTGGGAGTTATCGGTCCTGGTCATGCCGGCCATGTACGCCATCTACTATTCGTACCGGCTGTACATCGGCAAATGGGAAGAGAAGAACCAGCACCTCGAAGAGATGGCCCGGCTGCACCTGCGTACGATTGAGACGCTGGCGCTGGCGATCGAGGCGAAGGATCACACGACGGGGGATCACCTGGCGCGCGTGCAGGTATATGCGCTGGAAATCGGGAAAGATCTCGACATTACGGATGCAGAGATGTCGGCGCTGAAGGCGGCGGCGGTACTGCACGACATCGGGAAACTGGCGGTGCCGGAGCACATTATCTCGAAGCCGGGAAAATTGACGCCGGAAGAGTTCGAGAAGATGAAGGTGCATCCGGTGGTGGGCGCGGAGATCCTGGAGCAAGTGCACTTCCCGTACCCGGTGGCGCCGATCGTGCGGTCGCACCATGAAAAGTGGGATGGGACGGGGTATCCGGACGGACTGGCGGGCGAGGAGATTCCGATCGGGTCAAGAATCCTGGCGGCGGTCGATTGCCTGGACGCACTGGCGTCGGATAGGCAGTATCGCAAAGCACTGCCGCTGGATGACGCGATGGCGCGCGTGGAAGCGGACGCGGGGAAGCATTTCGATCCGCGCGTGGTGGCGGCGTTGAAGGCACGGTACAGAGAGCTGGAAGCGATGGCGCACGAGCATCAGCCGGAAGAAAAGCCGAAGCTAAGCGTGGATGCGAAGATCACGCGGGGAGCGGCTCCGGCGGCGGGGTTCGCGGAACCGGTGGCAGCAGCAGGAAAACGCGAGCAGAAAGATGTGGCCGCGGTGCTGCAAAGCATCATTGGTCACGAGGAAAAGGCTGGGTTCGGGGAAGCTGCGGCGACGGCCGCGATGCGGCTGCGGAATGGGATCGCGTTCGATTCGTTTGCGCTATTTGCGATCGAAGGGGAATCGCTGGTGGCGCGATTCGTGATCGGGGAGAATGCGCGGTCGCTGGCGCGGCTGCGGGTGCGGCGCGGGCAGGGGCTGGTGGGATGGGTGGCGGACAATCGTAACGCAATCGTTAACGGAAATCCATCGGTGGAAGAAGGGTACGTGGATGAGCCGACGGTGCTGGGGTCGGCGTTAGCCGTGCCGCTGGAAGTCAACGGATCGACGGTGGGAGTGCTGGCGCTTTACCAGGCTCGCGCAGGTGGATTTACGTCAGCCGATTTGCAGGTGCTGAACGGCTGCCGCGAAGGGTTAGCACAGGTGTTATCGCGGCAGGGCGATGAAGCGGCGGTGGTCGGCCATGGAGTGGTGTACACGGCTCCGGAAGCGGTGCGAAGAGAGCTGGCGGTGACGCACTAGCCGCTTTCGACCAAGGTCGAAGGAAAACACGGGAGGACGGAGGCCACGGAGAAATCCTTAGAAAAAGATCGGGGCCTTGGGCGTCGGAAGTGTGAATGTGCCGCCCCTACGGGGCGCAGATGTATTGAGTTTTTCACCTCGCTACCCAGGGCTTCCGCCCCGGGCTAGATTCTTCGTTCCCATCAATGGTCGGAGACTTCCGCTTCGGTTTCGGATTCCTCGGGGGCGGTTGGTTCGGGTTGCGGTTCCTCGAAGGAGTGGTATTGCACGGGGCGAGGGGTGAGACGGAAGCGATGGCGGTAGAGTGCGCCGAGTCCCCAGGTACGGCCGGCGCGGCCGGCTCCCAATAAGAGAATTACGCAGAAGAGGGCGATCTGTTCGAGGTGCAGCTCGAAGAACTGGGCCACGGTAAAGGGCTGGTCGTTGGGGTACCAGGAGAGAGCGAACAGGTGCAACTGATAAAACATCCCAACCAGGCAGGCGGGACGCATGGCGAGTCCGAGTAGAAGGCTGAGGCCGATGAAGAGCTCGACGGCGCCGAAAAAGGCGGCCCAACGCAGCGGATGGGCGCTGATGATGGTCCACGCCCAGGCATACCAAGGGGCGACGGCGGTCTCCCAGAAGGCAACGCGGTCGACGAAACTGATCTCGAAGAGACCGGCATCGAAGAGGCGACCGACGCCAAAACAGACGTAGACGAAACCGACCAGCATGCGCACCATCGCGAGCAGGCGCCGGAAGCGTTCGTCGGAGTGTTGTACCAGGGCCTTCACAACCTTGCCAGTCCGCCCAGGAGGGTTGCGAGCATGATGGTACAAGCGCAAGGAATCCGCAATAGTTGATAGATTGCTTGGGTGAGATTTGTGAAAACAATTGCGGTTGCAATCGGTTTTGTTGCCTGGTGCGCCTGCGTGGCGGCGGCGCACGGACGAAGCCGGACCAGGTGACGATAAACGGCAGGTAACATTCCGTAATGCAGATCCCTCGGCGCTGAAGCGCCTCGTGATGACCAAACGAAGGCTAGTTGGTCGGCAGGACTGAAGTCGTGCCCACACAGACCATGCCCGGGTACAGATCATGCCCTGATACAGATCGTGCCCGGACACAAACGCTACGTCTTTTTGTCCAAGTCGGGATGTTTGGTGTGGAAGTCGGTGGCTTGTTCGTAGGCGCGGGCGACGGCTAACACTTGCGCTTCGCCGAAAAGATTCCCTAAAAACGTGAAGCTGACGGGAGTACCGTCGGGGCGGAAGCCGCTGGGGAGGATCAGCGCGGGGTGGCCGGTCAGGTTGGTGACCAGCAGTTGCGTGCTGAACGTTGGCGCGGCGATCACGTCGACCTTTTTGAACAGGTCGGCCATTTGCTGCAGCGCCATCATGCGGGCGCGGTTGCCGTTGACGTACTCGACGGCGGGAATGAAGCGCGCGGAGCGGAAAGAGTTGGGCCAGTCATCTTTAGTTTGGGCGGTAAGCAGCTTGTCGCGGCCGGAGCGCGTGAGTTCGTCGAAGGCGGCGGCGGCCTCCGACATGAGGATGGGACGCATGCCTCCCCAGGGAAGCTTCGGAAGGTCGACGGGGATGAGGTCGAGGTGGAGCTTGGCGCGCAGCACGTCGAGCGCAGAGTCGTCGAACTTCTTGGCCAGCAGGCGACGCTCGGTTTGCTCGGGCTTTTCGGGCTCGTCGGGATCGGGCTTGTGCTCGAAGTCTTCTTTCAGGTAGCCGATGCGGAGCTTGCGGATGTCGAGGTCGGCGTCCCAGTTGAAGGCGTAGTCGTGGACGGTGCGGTCGTTGTCGTCGGGCCCGTAGATGGAGTTGAGGACGAGCGCGCAGTCTTCGACGTAGCGGCAGAGCGGGCCGAGCTTGTCCATGGACCAGGAGAGCGCCATAGCCCCGGTGCGTGGAACGCGTCCGAAGGTGGGACGCAAGCCGGTGGCTCCGCAGCGCGTGCTCGGCGAGGAGATGGAGCCGAGCGTTTCCGAGCCGATGGCGAAGCCGACGCATCCGGCGGCGGTGGCGGAGGCAGATCCCGCGGACGAGCCGCTGGAACCCTGGTCAACCTTCCAGGGATTGCGGGTCATGCCGCCGAACCACTGATCGCCCATGGCAAGCGCGCCGAGCGTGAGCTTGGCAACGAGCACGGCTCCGGCGGCGTCGAGGCGCTTCACGACGGTGGCGTCTTCGTCGAACTTCTGGTCCTCGAATCCTCCGGCGCCCCAGGTGGTGCGGTATCCCTTCACGCTGAGCAAGTCCTTGGCTCCCCACGGGATGCCGTGCAGCGGACTGCGATAGTGTCCGGCGGCGAGGTCACGGTCCGCTTCCCGGGCCTGCGCGAGGGCGCGATCTTCAGTGAGAGTGATGGCGAAGTGCAGCAGCGGATCGTAACGCTTGAGGCGTGCGAGGTACATCTGCGTCAAATCGTAGGACGATATTTTTTTGCGGCGGAGCAGTTCGCCGAGATCGCGCACAGAGTAGAAAGCGACGTCTTCGAGATTCTTGGGCGCGGCGATTTCGGCGGCGCGGCTCATGCGCATGGGGCGGCGCGAGGTCTCGAACTTCATGCCGCGAAGCACGGGGTTGAAGTCGAGCGCGGGCGCGACGCTGTTGGGAATGGGGAGCGCGTGCAGTTGCTCGTAAGACTTGAGGCGGTCCTGCACGTCTTCGAGCATCATGGCTTCCTGCTCGTCCGAGAAGGTGAGCCCGGCGACCGCCTCGGCGGCCTTCAGGTCGGCCTTAGTGAGTTCGACCTTGGCAACAGCCAATTCCGTGAGCAGCAACGGAAAAGCAGCGGAGGCGGCAGAGAGCTTGAGGAAACGGCGGCGGTCAGTGGACATAGTAGACAGTAAACAGCAGACAGCATTCGGTCAGTGAACAGCGGATTATAGATGGATCCACGGCGGAGTGGGCAATGACCAGGCTGCGCTCGTTGCCAAGACCCCACGCAACAGCCGGCGAAGGTAATTGGATCACTGAGACGATCCCAAACGTTTCGTTCGCTGCAGGAAAGGCAGCTCCAGCAGCCTTGATTCCGGTTTCATGACTTGTCGTATCACGATATGTCATATATTTTGTCAGCATGACGGACACGTTAATTCGGCGTAAGACGGATGCCTTCATTCGCCGCAAGAGCGGATGCACGTCGTGTGAAGAGTCAGGCCGAAGCAGGTCGCTTCAACCCAGTGCACGGCAAATCGGGGCTCCCGTGTTGGAGGACCATGTTCAGGGCAGGAATTCGACTCGCTACACGTATTTTCAGTGTGTGGACTGCGGCTCGGTTTGGGAACAGCAGGCAGACAATTTCGCGGGCGGGCATAGCCGGCTCCGACGATTAACCGGGTATTAAGAATGGGCGCGGCCGGTTATTTTCCGCCGCTACAGTAGCTCACGGAGCAGCGCTCCGCCTCGCCGGGCGAAGACGCCCGTCTCCACAAAAATCACAATACTAGAACACCAGGAATTTCTTCTTTTTCTTCTTGGCGGCTTTACCTTCCTGCGGGGTGTCGGCGGAGATGAAGACAGGCTTCGACTGGTTGGGGCTGGCGCCGCTGTCGGTGTAGCCCTCCTTGATATCAATGAAGGCGTCTTCGCGCAGCTTGGTCAGGTAGGCGCGCAGGGCAGGCTGCAGCTTCTGCATGTAGATGGCTTCCTGGACGTTGGGCTCGACGTCTTTGAGCGGGGGAATGCCGGCCTGATTGTGCTCGTTGACCTTCAGGATGATAAAGCCCTGCTTGGTGCGGATGACGTCGGTGATCTCGCCGGTTTTCATGGCGAAGGTTTTATCTTCGAGTTCCTTGGCGAGCATGCCGCGCTTGAAGTCGCCGAGGAGGCCGCCGTCCTGCGCGGTGTTGCCGTCGGAGTATTTCCTCGCCGCATCGTCGAACTTCATGCCCTTTTTTACTTCGGCGAGCACGTCGTTGGCTTTCTTTTCGGCGGCAGCGAGCTGGTCGGGAGTCGGGTCAGGCACCTTGTCGCCTTCGCGCTCGGGCTTGGTGGGGGCGATCAGGATTTCGCTGAGGATGACCTGCTCGGGACGCTCGAGTTCCTGCTTGTGCTCGTCGTAGAACTTCTGCGTTTCGTCCTTGGTCATCTGGATGTGCGAGCCGACCTCGCGGCCGATGACCGCCTGGGTAATGATGTTGTTACGAGTGTTCTGCTTGAAATCCTCCCAGGAGATGCCCTGTTTCTTGGCCTCTTCCTCCAGCTCTTCCATGCTGTTCAGGTTCATCTGCTTGCGCAGGTCATCGAGCTTCTTGATGAGCTCGGTATCGCCGGTGATGCCGAGGTCGGCGGCCTTCTGAACGAGCAACTGCTGGTCGATGAGGTCGCGCAGCATATCGGGTTGGCGCTTGGCGAGTTCCTGGTCGGGGTTGGCGCCATTGGAGCGCGCCTCAGTGACCATTTGCTCCTTGGCTTTTTCGAGGTCGTTGCGGGTGATGATGGAACCGTTGACCTTAGCGACGATCTCTTCGATGACCGTGTCGGAGGCGCTGGCGACCAAAGCTAAAAGGACGATGCAGAGGGAGGTGAAATAAAAACGGCGCATGGGAGTTCTGTTTATTTTACATGAGTTTGGGGAGGGCCCTCTCGAACAGCGGGTTATATCGTCCCTGACGGGACTTGATGTCCGGGCTTGGCTCGTATTCCCGGATCTTCCGATCCGGGCTATGGAAGGTCGCGCCTGCGGCGCTCGCTGGGCTGAACACGAAGAGCTAGCAGAGCTTCGATCCGGCCCTTGCCAACCCCAACCGGCCCTTTGGCACGGGAATCGCGGCAAATCCGATTCCTAAAGAGTCGGCGGGACCGAATGAATCGGGAGCACGGATTAAGGGGAAACGATGCTACACTTAGCCCACCTGAGGATGGCAGAAATGCGGCGTATAGCGGGGACAATCCTGTTTGCAGTGCTGTTGGTGCCGGTATTCCTGCCGTTTTTCGCCCAGAGAAACAACCCTGATTCGCAACTGCCAGCCTGCTGTCGCCGCGACGGCAAGCACCACTGCGCCATGAAGATGGCAGCGGCGATGGATGAGCCGTCCTCAGATCACACCGTAAAATCTGCGTCGCCGGCTTGCCCGTATTGCCCGGCGAGCACGACTGTGGCTCCGACGGTGGCGTTTTATCCGCCGGCGGCGGCCGCGTTCTACGCTTCGGTGGTTCGGCATCCTGCCATTCATCAGCAGACGGCAGTAGACCTGCTGGTCGCCGAGTCGCGCAGCCACCAGAAGCGCGGGCCTCCTCTCCTCTCCGCCTAAGCGAAAAGTCCCGACGTTGAACGTGATTTGCGGGTGAAACGACCGCTCGCTTTAGCCAGCCCGTCTTTCTACAGAGCGGGTGACGAGGGATTATGTACGGATCGAATGTTGTCACGGGGGACGGCTCCACTTACCTCCTCTCTCTGCGCACGAACGCGGCGAAAGCAGTCGTGAATCGCGCAATAGTCCTGGTTTTGGGCTGTTTAGTTTTCATGAGTTCGCTTGCTCTCGCCGGCATTTTCGGATCGGTTCGAGGGATTGTCCACGATCCCCAACACCGCCCGGTGCAAGGCGCGAAGGTCATATTGAAAGCGAGAACGTCTGAATGGACGACTAGCACCAGCTCTGACGAGGCTGGCGAGTTTACCTTCAACCCGGTGCCCATTGGCGACTACACGGTCAGCGTGACGGATCAGGGATTCGCCGAGGCAGCGCAAGACTTGACGGTGATTTCCGGCACCGAGCCAGTCGTGCACGTTCAGTTGAGTCTAGCGAGCACCAAACAGACAATGGACGTGTTCGGGGCACCTGCAATCGCCCCCACCGATTCCGCCACCCCTACCACCCTGGTAAGTCGCCTCGATATCGAACAGGCACCGGGCGCAACCCTCAGCAACAGCATGGCCATGATTACGGATTTCGTCCCCGGCTCCTACGTTACCCATGACCAGCTGCACATTCGCGGAGGCCATCAAACGAGTTGGCTGGTGGACGGCGTGCCCGTGCCCAACACCAACATTGCTTCCAACCTCGGCCCGCAGGTCGATCCCAAAGACATCGATTACATGGAAGTCAATCGCGGCAGTTATGGCGCGGAGTTTGGCGACCGGACCTACGGCGTATTCAATGTCGTTCCACGCACCGGCTTCGAACGCAACAATGAAGCCGAGCTGTTTCTCACCGCTGGCAATTACAACCAGACCAACGCCCAGTTGAGCTTTGGCAGTCACACCCAGCGTTTTGCCTACTATGCCAGCGTGAACGGGAATCGGAGCGACCTGGGCCTGCAGCCACCGACAGCCGACGTGGTGCACGATGCTTCGAACGGATACGGGGGCTTCGCCTCATTCATTTTCAATCACGATCCATCCAACCAGCTTCGTCTCGTGACTTCTTTGAGCAAGACCTACTACCAAATCCCCTACGATCCCTACCCGAACGATATCGAGAATGCCGATATCGCTGCGAATGGCTTCGCCGCCCAATATCCCAGTATTGGCATCCGCGATGGCCAGCATGAAGGGGATGCCTTCGTGAATTTCTCTTGGGTACACACCTTCAATTCGAAAGCGCTGCTCACCATTTCTCCCTTCTACCACTACAACAGCGCCAACTACGATAGCTCGCCCAACGACGTACCGATTGCCTCCACCGACCATCGCACCTCGAATTACGTGGGAGGCCAAGTCGCCCTCAACGCCAATTTCTGGAAAAACAACCTTCAGACGGGCCTGTACAGCTTCTACCAGAAGGACAGCGAACTCGTGGGAGCGATCTTTAACGACGGCAGCGGTAACCTACCGTTTACCGACGTGGAGCATCCCACCGGCAGCCTGGTCGCCTACTTTGTTGATGACAAATTCAAACCCTTCTCGTGGCTCACGCTTTCGGCCGGGATGCGTCCGACCCACTTCTCGGGTGGCGTGACGGAGAACTCGGTCAGCCCCCGCTTCGGGATAGCGGCCAATGTTCCCCATCTCAACTGGACGTTCCGCGCGTTCTACGGCGACTACTACCAGGCTCCGCCCCTGATCACCGTTTCCGGGCCGGTTATTGATTTCTGCAACGCCAATTCCTGCCAGTTCATTCCCCTGCCCGGCGAGCGTGATATCGAGCACCAGTTCGGCGTAACCATCCCCTATCGCGGATGGACAGTCGATATCGCCAATTTCAAGACCGATGCGAAGAATTTCTTCGACCACAGTTGCATCGGGTCGGGCGCTTGCTATCCGATCACAATTTCTCAGGCCGTTATTCGGGGCTGGGAACTCACCCTGCGCTCGCCCCGTATCGCCCATCGGGGCCAGGTTTATCTCGCGTATTCCAATCAAATCGCGGAAGGCGCCTTGCCGATCACCGGAGGTCTGAACGACTTCTCGCCGCCCAGCCCGCTATTCCCCCTCGATCACGACCAGCGCAATACGCTCAGTGTCGGCGGCGACATGTCGCTCCCCTGGCACGCGTATGCCTCCACCAACATCTACTACGGTTCCGGTTTCAGTAATGCCTTTACCGACCAGCCATACCCAGGCGACCACCTCCCCTCCCATACCACGTTCGATCTTTCGGTTGGCAAGTCTTTCGGGGAACGCTTCTCCGCGTCCGTGAACGGCTTAAATGTGGCCAACCGCCGCGTGGAACTCGACAACAGCCAAACCTTCGGCGGTTTCCACTGGAACAATCCGAGGGAGATTTATGTCTCGGTTCGTTATAGATTTCATTACTGAGCCCGAACCAGTCCTCGTGTAGGAGGAAAGCTCGGATAGAATTCATCTTCGATTCGTCAATGTCCCCAAAACGGCTTGAGTTACTCCCATTGTCGCAACTGAAGAGAGATGAGGGAAAAATAAAAAGACGCGAGATGCTAAAGGGCCTCGGAGTTGTCGCGGCCGTAGCCGCGACGGGGCAGGCGAGGGCGCAAACCACCGCGCACCATCACGGCGCTGCCCACGCATCAGGCACTGGTCATTGATCTCCTCGCGACCGGCGACAAATCGCTCGGGTCGTGCGCCAAGAGCGTCGACCAGATGCTCGCGACGTGCGAGGCGTTGCGCTCCCTGGTCCGCCCAAGACGCTCCTTCTTTACCAAGATCAAGTCTTGCGGCCGACGTCTGTAAAGCTTGCGAAGCCGAGTGCCGGAAGCGCGAAAAGATGCACTCCCAGTGCAAGGATTTTGCCGACGCCTGTGCGGCTTGCGCGTCGGAATGCCGGAAGATCGCCCTGGCTTGAGGTCCTTGCCCTCCAGGGCTGCGGAGCCGGGTTTGGCGGTGGGAGATTTGTCGTAAGATGGTAGAGGGCTGCTGGCCAGGAACTCAGGCCGGGGCAGCTGCATCAAATGGGAAATACCAGTAAAGATGAAGATTAAAACCCTGCTCAGGATTTTCCTTTTCTTGGCCCTGGCGGTGCTGGCGACGGAAGCGTTGCGGGCACAGACGGCGATGCAATCATCCATTCTTCGTCCACCGGCGGGCTCCAAGGTCGCGTTGATCGAGTTCGCGGACCTCCAATGCCCCGACTGCGCACGGGCGGCACCGCTGCTCGAAGAAGCGGCGAAGACGTACAAGATCCCGGTGGTGGTTTACGACTATCCGCTGCCGCAGCATCCGTGGGCATTCGAGGCATCGACGATTGCGCACTATTTCCGCGCGAAGAGCACGCCGAAAAATCCGCTGGAGACCAAGTTCCGGCTGTACATCTATGAGAACCAGTCGGCGATCACGCCGCAGAACCTGCGCGAATACGTGGACAAGTTCGCGCTGATCAACAAGACAGCAGTTCCGTTCGTGGTTGACCCACAGGGAAAGCTGGCGGCAGAGGTTCGCGCAGCCAAGGATAAAGGCATTGCCATCAATATCCAGCACACGCCGACGATTTTCGTGGTGACGGCGAAGACGTCGGGCACGCCGTTCGTGGAAGTGGTGAACCGGAACGACCTGTTCGCGATGATTGACCAGGCAATTGCGGATACGAAATAGCAGTGGATCGTGGGTAGTGAGAAGAAGGACCCGCCAGAACAAAGGCGGGTTTTGTATTTCCGGCCCTTTTCCAGAGCAGGAAAGGACCGGCAGTCGATTTCGGATCTGCCAGAGTCAAGTGTCCTAAGATCAAATCAACATTGACTCCCCTTTCCCCGCTGCCTAAAATCGCGGTGCACTTGTCCTTCCCCCAAGACTTGCACGCGACCGAAAATTCAGGAGCATTGGCCATGAAGCGGTGGTATGTCTGGGCTCTTCTGCTGGCACTCGTCCTCCCCATTTACGCACAAACACCGGCGACCACAACACCAGGCGCCAACCCGGCGCCCGGCGGGCGCAAGAAGCGCGTCGCCATCATGGACTTCGACTACGGCACGGTGCGCAGCTATTCGTCGGCGATGTTTGGGTCCGATATTGACGTTGGGAAAGGCATCACCGACCTGCTGGTGAAGTACCTGGTGAAGGACGGGACATATTCCGTGATCGAGCGGAAGGCGATGGACAAGATCCTCGCCGAGCAGAATTTCTCGAACGGCGACCGCGCGAACCCGGCATCGGCGGCGAAGATCGGCAAGTTGCTCGGAGTGGATGCGCTGATTATCGGCAGCATCACGCAGTTCGGCAACGAGACGAAGAACACGAATATTGGCGGCGCCGGCGGAGCGCTTGGCGGCTTCGGATTGGGCGGCTTCGGGCACAAGAAGTCAAAGGCGATCGTCGCCATTGATGCGCGCATCATCGACATCGATACCGCGGAGATTCTGGGTGTGGCGGACGGCAAGGGCGAGTCGTCGCGAGAGAGCACTTCCATGACCGGCGGTGGCGGGCACTGGTCCGGTTGGGGCGGCGGACACGCCGATTTCGGCTCCAGCGACTTCCAACAGACGATCATCGGCGAAGCTGTGAACAAGGCCACAGAGCAGTTAAGTGGGGGACTGATTGCCGATGCGTCGAAGTTGCAGGCGCGTGTCATCGTAGTGGAAGGCCTGGTGGCGGCCATCGACAGCGGCCAGGTGGTGCTGAATGTTGGCGCGAAGACCGGCCTGAAGGTCGGCAACACGATGAACGTCGAGCGTGTAACGAAAGAGATCAAGGACCCGGCAACCGGCAAAGTGCTGCGCAAGATGGCAACCCAGATCGGCACGATCGAGATCACGGATGTGGACGACGTGTCGGCGGTGGGGAAGGTAGTGTCTGGGACCGGCTTCAAGGTCGGCGATGCGGTGAAGACCAAGACAGAGTAAGTTCGAAGGACGACTACGAAGGACAAAGCTTAACCCCGCTACGAGGCGGGGTTTTCTATTTCTCTATTCGCAACGTCACTTTCGTGCATTGCTGCGCCGCCTGACGTGCTTTACCCTGCCACGCGCCTGCCGCGGGAGAGGACTCGAACGCATTCCGTTTGGGCGCGGCAGCGTAGTGGGATTCGCGGCGGCAATCGGCTGCGACGAGGTTGCGCTGGAGTTGCCGCCACGGCCAGGCCGCGCCGGGCGCGATGGAGTGAGAGCCACATCGAATGCTGTCGCCGTCAGCGGGATCTGGTACACCGGGGTTACTCCCGGAACGCTAACGGTGATCATACCCTGAGCAGGGCCCGCTTTTTGGGGGTGGAATATGACCGGGATGCTACAGCCGTCGAACCCCGGCATAGGATTGCCGCAACTATTCTGAATCGCGAAGTCGCCGGTGACGATCATCGTGTAATTGACGGGCCCTCCGTTGTTATTGGCGATGGAAAGGTACTGCGGAGTACTGTAGCTGCTCACTAATGTGGGAGCACTGAAAGTCACAGACGAATCAAGGGCAAGAGGAAAGACAGACGTAAGAGATATGGCGAGGGATTGCGTCAGGGCCGAATTGAAGGTGACAGTCATTATCGTCGAACGGTCTCCCAGCACCGTGGGTGTCGCTGTGACGGTAATCGTGCACGTTCCGGCTGGAACAATTGGTTTAGCGCAGGTGTCCGTTTCCGCGTAATCCGGCAAATCAAAATGGACACCGTTAACCGTGATAGGGTTCAGGCCCGTGTTTGTCAGAGTAACTGTCTGACCAACAGTCTGCCGGCCAATCACTACGGTGTAGAGGTTGAGCTGAAGTGGTGAAATGGCAACCGCCGATGGAATGAGGCCGTTCGCCCCGAGCTGCACCTGTGAAATGGAGTTTCCGGAGGTGACATTGAGCGTTCCGGACGAATGTCCATTACCGACCGGCGTGTAATGGATGGCGACGGCACACTCTTGGTGGGGCGTTAGTGAAGATAAACAGCTTGTTCCGACAATCGAGAACGCGGAATCGCCTTGGACCGCGACAATGGGGGCGGCAAGAGAATTAATGCCGGCGTTATGAATGTTAACCGAGCGTACCAGCGAACTTTTGCCCACGGAAGTGTCACCAAAAGCCAGAAAGCTGGAGGACAGCGACAACGGAGAGGAAGGCTTTGCAGCAATCACCGCGGGCAACTGGAGTGTGCCTCCCGTTCCTACGATATTGACGAGGTCTCCTCCCGATGAGTTTGGGCTCGGAGCAGCGACCACGGTTACCGTGCAGTATGCACCTGGTGCAAGAGAGGCGGGACAATCATTGGTCTGCAGGAGTGAACCATTGGTGTAAATCGAGCTTATTGCCTGAGAGGTGCTCTGCACGTTCCATATCTTGAATGTCTGTGGAGGGCTGGCCGTACCGATCTGCTGAGGCGGGAAATATAGCTTGCCCGGCTGTAGATCGAAAGTTATAGATCCTCCGATGACATTGCTCGGCGCATAGATTTGCGTCGTAGGTGTGGCGTTGCTGGTTATTGTGATTTGAGAAACCTGGGGCTGAGGGATGGTCAGAAAACAAGAGGAACCAGCGGGCACAGTCGTACCGCAGTCGCCCGTGGAAAGCGGCGCTCCAGCCCACATAACGCTCGAAAGATTTAGATCGACGGAACTCGCGTCCCGCAGAACCAGATAAGGTTGCCGATAGCTTAAGCTGATTTGAGGGCGGCTGTTGGTGCTGATTTTGGCAACAAAAACCGTGTAACCGACGATGTGGGCAGTCAAACCCATATACCCTTGGTTTGAATAGGCTGTCCCGGTTCCAACGTTGACCGGATCGACGAGGTCACCGACAGAGACGTCGAAAGTGGAGCCTGGAATGCCGGCGATGTAAACCGCGGAAGTGTCGTCAATAGCGATTCCAGAAGGGATCTCCGACTTAGCCTTTCCGCCGTATTGCGTCGATTGAGTGAGTTGGCCTGTGCTATCAAAGGTCATGACGAAGGCACCGGTAATCAGGTCCGATACGACGGCGTCCTTTAATGAGATCGGCTCCCAATTGAAGGACCCGGCCACAGAGATATGATCGCCAGGGCCGATCGCCAGTCCAGTGACTTGCCCTTGTCCTAAGTATGTGGAGAACTTAACGCCGGCTAGCCCAGGGGTTAGGCCCGCCAGAAACATGTTTAAGAACGTGCCTCCGTAACCGACCTGGGTTCGTGGAAGTCGCTGCGCATTGAAGGTGAAGGGGAAGTCGGGCTGATCGGTGCTGCCGGCAATGTACACGGAACCATCCGATGCAACAACGAGACCCGCAAGGCTGGGGCCAGTATTACCGTATGCGCTTCCGAAGTAGGTGCTGGCCAACAACTGCTGCCCATCTGAGCTGAACTCTGAAATGAAGAAATTGCCGCTGTTCTCAAGCGCGTTTGCGGTCGGAACCGACCCCATTCCCGCAACATAGATATTCCCATTCGAATCGATCGCCAGTCCTTTTGCGGTACCCCCGCCAGCGCCAAAGGTGGTCGCAAAATCCCAGTCTGTGCCTGTCGCATTCAGCCTAGCGAGGAAAGGGCCGGTGCACCCCGAAGAACAAGTGGCATGGTATGCATTGTTAGTCTGCAGTTTGCCACCGGGGTCTCCAGCAAGCAACACCTCGCCATTCCCCGCGACGGCAATGGCTCGGGGCATAACCCCCCAGGTACCAAGAAGGGTGGAGTAAACCAGCTTGCCTGATGGATCGAATTTCGCGGCAAAACCCGTGTTGCAGGTTTGACCGCACGTTCCCAGGTTTTGCGAGGTCGTGGGAAATGCACTCGTGGTTGCGACTCCGCCGACGTAAGCGTTGTTTGCGTTGTTTGCGTTGTCTATTGCGATCGACAGCCCGCCGCCCGCGTCGAGCATTGTCGAGTACAAAATGCCGGTACCCGAGGCATTCAGTCTGACGATATAAAAAGCCGTAAAAACCGTGGTTGGAGTCCCGGAAGTGGGAAAATTCAGATCGAACGTGTCGCCAGTCAGGAAAACCTCTCCCGACGCATTTACGGCCATGGCAGTGACATCGGTTGTGTTCAGCAGTCCCAGAACATATGTGTATTCCACAACTGGGTCAATGATCAGCAACTTGTGGTGGTCATAGTTCTCGACATCAAACGAAACCTGGTGAGAACCGTTGAGGCGGAAATGAACTGCGAGGATATCCTTCGAATCGCCGGACAGCTGATAAGCCACGGGGGCGACGAACCTGATCTGCTGATCGGCAACTTTCATGACGAGCGTACCGTCGGGATCAAGGCTCAGCGACTGCGCCCCGGAAAACTCCAACTGAATATCTCTGACTCTCGCCTGTGGAGCAACCTCGAAATCGTATTCAAGGTGGCCACCTCGACCATGAAACACGAGGTCAATACCGGAGTAGATTCGTCGGTAACGCACCTGGGCATATTGTGGAATGCCCTCAAACCAGTTGCGACGGTCACCGGTGCGGTAGTAGTTAGATACGCCCCCTGTCGCATTCTCACCAACGATCTCCGCTGGGCGACTCTTGCCAGCCAGCTTCATTTGCCAGGTTGACGTTGATTCGGAACCGTTTAACGCGACAGAAAGACCATCGGGATTGAGAAACAGTGTCCCCTCGGCGGAGCGCGACACATACCGCGATTTTCCGTTGATTTGGCCAACGTTGGGTTCGAAAGCGAGAATGGGAGCGAACCTATGAAGATTCGATGACTGTGCCCCGATCGAAGACTTGCTGAGACTGAGGACAAGAAACAGAGTGCAAACCAGGAATGAGAGAACGCGAACCCTGGGCATGAGGACCTCGAAAAAATCGAGACTAGCACGAATAGGCGTCGTTCCTGCGAAAATCGCAACTCACTTCCCAATTCCGGAATTTTCAAACAGGAAATACTGCTTTATCGACAACGGTAAGCTCACTTGAACACCACGAAGCCTCCCTTCGGAACCGTGATCTGGGCGGCTTTCCCGTTGCGTGCCTCGACCGATTGCTTGCTGCCGATTTGTGCAGCGTCGTTTGAGTAGAGACATGTCAACTGATCGCCAGCGCTGTGCAGCGAGTCATCAATGGTGACCCAGGCGGTGCGGGCGTTGTCGGGATCGGTGTTGATGGCGCAGACCAGTTCCTGGTCCACGAAGATGCGCGACCATGGAACCACGGAGCGGACGACGCCGTTGATCATCTGCGGCAGCCCGAAGTTCGTGCCGTCGCCGGAGATCTCGCGCAGGAACTGGCGCCCGCGGCGAAGAGCGGGTTGCTTCAAGCGCAACTGCAATAGCTTGCTGAGTTCCTGATAGCCCGTGGTCCCTTCGTCGAAGAAGTGGCGGTTCTTCGTGCGAAACGCTCCAAAAGCGCCGCCGAACATGGACTCGCGGATGTAGCGGTCGCTGCCGTCGCCTCCGCCCTGGCCGTCGAAGGCTTGCTCGGTGCCGTAGTAGACGCAGGGTATCCCCATGGTCGCGATGTTCAAGCCCAGCATGGCGATCAGCAGATCGGCACCGCGATCGGTGGCGCAGAAGCGAGCTTTGTTCGAGCCCTTGCGGACCTGGTCGTGATCGTCGGTCATGGTGACGATCTTGTCGCGAAACCAGACGTGCGAATCCTTTTGAACGAGCAGCGAATTGCGGAAGAGATCGAAGTAGTCGGAGGGATTGCGGAAACCTTTCGTGAGAAACTCGAGTTTGTCCTGCACGTCATCAATGCCAAGGACGCAGTCCACGCCGGTGATCTCCTGCGTGTTGTAGGCGCGGTCACGGCCGCCGGTGATTTCGGCAATCAGGTAGAAGTTGTCTTTGCCGATGGACTCGGCGAACTCGTGGATCACGCCGGCGAAGAAGCGCGTCGCGCCCGGGTCCATGTGCTTAACGGTGTCGATACGGAAGCCGTCGAGATCGGCGAAGGCGATCCAATATTGGTAAGCCTGGCATAGGTTCTTGAGCGTGGGGGCGACGATGTAGGCGTCAATCTGGTCGTTGCCGCTGCTGTCGAGCACGCGATCGCCGTGGTGCAGGTCTTTGAGGGTAAAGAAGTCGCCGTCGAGAAATTCGGGAAAGTAGTCGAAGTTGCTGATGTGGCCGCGCTGCGTGAAGTTCGTCGGGTCCTGGAACTCGGCCGGCCAGACGGCGGCATCGAGGAATGCAGCGGGATTGCCACCAGTGTTCACGGTTGTAAACGGCAGAGTTGCAGCGCCAGTTTTGTCGCGGAAGCCGGCGACGGCATAGGGATTGCCGTCCCAGCGGGCGTCGAGGAAGTGGTTGCCGTTGTTGTCCAGGGTGTCGTAGCGGTTGGGGTTGTAGAGAAACACCTGGCCGGTGTGGTTGAGAATGATGTCGAGGATCACGCGAATGCCGCTGGCGTGCGCGGTGGCGACCAGTTGCTGAAGATCGGCGGCGGTGCCGAAGGCCGGATCGACGTCGAGGAAGTTCTGGATGCCGTAGCCGTGGTAAGTGTTATCAACCGTGACCTGCTTAAGAATCGGGCTGAGCCAGATGGCAGTCACACCGAGGCGCTTGAGGTAGCCGATCTTCGAGCACGCGCCTTTTAGATTGCCCCCGACAAACACGGTGCCGGCGTTGCGCCAGGTGGCGGCATCGGCGTCGGTTTGGATCGCGTTGCCGCTGTCAGTTGCAGTGAATCGCGCTGTCGTGCCAGTGGTGACGGCGTTGCCGCTGTTGTCCACGAAGTTGTTCTCGTTGCCGTCGGAGAAGCGATCGACGAGCAGGAAGTAGAGCGTCTCGTCTTCCCAGTGCATGGGCGAGGGGAAGTAGTCGCCGTGGTCGGAGATGATCTTGTGAATCTGGATATCGCTGATGCTGGTGATGGGCATACCGCCTCCGGGCTGGTGGGAATTGGTTGAGTTGTCGAGTGGGTCGGCCGGAGTGAAGAAAACACGTTAGCGCATTTTCGTGGTGCGGATGTGAAAATCGAAGCGGATTTACGAAAACGGAACAGCGGCGAAGCGCTGCAAGACCTCATGACGTCCCTGATGCGACTCGGCGAGTCGCCCGGATTGATACCCGGCTCTCACGAGCCGGGCTATGGAATGACGTCCGCTTCGCGGACTAGGCGGACAAGAGTGTACTCGCTACGCGCAGCTGGCGGAGCTGAGCTTGGCTTGAACGGGCGGGGGCGCCCGTTTCCACACAGGTTCGAGATTAGCTCAGCTTCCGCAGCACCTCGAAGGCATCTTCGTTGTCGGGCTGGTTGCGAAGCTCGTAGATCTTTGCCATCGCGATTTTGCCTTGCTTGTCAACGATGAACACGGCGCGTTCGCTGATGCCGGGGATGGGCTCGCCCTCGCGGAGGACGCCGTACTTCTTGGCGACGTCGCCGTGCGGGTAAAAGTCGCTGAGGAGCGGGTAGTTGAGCATGCCGATATCGCGCTTTTGCCAGGCGATGTGGCTGAAGACCGAATCCGCGCTAATGCCCACGACCTGGGCATCGTAACCGGCGAACTTGTCGAGGTCCGCGTTGTACGCCGGCATCTGCGCGCTTCAAACCGGTGTCCAGTTGAGGACGTAAAAGGCTATGACGACGTTGTTCTTGCCCTGGTAGTCACTGAGCGTGAAGGTGCCCTTGGTTTCGCCCGTGACCGACGGGACAGAGAAATCCGGCGCCTGATCTCCGACTTTCAGAGCCATGCATTCCTCCGGAAAATGACAGCCGGAAAATTGTATTGGGCGGGACTCGGGGTAGCAACTGCGGATCCCTCGCCGACCATGTCGGGTCGTGATGACAAAACCGCTTACATAGCCAGGAATGGCTGTGCTACACAGGGCTACAATGGGCATATCGGGCAGCGCGGAGCGGCATCCAAACAATGCTTGCCGCCTAGCGCGGTTCCAGGAGGTTGGGATGTTTGGAATGAAGAACTATAACTACGAGTCCTTTTCAGGTCACGACCTGCTCAAGGAAGCAGCTCGTACCGGCTTCCGGGGCGGCCCGCGCCCTGGAGAAAAGTCTCCTGACTTCCAACTTCGCTCGCTCGAAGGCGAGAAGATCCGGCTCAGCGACTTCCAGGGCAAGCAGAACGTGGTGTTGACGTTTGGGTCGGCAACCTGCCCGTTTACGGCGGCGTCGATTCGCGGGCTGAACGAGCTTTACGAAGATTACGCCGACAACGGTGACGTCGTGTTCCTGTTCGTTTATGTGCGCGAGTCGCATCCCGGCGAGAAGCTGCCGGCTCACCAGTCCGATGACGATAAACGTCGCGCCGCCGAGTTCTTCCGCGACGAAGAGGAAGTCGAGATGCCGGTGCTGGTGGATAGCCTCGATGGACACGTACACCGCAGGTACGGCAAGATGGCGAACTCTACGTACGTGATCGACAAAACGGGGCGCGTAGCCTTCCGTGCTCTTTGGACCAAGGCCTCGGTGATTGAAGAGGCGCTCGAAGAGCTGCTCGCGCATCAGGAACGCCGCGGCGATGACGCCCACGCCATCGTTCGGAACGGCGAAACCCGCGGCATGCCTATGACGTATGCCATCCTGAACAGCCATCGTGCGCTGGAGCGCGGCGGGCTGAAGGCGATTCGGGAGTTCCGCGAAGGCCTCGGCGGACCCGGCAAGCTGGCGCATTCAGCAGGACGCTACATGGGGCCGGTGGTCCTGAACCCGGGCCGCACCATGGCCGCAGCCGGACTGGCCGCAGCCGTCATTTCCGGCGGACTGTACCTCGGCTGGAGGTTGCGCCAGGCG
>Ga0335069_10004309_pt1 | contig 21165 bp, 16 predicted proteins | sample Lox_Sample_11_FD_206714 | JGI IMG/M metagenome (GOLD analysis project Ga0335069, IMG submission 206714) | Soil microbial communities from Loxahatchee National Wildlife Refuge, Florida, United States - Lox_Sample_1.1 | ecosystem: Environmental > Terrestrial > Soil > Wetlands | place: USA...
CAAGTGCCAGGTCTTCATCCACCATGGGGTCCAGAACGTGAACGCCAAAAGCCTCATGGGGCTCATGACCTTGGCGGCCGCCAAGGGCACCGAGCTGGAATTCGCCACCGACGGCGAGGACGCCAAGGAAGCCCTGGCCGCCATCCGGGACCTTTTGGCCAAACGGTTCGGGGAGAAGGAGTAGGCCTTGGCCGAGAAAATCCTCCAGGGGGTGGCCGCTTCGGGCGGCATCGCCATCGCCCCCCTTTATCTTTATCATCGTTCGGGCTTTTCGGTGCCCCGGCGCTCGCTCAAGCCCGAGGAGACCGAGGCCGAGGTGCAACGTTACCTGAACGCTATCGCCAAGACCCGCATCCAGATCGGCGAGGTGGCCGACCGCGCCCGCCACAAGCTGGGCGAGGAGCACGCGGCCATCTTCAAGGCCCACCAAATCGTGCTCGACGACCCCGTGTTCCAGCAGGACATCCCCGAGGCCGTCCGCCATCGGCGGATGAACGCCGAGGCCCTCATCCATGAGGAACTGGAGAAATTCAAGGCCCTGATCGCCGGCATCGACGACCCCTATTTCCGCGAGCGCGGCAACGACATCCAGGACGTGGGCCGGCGCATGCTCAAGAACCTGACCGGCGGCGGGGAAAAGGACCAGCTCAAGAAAATCGACCACGAGGTCGTCCTGATCGCCGAGGACCTGTCGCCCTCCGACACCGTCAACCTGCCCACCGACATCATCAAGGGCTTCGCCACCGAGATCGGCGGCCGGACCTCCCATGTGGCCATCGTGGCCCGCTCCCTCAGCCTGCCCGCCATCGTGGGCATGCCCGGCATCACCGCCGAGGCCCAGGACGGCGACACCGTCATCCTGGACGGCAACAAGGGCCTGCTCATCCTCAATCCCACGCCCGAGACCCTCAAACAATACCAGCGCCTGCAGGAATCCTACCGGGCCTTCCAGAAAAGCCTGGAAGAGCTCCGCAACCTGCCGGCCTCCACGCCCGACGGGCGCCAGATCACCCTGGCCGCCAACATCGAGATCCCCCAGGAGCTCAACGAGATCTTCCTGCACGGGGCCGAGGGTGTGGGGCTGTTCCGCACCGAGTTTCTTTTTCTCAACCGCGAGAGCATCCCCACCGAGGAGGAGCAGTATCTGGCCTACCGGGAGTTGGCGGAAAAAATCGGAGTCCATCCGGCCATCGTGAGGACGCTGGACCTGGGCGGGGATAAATTCCTTTCCCACCTCAACACCCTGCACGAAAGCAACCCCTTCTTGGGGCTGCGGGCCATCCGGCTTTGCCTCAAGCGCCCCGAGATCTTCATGCCCCAGCTTCGGGCCATGCTGCGGGCCGCGGCCCATGGGCCCATCAAGATCATGTTCCCCATGATCTCATCGCTGGATGAGGTGCGCCAGGCCAAGGCCATGGTGCGGGAGGCCGCCGAACAACTCAGGCAGGAAGGCCGGGTCTTCCGGTCCGAAATCGAGATCGGCGCCATGATCGAGATCCCCTCGGCGGCCGTCATGGCCGACCTTTTGATCGAGGAAGTGGATTTCTTGTCCATCGGCACCAATGACCTCATCCAATACACCCTGGCGGTGGATCGGGTGAACGAGTCGGTGGCCTACCTTTACGAACCGGGCCATCCGGCCATCCTCCGGCTCATCCAGATGACCGTGGACGCCGCCCACCGGGCGGGCAAGTGGGTCGGCATGTGCGGGGAAATGGCCGGCGACCCCCAGTTCGTGCCGTTGCTGCTGGGCATGGGCTTGGACGAATTCTCGGTGAGCGTGTCGGTCATCCCCGAGGTGAAGAAGGTCATCCGCATGATGCCTTACGCCCAGGCCGCTGGGATCGCCCAGGCCGCCCTCAAATTGAAGACTTCCGATGAGGTCCTGGAGCTGATCAAGAACAGCGTTTCCCCTGATCTGAAGGCGATTTTGTTTTAAAGGCGATGGACGTCGTCGCCCTGTCGGAAAAACCAAACCATTGCGCCGCCCAAGGAGTTTTTGTGCCCCATCCCATCCTGGACCAACCCCACCGCCTCACCCGCTTGGACCCCTCGGACATGATCCGAAAGGTCCTGGACCTCCCGGCCCAGTTCCAGGACGCCAGGAGCCGGGTGCTGGCCCATGCGCCCCGGCTTTCGCCCAAGGGCGTCAAGCAGGTGATCGTATCGGGCTTGGGCGGGTCGGCCATCAGCGGCGACCTTTTGCGCAGCCTCACCTGGAAAAAAGCCCCCTTCGCCGTGACGGTCAACCGCAATTATCTTTTGCCCGCCTGGGCGGGGAAGGACAGCCTGGTGGTGGCCGCCAGCTACTCGGGCGGCACCGAGGAAACCCTTTCGGTGTTCCGGCAGGCCCGGGCCCGGCGGCTGCGGATCCTGGCCCTGACCTCGGGCGGCGCGCTTGAGGCCCGGGCCCGCCAGGCCAAGGTGCCCGTGCTTTCCTTTCCGGGGGGACTCCCGCCCCGGGCCGCCTTGGGTTATTCCTTCGCCACCCTTTTGACCGCCCTGGAAACCCTGGGGCTCTTGCCGTCCTTCCAGGCGGATTTCGACGAGACGCTTGAAGGCATGACGAGGCTCGCCAGCCTCTATGGGCCCTTGAGCCCCACGGCCCGCAACCCGGCCAAGCTCTTAGCCCTGTTCCTCAAGGACAAACTGCCGGTGATTTACGCGGGGCAGGACCACCTAGATTCGGTGGGTCTCCGCTGGAAGACCCAACTCAACGAGAACGCCAAACAGATGGCGCTCTTGAACCTGGTGCCCGAGATGAACCACAACGAAATCCTGGGCTACGCCTTCCCGGAAAAATTGACGCGCCGAATGGCCGTGGTGCTTTTGGGCCATCCCCAAGGGGACCATCCGAGGATCCGCCGCCGATTGGAGCTCGTGAAGGGATTGGTGGCGCCCAAGGCGGCGGGCCTCACCGAGATCAAGGCCCAGGGCCGTTCGCTCCTGGCCCAAATGATTTCCCTCGTCTACTTGGGGGACTTCACCAGCGTCTACCTGGCCTACCTGAAGAAGGTGGACCCGACCCCCACGCCCCTCATTGACGAATTGAAAAATATGCTCGCCCGGAAAATATAAAATGATAAATTAATGACAGATAAAAGTACTAGGGCTAGGAGCGAGTCATGACTGCGGAAATAGTAATTATGAATAAATCGGCAATCGCTCTTGCTGCGGATAGCGCGGTCACCATTGGCGAGAAAAAAATTTATAACACAGTAAATAAATTGTTTGCATTATCCAAATACCATCCTGTTGGCATAATGGTTTATGGAAGTGCGGAATTCATGGAGGTCCCCTGGGAAACCATAATAAAAGTTTTTAGAAATGAGCTTGGCAAACAACGATTTAATCGCCTAGAAGACTATTCAGATAAATTCATAAACTTTCTTAATCGCAAAAATCCTCTTTTTTCGGAGGATGTTCAGAGAAAAAGCTTTGAACTGTTGATCAGGGGTTATTTTTTTAGAATAAAAGGAGATGTAGATAAAGAGGTAAAATTAATTACCGATACTAAGGGAATTGTAAAAAATTCTGATGTTTCAAAAATAACTTCTGATGTCATTTTGAGGCATTGGGAAATGTGGAAGAAGTTCGACGATTTGAAAAGCACGTCTTCTTTTCAAGCTGGCCGAACTGTTCGAAAGTACAATAAGCTCGTGAATGAGGCGCGTTCAAAAATCCTACAAAAGCTACCCATTTCCAAAAAGTCGATGCTGCGTCTATTTCGATTGTGCGAATTTTTGTTGTACAAAGATAACTTTTCTTCTCGAAGTTCCGGAGTGGTTATTGCTGGCTTTGGCGAAGAAGAAATTTTTCCCAAGACAGTGAAATTAGAGCTGGAAAATAAAATCGATGGGAGAGTGAAGTATTCGATGCAGACGAAGGAGATAACTGTGTCTAATAGTGCCAGTATAATGCCGTTTGCTCAACGTGAAATGGTCGATCTTTTTATGTCTGGGATTGATCCAAGTTTTGATATGGTGATTGATGGATATTTAAAAGAAATATTTGAGCGTTTCCCGATGAATGTTGCCGATTCTCTCGTACAATTAAACGAAAGCGAAAAAGCCCAGTTAACGGAGAATTTGAAAAAAGTCGGGAAGGCATTGCTTGACAGGTTTAATGATATGATGAACACGTATAAAAGAAATAACCATGTAAGCCCCATTTTAGATAGCGTTGCGGCTTTGCCAAAGGACGAATTGGCAGCTATGGCCGAGGCTTTGGTGAATTTAACATCTTTTAAGCGGCGGGTTACTATGTCTGCTGAGACTGTTGGTGGACCTATTGATGTTGCGGTTATTTCAAAGGGAGATGGGTTGATTTGGATCAAAAGGAAGCATTATTTTAAACCGGAACTTAATCCACAGTTTTTTGAAAATTACTTTAAGGTTTCCGGGGAGGGCGGGCGATGAAGAGAGTGGTGAAGAGTAAGGAATCGGAATGTAAGACTTTTGATGAGTACAAGCGAGTTTATTTTCCAAATGACCAGGATTTGAAGAAACTGGAAAAAGAAGATCCGCATAATTTTGGCGCAAAATTGGCCCGAAAATCCATGGAACAATATAAGCATCTGTTGAAGATAAATTGATTTTTTTTTCTGGCTTAATCTAGTAAGGTGGTGCAAATAGTTTGAGCGGTTGCTTTTCTATTTTTGGAAGACGGTAACAATGCTAGCAATCTTTCGGTGGATTCTTCCGCGATCAAGTGGAATCGTGTAGGAAGAACTGCTTCAAAGTGTCCTCCTTCCTGCCAAGGGCTTCATCAGAACCGAAATAACGCGAGTGATTTCCTCCTCCTATTTCCCCCGATGCGTCCCACTTCAATAACCGCACAGAGATTATTTTGTGAAAATGATCCCGCCGCCAAGGCCCGCGAAAAAACATTTCGGGTTTGGCGCCCGGCCCTTGAGGAGCTTGGCGTCTTGGCGGCGGGGATTTTAATCCGTCGTTAAAGGAACCTTACAGCATGGAAAGCTTTCAAGAATTGGGCCTCCCCGAGTTTTTGGGCAAGTCCCTGAAGCAGATGAATTTCACCAAGCCCACGCCGGTGCAGGCCCAGGCCATCCCCGCGGCCCTGGAAGGCAAGGACGTCATCGCCTCGGCCCAGACGGGCACGGGCAAGACGGGGGCCTTCGGCATCCCGCTTTTGACCTTCCTCGCCAAGAATCCCGACCAGACCGCCCTCGTCATGACCCCCACCCGGGAGTTGGCGGCGCAGGTGTTGGAGGTGCTGCGCAAGCTGACCGGCGCCCACCACTTGGGCGGGTCGGTGCTGCTCATCGGCGGCGCCAACATGGGCGGCCAGATCAGCGCGCTTCTCAAGAAACCCCGGCTCATCATCGGGACCCCCGGCCGCATCATCGACCACCTGAACCGCCGGTCGCTCAACCTCTCCAAGTCGGGTTTTCTCGTGCTGGACGAGGCCGACCGCATGCTGGACATGGGCTTTGAGCCCCAGCTGGAGGAGATCCGCAAGCACCTGCCCCCGACCCGGCAGACCCTGCTTTTTTCCGCCACCTTCCCGCCCGACATCCAGACCCTGGGCGCCCGTTACCTGAAGGCGCCGGTGCGCATCTCCATCGGGGAAACCACCCGGCCCGTCGAGAAAATCAACCAGATGGTCATTTACACCAGCGAGGCGAAGAAGTTCGAGGAATTGACGGGGGAGCTGAACGAGCGCCAAGGCTCGGCGGTGGTTTTCGCCCGCACCCAAAACCGGGTGGAGCGGCTGCTTGAGAAACTCAAGGCCGCGGGCTTCAAGGCCACCCAGGTGCATGGGGGCCGCACCCAGTCCCAGCGCCGCCAGGCCATCGAGCAGTTCCGCTTGGGCAGCTACCGCGTCCTGGTGGCCACCGACGTGGCGGCCCGGGGCCTGGACATTCACCATATCGCCCATGTGATCAATTACGACCTACCCCGCAATCCCGAGGACTACATCCATCGGGTGGGGCGCACCGCCCGGGCCGGCGCCCAGGGCGATTCGCTGGCCTTCCTGACGCCGGAGGACCGCTCGCTGTGGGACGCCATCGTGCGCCTCATCAAGGTGCCGAAGGACTCGATCACGGTGAAGCCCTCGCGCTTCGGCGACATGACCCCCGCGCCCAAGCCTTATTCACCGCATGGCCAGGGATCCGGGGTTGCTGAGGGCGCGCCCCACCGGGGCGGCAAACCCCAAGCCTTCGGCCGCCACAAGACCCATGGCGCCAAGGAAAGCCATTTCCGGGGGAACAAGAATTTCGGGAAGAAAGCCTTCGCCCCCAAAGGGGACTTCGCCCCCCAAGGGGACCGGCCCCCGCGGCGGGACCAGGCTTTTAGGTCCGACCGCGCCTTCGATCCTTCCCGCAAGAACCGCGATCCGCAGGGCCGGCACCAAAGGCGCTCGGACCAGCACCATGGCCGTGGGGCCGGGTTCGCGTCGGACCGCCAACCGAATTTTGACAAGCAGCCCAGTTTCGACCCTGGGCCCGAGGTGGACGGCAACCGGGTGGGGTTTGAGCCCAAACAGCGTTTCCCCCAAAAGCCTTTCCAAGGCAAGGGCCGTCCCCAGGGCTTTGGCCCCTCCTCCGGCAAATCCTGGCAGGGCGGCCGTCCTTTCCGGGGACCGGGCGACTCCCGCGGATTCCAAGGCGGCAATCGTCCTTTCAACGGTCCCCGTCACGACAACCGCTCGGGCGGCGACCGCCCCTTCAACCGGGACCAACGTCCGGGTCGTCTCTTCGGCGCCGGCCGTCCCGACGGGCGTCCGGGAAATTTTTCCAAGGGTCCCCGCCGGCACGGCAATGACCACCAGGGTCCGCATCGCCCGGGTGGGCCCCGGCAGGAGCGGGACGGCAACCGGGGCGGATTCCAAAACCGGCACCTGCAGGAGCCGCCGCCGGATGACATCGGCAATCGTTAAAAAAGTTTTTTAGGGAAATAAAAAAGCCCCGGATCAAGAGATCCGGGGCTTTTTTTAACGTCTTTTATTTTTTAGCCGCGTCTTGCAAGCCTTCGATCTCGAAGATGAGCTTCACGTGGTCATCCACCAAGACCCCGCCCTTGTCGAGCGTCACGTTGAAATCCACCCCGTAATCCTGCCGGTTGATCTCGCCGGTGGCCTCGAAAGCCACGTGGTGTCCCTGGGCGTCATCGGCGGCGCCGTCGTAGGTGGCATCCAAGACCACCGGTTTGGTCACGCCATGCAGGGTCAGGTTGCCGATGATCTTGAACTTGCCGTCCACGATTTTGGTCACCCGAGTGCTGGTATAGGTGGCGGTGGGATAGGTGGCCACCTCGAAGAAATGGTCGCTCCGAAGGTCGTTGTCCCGGGCGGGTTCCCCCGTGTCCACGCTGGAGGGGTCGATGGTCACCGTGACCTTGGACTTTTCGGCGTGTTTTTCGTCGAATTGGAAGCTCCCCGAGAATTTCGAGAACTTGCCCATCACGTAGCTGATGCTCAAGTGCTTGACCTTAAAATTGAGGCTGCTGTGCTGGGGATCAATGGTGTAGTCGGCGGCCTGGGCCGCCCCCGCCCCCAGGAATAACAAGCCTAAAACCGCCGTCCAAAATCCCTTCGAGCCCATAGCCACCTTCCTTATTTTTAATGAACTGCCGGACGCTTATAAGATACGGCTGGGGCGGCGTTGGGGTTACGGCCGGGTTTCTTTTCGTGAAATCCGCCGGGGAGGTAACTTTTAAAATCGGCCGGGGTATATTGGAACAGGCCGATGGATTCAAGCCGTCAAGGCCTATCAACTATAAGGAGCGTGTGATGAAAGGAAATATTTTCAGCGACCGTTCGAAGCTGGTCCCCACCGCCTTGGTGAGCCTGGTGGCCTTCGGCGCCGCGGGCGTGGCCTCGGCCAAGGATTGGACCAAGATGGTCAAGACCGAGAAGTGCTACGGCGTGGCCAAGGCCGGGAAGAACGATTGCGCCACCAAGTCGCACCAATGCGCGGGGATGTCCAAGATGGATAACGACCCTTCGGATTGGATCTTCCTGCCGGTCGGCGTTTGCGACAAGCTGGGCGGCCATAAAGAAGGCGCCGTGGCTTCTGAAACCCCGAAGGCGGCGATGTAAGCGTGGCTTCCAAGATCACGGGGGCGGGGCTGGGGCTCCGCTCCCGACATCTTGCCCGGATCCTGGAGACCTCCCCCGAGGTGCCTTGGTTCGAGATTTTGGCCGACAATTACCTGCAACCCGGCGAGATCCCGCATCGGGCGCTGGAAAAAGTCCGTTCTCGTTATCCCGCCGTGTTCCACGGCGTGGGCATGAACCTGGGGTCGACCGATCCCTTGAACCTTTCTTACTTTAAACGCCTCTCGGAGCTCATCGACCGCTACGAGCCCGAGTGGGTCTCGGACCACCTTTGCTGGATCGGCGCCCAGGGGCTCCAATCCCATGACCTGCTGCCCTTGCCCTTCACGCGCGAAGCCGTGGACCACGCGGCCGGGCGCATCCGCCAAGTCCAGGACTTCCTCAAGCGGCGCGTCCTCGTCGAGAATTTGTCCGGTTATTTGGAGTTCGCCGAGGGCCAAATGCCCGAGTGGGAATTCGTCAAGGCCGTGGCCGAGGCCGCGGACTGCGACCTCTTGCTGGACGTGAACAACGTCTATGTGAATTCGGAGAACCTGCGCTTCGACCCCCTCCAATATCTGGACGCCCTGCCGGTGGCCCGCGTCAAGCAGATGCACTTGGCCGGGCACCTGCGGGCCGACGGCCTATTGATCGACAACCACGGCGCCCCCGTCGCCGAGGAGGTGTGGGACCTTTACCGCCACGCCGTCACGCGCTTCAAGGGCGTGCCGACCCTCATTGAGTGGGACTTGAACATCCCCGACTTTGACGTGCTTTACGCCGAAAGCCGCAAGGCCCAAGCCATCTGGGAGGCCAAAAGCCATGTCGCTTGACGACTCCCAAAAAGAATTCATCCGCTTCCTTTATGCCCCCCGGCCCGACCCGGGCCAAAAGGCCCGGGTGCGGGAAATGTTCCTGAGGGAGGATAAGCCCGACCCCGGCAACGGGATGAAGGTCTACCGCAACAACCTGGTCTTCGGGATTTTGCAGGCGCTCCAGGACACCTATGGTTTCACCCGGGCGCTTTTGGGCGCGAACAACTTCAATTTTCTGGGCCGGGAGTACCTCTACGCCAATCCTTCCCGACATTCCGACCTGACGGTTTATGGCGGGGGTTTCGGCGATTTCCTGGCCGGCCGGGCCGAGGTGGCCGCTTGGCCTTTTCTCGCCGACGTGGCGAGGCTCGAATGGGCGAGGGACCGGGCTTTTTACGCCCCGCCCCAAGAGGCGCCGCGTTTTTTCCCCGCCAAGCTCCAACCCGGGACGTCGCTTCAAATCCGCCGGTCGCTGACGCTGATTCAGAGCCCCTATGGGTTGTTGGAGCCTTTCGAGCTTTTTAAGGAAAAGGGCCTGGAGGCCTTGCCCGAGGGCCCCTTTAAGCCCGGACCCGAGCATTTGGCCGTTTGGGCCGAGGGCGGGGAACCGCGCCAGAGGCGCGTTTCTTCCGAGGTGGCGCTGGTGATCCGGGAATCCCGGGCGGGCAAGAACCTGGAGGCCATCGGCGAACTCGAGCCTTTTGGTCGGGCGCCGCAAAAGCTTTCCGAAGCGCTTCTTTTCCTCTCGGACCAGGGTTGGGTGACGGGCCTTTAAGCGGCCCTTCCCGGATTTCACCCTTGTCCCTTGAAATGCCAAGCGCTCCGGGATAACCTGACCGCGCTTGTCATCCCGGGCGCTGGAACTGAAAGTCCGTCGGCCCGAAGGAACCGACCTTGGCCAAGAAAAAAGACAACCCCACGCCCGATCCGTCCCTTTTCCAAACCATCGCCCAAACCGAAGAATCCCAAAAGGTCTCCCGACAGCTCTCCGAGTTCCACGACCTTAAACAGCACGAGGAAGCCCCCAAGATCCCCGGTTACATGATTTTGAAGCCCATCGGCCGGGGCGCCTATGCCCAGGTCTGGGAGGCCATCCAACTTCGCACCCGCCGCTTCGTGGCGGTCAAGGTCTTCATCAAAAAGGGCGGTGTGCACTGGTTCTTCCTGCAACGGGAAGCCGAACGCCTCATCCGCCTGGACAAGCACCCCCACATCGTTTCCTTGCTGGACGCGGACTTGGGCGGCGACATCCCCTATTACGTCATGGACCTGGCCCAGGAAGGCTCGCTGGAAAGCCTGCTGAACAAGCGCAAACTCGCCGAGTCGGGGCTTTTTGAGGTCGAGAAGGTGGCCGAATGGATGGAGCAAATCGGCCAGGCCCTGCAATATGTGCACAACAAGCAGATGGTGCATTGCGATTTGAAGCCCGCCAACGTGCTTTTGGACGAGGAAGGCAACGTGCGAGTGGCGGACTTCGGCCATTCCCGGGTCTTGAGCGAGTCCGGCAGCGCCTTGGGCACCCTTTTCTTCATGGCCCCCGAGCAGGCCGTGGTGCCGGACTTGAACCATCCCCTGCAACCGGACGTGCGCTGGGACATTTACGCGCTGGGCTGCACGGCCTACGCCATGGCCAGCGGCCACGTGCCCCACGAGGAACTGGCCCCCCAACTGGAATCGGCCACGGAGCTTTCAGACCGCCTGCGCCTCTACCGCCAATCCATCGACCGCCGCGCCGTGCCGGACCTTTTCGAGTCCACCAAGGGGCGGGTGGACCGGGACCTGTCGGCCATCATCGCCAAGTGCATGAAGCCCAATCCGCGGGAGCGTTACGCCACCGTGGCCGAGGTCCTGAAGGACCTCAAGAACCGGCGGGAAGGAAAACCCGTCTCGCCCCTGGCCGGCGACTTCGGCTATTGGTTGGGCAAGTTCCTCACCCGTTACCGCCTTCCGGCGGCCTTCGCCGGGGTGGCCTTGGCGGCGGCCTTGACCGCCTGGTTTTTCATCCATGAGCGCCAAAGGGCCCAGGTCCAGGACGCGGCCTTCAACTATGTGCTCCGGGGCCGGGAATATCTGGATAAGGACGACGAGGCCTCGGCGGCGGCTTATTTCGCGGCCTCCAACAAAATTTTGCCCTCGCTCTTGGCCCGGGGCAACGCGGTGCTGCATATGCCGCCCATCCCGGCCTCGGTGGTTTCCCAAAACGGACCGGTGGTTTCGGTGATCCTTAGCCCCAATGGGAAGAAAATATTGGAAGCCGGCGGCAGCGACGGCGCCCGGCTCTTCACGCCCGAGGGCGAGCCTTTGGGCAGGGCCCTTAAAACCGGCGGCACGGCCACGGCGGCGGCTTTCAGCCCCGACGGGGCCAAAATCGCATTGGGGGACGCTGACGGCGGGGCCCAAGTGTTTGACGCCGAAACCGGCAAGACGGTGGGGGCCGCCATTCAAATCGATAAGCAGGTGAACGCGCTGAGTTTCAGCCCCGACGGGAAACTGCTTCTTTTGGCCGGGGCCGACGGAAGCGCCCGGCTTTTTGACGCCGCCACGGGAAAAGCCCAGAAGCAGGTCTTCCCCCAATCCGAGCCCCTTTTCACGGCCCTCTTCAGCCCCGACGGCCACCGGGTCCTGACGGCCGCCAAAGATGGCCGGGCCCAGCTTTGGGACGCGGGCGGGGGCAACGCGATCGACAAACCCTTCGACCTGCATTTAAAGGGCGCCTCGACCTCCTATAAGCCCAGCCTCTTTTACGCCGAGGAGGGCCACCTGATCGTGGGAACGGGGTGGGACGGCAGCGTCTGGTTTTTCGACGCCGGCAACGGCCATCCCCAGGGGCGGCACCTTTATTTGGAAGGCCTGGGCGCCCAAGCGGTTTTGAGCCCCGACGGGAAAAAATTCGCGACCTCGGTGATCTTCGCGGGGGCCAGCGGGGAAGTGCGGGTCTTCAACCTCAAGAGTCGCTCGCCCTTGAAATTCACCCTGCATACCAATGGCAAAGTCCTGGCCCTGGGTTTCTCGCCGGACGGGTCCAAGATTTTCGCGGGCACCGCCGACCACCAACTCCTGCTTTGGGACGCGCAAACCGGCGCGCCCTTGGGCAAATCCCTCTGGCATGGATCGGCGGTCACGGCCGCGGCCTTCGGGCCGGGCGGCAAGACGATCATCACCGGCGCCCAGGACGGCTTGGCGCGTTTCTGGGACCTTTCGGATCCGGGGGATTCCAAGACCACCCTGGCTTGGAAGTCCCCGGGCCGGGAGCGCTTAAAGGGCCTTGAGAACCACGCGGTTTTAAGCCATGACGGCGGCCGGCTCCTCACCTATGGCGGCAAGTCCGCCTGCCTTTGGGACGCGGTCAGCGGCAAACCCGAGGGCGACCCCCTGGTGGTCGAGGGCCCGATCACCCGCGCGCTTTTCAGCCCCGACGACAGCCGGGCGCTTTTGTGCGACATGAGCCGCGAAGCCAGGCTTTTCACCTTGTCCGACGGCTCCTCCAAGGTCCTTGCGCAAGCGGGGGCGGCGCGCGCGGGTGATTTCAGCGCCGACGGCAAATGGGTTTTGACCGGCGGGGACGACAAGAACCTGCGCCTCTGGGACGCCGACTCGGGCGCCCCCCGGGGCAAGCCCTTGGACACGGGGTTCAAAATCGAGAAGGCCTTCTTCAGCCCCGACGCCAAGCGGGTGGCGGTCTTGGGCGCCGGCGGCGCCCTCAAGGTTTATGGCGTCCCGCCCGGGGAGAAGCCCCTGCTTTCCATCGGCCACAAGGTGCGCGCGGCGGCCTTCAGTCCGGACAGCCGCTGGGTGGTGACCGCCGAGGGAAGCGACGCCAATCTTTGGGACGTCTCCTCGGGCAAGAAGGTGAAATCCTTCGCCCATGGGCACGCTTTGTCGGGCGTGCTCTTCAGCCCCAAGGGCGACCGGGTGGCCTCCCTCGGGTCGGACGGCACGGCGCGGCTTTGGGATGTCGCCACGGGCAAACCCGCGGGCAATCCCTTGCAACACGCGGGCCCCCTGCAGGATTGGGCCTTCAGCCCCGGGGGACAAGCCTTGGTCCTGGCTTATCAGGACGGCGGCTGGCAGGTTTGGGACGCCAAGACGGGCGAACCCATCGGCGACGAGACCCAAGAGGGCCTACTCATCGTGGAACTGGGCTTTTCCCCCGACGGCAAAACCCTGCGCTTGCTCGACAAGAAAGGCGGCCTCAAGACCCTGGATTCCTCCTGGATGGATCCCTTGGACGCCGACGCCCTGCTCTTGAAGTCGAAGGTGGCCGGGCTTTGCGAGGTGGACGCCGGCGGGACCTTGGCGCCCCTTTCCACTGACGCCTGGGTCAAGGATTTCAAGCAAGTCGCGGGAAGCCGGAATCCATGAAGGCCGTCCTGGAGGTTTTCCGTGAGGGCGAACCCACCCTGCGCTATGAGATCGGCGAGAACCACTCGGCGGTCCTGGGCCGCACCGACGAGGCCGATTGGGCCGTCCCGAACGAGAAATTCCTCAGCCGCCGCCACGCCGAGGTGCGCCTCAAGGCCGGCCAACTGCACGTGAAGAAACTCGTGAACGCCGCCAACCCGCTTTTCCACCAGGGCGTGGAAAAAGAAGCCTTCATCCTGGCCTCGGACGACCATTTCGTCATCGGCAAGACCCGTTTTGTCTTTACCCTCTCCAGGCCCAAGCACGAGGAAGCGGCGCCCGAGCTCAAGCTTTCCATGAGCCAGCCCGAGGTTTACCAGCAAGGGGGCGTGTCGGACCGCCTCCGGATCCTCGACCTCTTGGAATTGCCCGAGATTTTGCGGCTCAAGTCTTCCCAGGAATCCTTCACCCACGTGGCCGGCCTGATCCGGTCGGTGACCGGCGCCACTTGGGCCCAGATCCTCACCCCCAGCGGCAAGGTGCTGGCGGTGGACTCGGCCCTGGACGGCAGCGCTTTCACCACCAGCCGCAAGCTCATCGAGGAGTCGGTCAAGATCGCCCCCCAGCCCACCCTCTACCGTTGGTCCAAGGGGGCCGCGCCGGGCTCCGACGCGGGATTGCAGATGACGATCCAGGAAGGCGCGGATTGGGCGGTTTGCGCGGCCACCCATATTCCCGGCGAGGAGCCGGTGCTTTTTTACGCCTCGGGCGAGGGCGGCGCCGACCAAACGCTCAAGGATAATTGTCGCCTGGTGGGCCTGATCGCCGACATGGTGGGGCGCAGCCTGTCGGTGCAGCGATTGGAGGGGCTGAAGGAGCGCCTGCAGCGCTTTTTCTCGGGCCAGGTGGTTTCCAAGATCATCGAGTCCTCGGACAACAAGGACCTGGAACCGCGCCTGAGCGAGGGCACGGTCATGTTTTTCGACATCCGGGGCTTTTCCAAGATCACCGAGGGCAAGGCCGAGAAGATCCTCGACAAGATGGACGAGTTGCGGGAAGTCATGACGGCCATGACCGAGGAAATCTTCCGGGAAAACGGCGTGGTGCTGCAATTCATGGGCGACGGCATCCTGGCCTGCTGGAACCTGCCTTTCCCCGACAAGGACCACGTGAGCCGCGCCTGCCGGGCGGCCCTGGCCATGGTGGCCAAGTTCGAGCGGGTGGCGCCCCAGTGGCGTTGCGGCATCGGGCTCCACACGGGGCAAGTGGTGGCTGGTTCCATGGGCGCCAAACAGCTTTTTTCCTATACGGTCATGGGGCCGGTGGTGAACCAGGCCTCGCGGCTGGAAGGCATCACCAAGGTGGTGGAAGTGCCGATCTTGGTCACGCGGGAAGTGGCGGAAGGCCTTTCACCCGAGACGGCGGCGGTCCGCCGCATCGGCCGGTTCCAACCCGCGGGCATGACGGTGGCCCTGGACCTCTTTGAGATCCATCCCCAGCCCGCCGACGACAAGAACGCAAAGGCCTTCGCCGCCGGGTTAAAGGCCTTCGAGATAGGCGCCTGGGAAGACGCCTACGAGATTTTGGACCACCTGCCGCCCAGCGACCGCCCGGCCCGCTACCTCAAAACATTGGCCGAGATGCACCGCCGGCGCCCCCCCAAGGAATGGAAGGGCATCATCGAGCTGGCGGAAAAATAGCCGTCCGGCTTGTGTCCGGGCGCCGGGCTTCCTAGAATGCCCCACTCATGAAAACCAAACACCTCAAACCCACCTTCATCATCCTCATCCTGGGGGCGCTTTCGACCATCAGCCCCTTCTCGATCGACATGTACCTGCCGTCCTTCCCGCAGATCGCGCGGGCCCTGGGTTGCCCCACGGCGCGCATATCGCTTTCGCTGTCCGGTTATTTCATCGGCATGGGCCTCGGGCAGATCCTCTACGGCCCCTTTTTGGATCACTTTGGCCGCAAGCGGCCGCTTTACGTTGGCCTGACGCTTTACCTGCTTTGCTCGGTGGGGTGCCTCTTTTCCGGCTCCTTGGAAATGTTGGTGGGTTTCCGCTTCCTGCAAGGCTTGGGGGGCTGCGCGGCGGGGGTGGCTTCCATGGCGATGGTGCGGGACTTTTTCCCCGTCAAGGAAAGCGCCAAGGTTTTCTCGCTCCTGATGCTGATCCTCAGCGTCTCGCCCTTGCTGGCCCCCACGGTGGGTGGGTTCGTGGCGGCCGCGTTGGGCTGGCAGTGGATTTTCATCCTCTTGGGTTTGATCGTCTTGGCGATCCTGACGGTGGTTTTCTTTTACCTACCCGAGGGGCATCGGCCGGACCCCAAGGCGGTTTTGAGCCTGCGGCAAAGCTTGTCCAACTTCACCATGATCCTCAAGGAGCCCCAGTTCCATATTTACGTCATCGCCTGCGCCTTTTCCTTCTCGGGGCTCTTCGTTTATATCGCCGGCTCGCCGGTGATTTTTCTGGAAGTGTTTAAAGTCGACACCAAAATTTACGGCCTGATCTTCGCCCTTTTGGCCTCGGGTTTCATCGGGGGAAGCCAGCTCAACATCTGGTTGTTGAAACGCCGCGCCAGCGCGGAGATTTTAAAAGCCGCCCTGTTCGGGCAAAGCCTGGTGGGCCTTTTGTTCCTGGTCTTCGTGGGGCTGGGCTGGCTCAACCTTTACGGGACCATCGCTTTCCTGTTTTGCTTTTTGGCCTGCGCCGGGTTGGTCAATCCCAACGCCGGGGCCCTGGCTTTGGCGCCCTTCGGTAAGCACGCGGGCAGCGCCGCGGCTTTGATGGGTTTCCTGCAGATCACCTTCGGGTCGCTGACTTCCGCCCTGGTGGGATTGTTCAATTCCCACGGTATTTTTCCCACGGCGGCCATCATGGCCGCGACCGCCTGGGCGGGCTTTTTGGCCTTGGTGTTCGGCCGGCCGAAGAAATAAACTGGATCCATGGACATTCGGGACTCGGGGGAACAACTCAAGAAGGTCTTGGAAGCGAAGACGGAGGCGGGCCGAAACCTCGACCGCTTCAACCTGAGCGGCCGGGACTTGTCGGAGCTCGACCTTTCGGAAATTTCCGCCGAGGGAGCCAACTTCAACAGCGCCAGGCTCAACGGCTCCGACCTCTTCGCCGCCAAGCTCACCGGCGCCAGCTTCCGGGGGGCCAACCTGACCGGGGCGGACCTTTCCCAGATCGACGCCATGGGGGCGGATTTCACCGAGGCCAACCTGACCGGGGCGTCCTTGCGGGACGCTTTCCTGGCGGGGGCCAATTTCACCCGGGCCCGCCTTGAGAAAACCGACCTCAAGAACGCCGTGTTGGAGGACGCTGAATTCGAGCGGGCGGACCTGGATCACGCCAACCTGACGGGCATTGAGATCCTGGGCCATGAGCTGGACGAGGCCCTGAACTTGCCCCTTTCCTGGCTGGGCAACTTGCTGCATCCTATCCTGAAGGCCCGGCGACAAAAGCGGCGCGAAAGTCGGAAAAGCTAAAATGGAAGCCTACTGGAATCAAATCGACAAGCGCTTGGAGGACTGGGAAAAGCGTTTGGAAGCTATTCCCGTGCCCCGGAGAGTCGGTTTTTGTTCCTTTCGCGAGGGGTGGAGGGGTTGGATCAAATTGATTTTTGGGCAGGGAATTTTCTTCTTTTTGATCCACGGATGCCTGACTTGGGGCGTTCCCGGCTTGGCCCAGGACTTTGGAAAGCAAGGTTCGGGTCGGGTGGCCAAAATTGAAAAGTTAGGGGATTTTATTTCCCTAGAGGTTCAATATCAGTCGGGCCGCCAGACTTTCTGGGGCCGGGCAAAGGCCCGGGCTTCCAACCTGCCGACCTTTCAAGTGGGCGATCCGGTCGACTTCCATTATTTGCCTTTCTTGCCTTTTTGGATTGGGTTGGACGGCGACACAAATCTTTTGCAGGTGACGGCCGTTTTGGCCCCCTTTTATTGCCCGATTATCCTGGCGGGCTATCTGTTTTTGCTTTATTCCCTCTGGCGGGAATATCGTCTGTTCCGGGTCGGGGAAGCTTTCAAATGCGAAATCCAGGATTTTCGGCAGGACTATCGAAGCCGCTCGACCGCCGCCGTGAAATTCACTTGTGGGGGGAAGGCTTGCCAAAAACGGTTCCCCATTTCAAGTTTTTGGGGAGGCCGATGGGCCTTAGTCTTGGCGAATCCCCATTGGCCCCGCGACAACCGGGTTTATCTAAAGCCCGCTTCCACGATCTTCAGGGCGCTGGATCAGGGTTTTCCTTTTTCGAATTGACGGGGGAAAGAAGGGGCCATTGGAAGAACAAGCGCCGTCCCTCCTAAATCCTCCGCCGCGCCGTCGAAGCGGGTTCGGTTGGTTTGGGGCCTTTCTTGTACTGGCGCTGGCCGCCGGAATTTGGGCCTGGGTCGCCGGGACCGACACCCGGGTCAAGGCCATCCGGCAAACCCTGGTCCCTCCCTTTTTTCAAACCCTCCCGCTAGGCAGCGTCAAACCCCAAGGTTGGCTTCAAGCGCAGATGCGGCTTCAAGCCGACGGGCTGTCGGGTCACCTCGACGAATTTTGGCCCGACATTTCCCAAAGCGGTTGGATCGGCGGCAAGGGGGAAGGTTGGGAAAGGGCGCCCTATTGGCTGGACGGCGTGATCCCCCTGGCCTATGAGCTGGGAGACGTTCAGCTGACGCGCAAGGTCACCGATTGGGTGGACCATATCCTCAAAAACCAGCAGCCCGACGGCTGGTTGGGCCCCAACCAAGGCGCGTCCAATTTCGGTTTTGCGCCCCAGCCCCTCACGCCCCGGGACCCTTGGCCGCAATTCATCATCCTGAAGGCCTTGGCCCAATATGCCGAAGCCACCGGGGACCCCCGCGTCGTCCCCGCCATGGAAAGGGACATCCAAAACTTGGACCGGCAATTGGACCAAAGGCCGCTTTTTGAGTGGAATTATTTCCGGTGGGGCGATTTCGTGGCGACGCTGGATTGGCTCTATGACCGCACCGGCGAAAATTGGATCCCGCCGTTGGAAGCCAAGGTGGCCGCCCAAGGCTATGACTGGTCCCGGCATTTCAGGAGCCTGCCCGAAAAGGGCAAGACCCGGGAGTGGAATTTCTTCTCCCACGGCGTCAACAACGCCATGGGGCTCAAGGTGCCCGCCTTGCTTTACCGACTGACCGGCCGGGGCGTCTTCAAGCGCTTGGCCCTCGCGGCGCCACGGACGCTGGACCGTTACCACGGGCAAGCCAACGGCCTTTTCAGCGCCGATGAGTGCCTGGCGGGCAAGAGCCCCTCACAGGGAACGGAGCTTTGCGCGGTGGTCGAGGAAATGTACTCGCTGGAAACCGACCTGTCGGTTTTGGGCGACCCGGCCTTCGCCGACCGGGTGGAAAAGATCGCCTTCAACGCCCTGCCCGCGGCCTTCACGCCCGACTATTGGCGCCATCAATATGACCAGCAGGCCAACCAGGTGGCCTGCGTCTTCTCCAACGATCCCGTCTATACCACCAATCGGGGCTCCGCGAACCTTTTCGGCTTGGAGCCCCAATATGGTTGTTGCACCGCCAATTTCCACCAAGGTTGGCCCAAATTCACCTCCCATCTTTGGATGAAGAGCCGGGACGGCGGGTTGGTGGCGGCCCTTTACGCGCCGTCGGTGGTGGAAACCCACTTGGGGGGCGCGCCGGTGAGGGTGGAACTGGCGACCGATTATCCCTTTAGCGAAGTCTTGACCTTTAACCTGGATTGCCCCCAAGGCGCCGATTTCCCCCTTTATTTAAGGGTCCCAGCTTGGGCGAAAGACGCCACTTTGAGGCTGCCCGACGGGACGCTTCAGCTTTTGGGGTCGGGCCGTTACGTGAAGGTCCAAAGGCATTGGCAGGGGAAGGAGACGATGATCCTTCGCTTGCCCATGGCCTTCCACCTGCGCGCCGGATTCCAAAAGGCCATGAGCGTCGAGCATGGCCCCTTGGTCTTCAGTTTGGGCCTCAAGGAAGAGTGGCATCCGGGCCTGCCTTTCCGGTTCCAGCCGAAGGGGAAAAAGATGACGGACCTGATGGGGGTGCCCCTGGAGCCTTGGAACTGGGCCTTGGCGCTGGACGGGGCGCGGCCCGAAAATTCACTCGCCTTTGAATCCGGCCCCTTGAAGGGGAACCCCTTCACACTGGAAGGCGCGCCCGTGACGGTCAAGGCCAAGGGAAGGCTCCTGGCCGATTGGATTTTTGAGCGGGGCGCGGCCCAGCCCCCGCCGGAAAGCCCGGTGGAAAGTTTGTCCTCCCTTCAGGACTTGGTCCTGGTGCCCTATGGTTCCACCCGGCTCAGGGTGACCGAGTTTCCCGTGCTGCGCTGAAGGCTCCGCCCCTTAAAAACCCTTTAAAAAGGCCGAAAGAGAGCTGCAACTTTTAAAGCCCCCCCTCCGTCCTATAACCGGGAAGTGAAAACGACCCGAAAATTCAAAAACCCGAAAGGGTTTGGAGGCTGAAAATGAAAAAGTTAATCGCCGCTTTGATGACGGTGCTGTTCTTGGGTTCCACGACCGGTTTGGTCTTGGCCCAGACCCCGACGACGGCCGTGACCCCGACCGCGAAGGTGATGAAGAAGCACAAGAGCCACAAGAAAATGAAGAAGGCGGCTGCCGCCCCGGCCGCTTCGACGACCCCGGCCAGCAAGTAACAGCGCTGGTTTGGAAAGCCGATTTGACCCCGGCTTTCCCCAAGCCCCCTTCTCCACAAAGAAGGGGGCTTTTTATTTTCCTGCCCCTTTTTTCGGCCTAAATGGCGGCTGAAGCGCCCGTCCCAGCGATTGAATGTGGGGGGGATTTCAGTATGATGTTCGCCGTTGTGCCCGTGGCGCCCTTCTGACAAAGGGAGGTCGCGCGGATTCCGCGAGGAATTCGACTCTTCCAGCCACAAGGTCCTTTCATGCCCAGCAGTGACAAGTTCTCCCCCATCAAGGTCCATCAATTGGGTTGGATTTTGGTTTTCGCGGTGGTTTACGCGGATATCGGGACTTCGGTTTTCTACGTGCCGGGCATCCTTTACGGCGGCATCGGCTACTTGGCCACCCTGGCCCAGATCATCACCCTGGGCGTCTTCATTTCCATCGCGCTCAAGTACGTCGAGATTTGCCGACGCTGTCCCGACGGCGGCGGCGTGGTGTCGGTCAACCGCGAGGCCTTTTCCACCCTGACCTTCCTCCCGCTGATGGGCGGGGCGCTCATCACCGTGGATTATTTCCTGACCTCGGCCATCTCGGGCGTCTCGGGACTCTTTTACCTGGCTTCCCTCTATCCCCCGGCCAAGATCTGGGTGGTGCCCGCCGCCATGGTGCTCTTCACGGGGTTCCTCATCCTCAACCTCATCGGCATCCGGGAATCGGCGTCGCTCACCTCCACCTTCGCCGCGTTGGAAATGGGGGTCATGCTTGTGCTCCTGGCCTGTTGCGGCTGGTGGCTCTTTTCCCACCATGCCTGGGGGCCGCTCCTGACCCAGGTCTTCCATCCGGGCATGCGATTGACCCTGCCGGTTTTGCTCACCGGTTACGCCAGCACCTGGCTGGCCTATTCGGGGCTTGAGTCCGCGGCCCAGCTTTCGGGCGCCATGAAGGAACCCGTGGGCAAGACCGCCTGGAAGGCCATGTGGCTGGTCATCCTGGTGGTGGGGCTCCTTTCGCCCACGATCACGGCCTCGGCCCTTTACATCGTGCCCGACAAGGTCAAGCAAGCGGACCCCGAGTCGCTTCTTTCAGCCTTGGGACTTTCCACCGGCGGGGTGGGGCTGGAATGGGCGGTTGTTTTGGCGGCCACCGCGCTATTGCTCATGGCCTGCAACACCGCCATGGTGGGGAATTACCACGTCAACGTACGCTTGTCCGACCTGGGTTTCATGCCCTCCTTCCTGCGCAAGCGCCACCCCCGCTTGGGCACGCCCTATTGGTCGATCATCATCTCGGCCCTCATTCCCATGGTCATC
>Ga0335069_10004310_pt1 | contig 21161 bp, 17 predicted proteins | sample Lox_Sample_11_FD_206714 | JGI IMG/M metagenome (GOLD analysis project Ga0335069, IMG submission 206714) | Soil microbial communities from Loxahatchee National Wildlife Refuge, Florida, United States - Lox_Sample_1.1 | ecosystem: Environmental > Terrestrial > Soil > Wetlands | place: USA...
GGAACGCCTGATCCAAACAGTGCGGCGATTTCTCTGACACTGAATTGTTTCAGCCTTTGCACGATCGAGATGAACCATGTACGCAGTGAAGCATGGCGAGCAAGAGGTCAAGTGCTCGCTCGTTGACGGGTCGCTTTGCATCGGCTGAATCGCGAGTAATCTGAGTGCGTTATCGGACGGGCAGCCCATGCGGTTGGGGTTCGGAAAAGCCTCGGACAGATACGAGCGTGCGAAATCGAGCAACTCCCTTTCATTCTCGAAGACGCTGCGTTCTCTTATTCGTGTTCTCACTGTTCAAGACCTTGCCGCGGGCACTCGCCCGTTCATTTCAACCCAAGCCTTCTCCGGACTTTCTGAAGTGTTTGGCTGAAGCGCGATTCCGCTGCATGCGCCGAGATTCCATAAACTCTAGCGATTTCTTTCCACGAGAATCCTTGACTACGACGACAAAACATATCGCGTGTAACCGGATCGCATCGCGTCAGGAACTCGCCGATAAGTATCTGCGTTTCCAAGTCACCGGATACGGAGGAACCTTTTGGAGGTGTTGGGTTTCGTTCTCCTATGACCAATTGTCTTCGGCGTACCTTGTTGACCCGCCGGATGAAAGCGCGGAACAAGTAAGCACGCAGATCGTTAACCTGGACGTCGTTGTGGGCTTGTTGACTTCGCAACACCCGAGAAACAGCCGCTGCAGATTCTTCCAGGAGATTTGTCGCCAGCGCCGGATCGCCGACCAGCTTCTCCGCGTAGTGGACTGCTCTTTGGCCGATCTCTTCTGCCGCATCGAGCACGGCAGGTTCAATCGTTCTTCCGAGGGGATCCATAGGGCTAATTCGAAATCCCGCTTCTGATCGGAATTCTGCTGCCATGGTGAGCGCCCTTGTGTTCGCAAGCTAGAAACGGAGTTTAACTTCCGCGCACGATCGTTTCCAAAGGCTCCGCAACCCGCCTATTTAAACAGAGGCTCAGTCTCGCAGAAACCTCAATCTAAGGAAATCAGTTTTCCCTGTATAGGAGGCATCTTCGGTGCCGGAAAGGGTTTTCGCAGCCCGAAAATGAGCATTACAGAGTCAAATGCCCGCAGAACGTTTGGCATGTCTACAAATCGGCTATTGGCGTCCGACAGAAAGGGTAATGAAGATTCGAATCCCGATCGCTCCGACACACAGTCTGAGCCGCAGAGAAATCTGACTGCACCAACGCAAGAATCGCTCAAAATTACCGCAATCCTGCAGGTGTTTCATTCAAACGGTAATGGAGAAAGTGTGCCGTCGAATCGCGGAAGCATGTTTTATCGGGCTTTTCTCTGAAGGGTTAGGGGAACGCCGTAGGGACCGAAAGCGTCTGCGAGATCGGTGCCGACAACCTGGTCTCCTTAGTGTGAATTGATAGCACGGCATCTTTCAACTTCTGTCGCAGTTCAGTGAACTTGGCCGAGTCGGCCTATCGAAGGCGGTACCAATCTTCGAGACTCGTAGAATATTGCCTAAGTCGCTCTTCTGTGACACCGTTATACACAGCAAGTTGTTGATAATTCATGCCAAGTTTAAGTGGAGCACGGGCGAAGAACAATTGGCCTAGTCACGAGAGATCTCCACTCAGACTGTACCGACGCCGGCAGCTCAGAGACGCTCTCAACAACACTGAGGAATGCTAACGGTGAGCATAGGAATCTCTGGAAAAATCTCTAACGTGGACACCGACGGTTTATTTGAGAAACTCTTTGAATTCTCACCCGATGCGGTGCTCGTAACGGACAAAATCGGATCCATCGTTCAGGCAAATGCTCTGGCCGAGCGGATGTTCGGATATGATCGCCAGGATCTGATCGGGCAACCCGTAGAAATGCTTATACCTGAGCGATTCCGACCCATTCACCCCAAGCATCGTAGAGACTACGCTGTGCAACCTCGCACTCGACCGATGGGCGCCGGGCTCGACCTCTATGGCCGACGCAAGGACGAAGTCGAGTTTCCTGTCGACATCATGCTCAGTCCGTTGAGTCTCGGCGGGGAGTCGTTCGCCCTGGTCGTAGTCCGCGATATCACCGGGCGCAAGCAAATAGAGCAGGAGCGCGACCGGCAAGCATCCATCGCGCGCGGGCAGGCGGCACTTCTCGAGCTAGCGCATGACTCCATTATCGTGCGGGATCTCGAAAATCGGATCACGTTTTGGAACCGCGGCGCCGAAGAAAAGTACGGGTGGCGGCGGGAAGAGGCTCTTGGACAGGCGGCACACACTTTTCTGAAAACACAGTTTTCTCGACCTCTCGAAGAGATAGAAGATGCTCTCCACCGCAACCATTATTGGGAAGGCGAACTCACGCATGCCACGAAGGACGGGCGGCGAATTGTCGTCGCGAGCCGAAGGGTTCTGCAGTGTGACGCGATGGGCAATCCGACTGCAATTCTGGAGATCAATAATGATATCACCAAGCGCAGGCAAACCGAGGAGGCCCTGCGAAAAAGTGCGGAGCGACTACGCTCCCTCTTTGAATTTTCGCCCGACGCCATTGTTGTAACCAGCCGAGACGGCAAGATCGAAGAAGTCAATGCGCAGGTCGAAAGGTTCTTCGGCTATGCCCGTTCGGAACTGCTGGGCCAGACTATTGAAATCCTGATTCCGGAGCGGTTCCGTGCGGCGCACCCAAAACACCGCCGGGACTACTTTGCTCGCCCCCGAGTGCGCGCTATGGGTGCAGGACTCGAGCTGTCCGGCCGGCGCAAGGATGGAAGCGCATTCCCCGTCGATATCATGCTAGGGCCAATGGAAGGAGCGGATGGCCCCCTGGTTCTTGCTGTCATTCGCGATCTGTCCCAGAAAAAGAAAGACGAGGAGGCCTTGCGGCGGGTCGAACAGGAGAACATTGCGCTGCGCGATGAAATTGACAAGACCTTGATGTCCGAGGAGATCGTCTGTGCGTCGCCGACTCTGCGAGCCGTGCTTGAACGGGTCGCCTCGGTCGCACCGACAGATTCCACCGTCCTCATCACCGGCGAAACCGGCACTGGCAAGGAACTTATCGCTCGGGCTATCCACAAACAGTCGCAGCGCTCCTCGCGAGTCTTCGTAAGCGTGAATTGTGCGGCGATTCCACGCGACTTGATCGCCTCAGAATTGTTTGGCCATGAGAAAGGGGCCTTTACAGGGGCAACTCAGCGACGTTTGGGCCGCTTTGAATTGGCCGAGGGAGGCACGATCTTCCTCGATGAAATCGGAGAGCTTGCGCCCCAGACCCAGATCGTTCTACTGGGCGTTTTGCAAACACGCGAATTCGAACACCTAGGAGGAGGTCTACCGATCCGTTCGAACGTCCGCGTGATAGCGGCCACAAACCGTGACTTGCAGGCTGCTATCGCCGCGGGCACTTTTCGCAACGACCTCTACTACCGGCTCAACGTTTTTCCAATTGAGATTCCTCCACTGCGGAAACGTATCGAGAGCATACCCCACCTCGTTGAGTACTTCATTGATCGTTACGCAAGGAAAGCGAGAAAAAACATTCGCGGCGTAGATAAAAAGACTCTGCATCTGCTCCAGTCCTATTCCTGGCCCGGGAACGTTCGTGAATTGCAAAATGTCATTGAGCGGTCGGTGATTGTTTGCGAAACGGAGATCCTCTCGGTTGACGAGACCTGGCTCGCTCCGAAGGCCTTCAGACTCAAGGAGCTTGAGCAGTCACTCTCCGAGAGAATGAAGACCCAAGAGAAGGAAACTATCGAGGCAGCCCTGACTGCATGTAGAGGCCGCGTGTACGGGCCTTCCGGTGCAGCGGCCAAGCTCGGCATTCCACCATCTACTCTCGCTTCAAGAATCAAATCCCTGAAGATCGATAAGCAGCGTTTCTAATATGGCTTCTTGCCCAAAAAACCACGAGATCTCGTGGCACACTGTCAATCTTTTGGCACCTTACGCGACGGATAGACCAATGTTTTCAATGGATTGCAAGTGGCACTCGCATTGCACTGTCATCTGAACAATCGCCTTGGCATCGTGCACGACGGAGATGGCAGCAAATTTACCAAGCGAGCTTTGCGTACCAGGGGAAGAAATCAACATAGCCTGCCGGTTTGGGGATCGCCATGAATGTGATTGATATCTCGGAATTCGATACACGGCGCGGAAACCTTGCGACTGTCGCTTCGCTTACTCTCAACACGAACAAGGAACTCTATTTCGGCGAAACAATCCGCCCCGAAGCAGGCTTCGGGGGAATCATCGGGCGGAGTCCAGCCCTCCGGGAGGTACTGCAACTGGTCGATATGGTGGCTGCGACTGATTCCACGGTGCTGCTGTTGGGAGAGACGGGCACCGGCAAGGAACTTATCGCCCGCACCATTCACGACCGCAGCCGCCGGAAGAACCGGAACTATGTGAAGCTCAACTGCGCTGCCATTCCCAGCGGTCTCATCGAAAGCGAGCTTTTTGGCCACGAGCGCGGTGCTTTCACCGGTGCGATCACTCAAAAAATTGGCCGGCTTGAGCTGGCGGACCAGGGTTCGCTGTTGCTGGATGAGATTGGAGATATGCCGCTCGAACTACAACCGAAACTCCTCCGCGTCTTGCAGGAGAGAGAGTTCGAGCGGTTGGGCAGCGCGCGGACAAAAAGCGTTAATGTTCGAATTGTGGCCGCGACCAATCGCAACCTGGAAGAGATGATTCTGGCGAAGCAGTTTCGTAGCGACCTTTACTACCGCCTGAACGTTTTCCCGGTTTCCATTCCTCCATTACGCGAACGCCCGGAGGACATCCCCGTGTTGGTACGGTATTTCGTCCAGCAATTCGCCCGGCATATGAACAAGACCATTGAGTCGATTACTTCGGAAACCATGGAGGCGCTGACTCGCTACGCCTGGCCTGGAAACATCCGTGAGCTGCAGAATGTGATGGAACGATCGGTGGTCATCTACGAAAAGGGAAACCTCTTGGTCAAGAAGAGTTGGTTGTCACGGGAGTCCTTCCATACAGAACCGGCAGCCCAGCTGCCGTTTAGACGGTCGGCGACGGAGGATCGGGCAATGATCAGCGCTGCCTTGGCGGAAGCGCGAGGCCGGGTCTCAGGGCCATCGGGTGCGGCGGCCAAGCTGGGTATTCCGCCTTCTACTCTGGAATCGCGAATCCGATCGATGAGTATCAATAAATATAGCTTCAAGAGCTAGCGGAAAATCACTTCTTCGTACCTCGCATGCGCCCCCATATTCCGCGACGCAGCCTTGTGCGTCCGCAGATTTCGTCGCCGACCGATGCCGAGGTATCGGCCGGTACTATCGTTCCATAAACACCTCCACACTCCTCACAACTGGGCATGCTTTCCAAATGAATCGGGATACATGCAACCGGTAATGGCCAAGATTCGAGTGCACCCTGTCAAGCGAGGGGGCTTGTGATTTCGTCACCTCAATGAATTTGGTGTGATCTCACTTACTGACACCTATGATCCCGGTCACCGACACCTTCTCGGAATAGTGGGATAAGCCGTAAGGCAAGGAGCGAGAGTTGAGTCTGACAGCTCCTCGGTGGGAAGTTACCTTCGTCATATTTCGCGAACCTCGCGAATCCGCGAAGAGGTGTCAATCCCGTGACGCCTGAGCCTGAGCGTTTTCAACGATTTACTTATGGCGATTGCGTTGCATTTATTAATTCTGGAACGACCAATCAAAAAGGAGGCAAAACATCATGGACAGAATGCTGGTAGTGGTTTTTGACAACGAAACTAAAGCATACGAAGGGAAAAAGGCCCTTCTGCAACTCGATGGCGAGGGCAGCATTAGCGTCTACGCTTACGCTGTGCTATCGAAGAACGCTGATGGAACAACGTCGGTAAAGCAAGGGGATGATGCCGGGCCGATCGGCAGTCTGCTCGGCACATCCTTCGGGAGTCTCATCGGATTGTTGGGTGGGCCGGTGGGTCTGGCGATCGGCGCAACCGCAGGCCTGGCTATCGGCGGTGCCGTCGATATTAACAACGCTCGCATCGGCGAGGATTTCATCGAGGACGTCACAAAAGTGTTGTTGCCGAACAAGGTGGCCGTTGTAGCCGAAATTGAGGAGGAGTGGACCACGCCCGTGGACACCCGCATGGAGGCGATTGGTGGAATCGTATTCCGTCGGGCTCTTTCGGATGTAAAACACACCATCCATGAAGAGAACGTCAACGCCATGAAGGCCGACCTCGCCCAGATGAAAGCTGAGCACGCCAAGGCGCAGGCCGACCGGAAAGCCAAAATCCAGGCAAAGATCAACCAGCTCGACTCCAAGATACAAGTGCAATTGCAAAAGGCCAAAGACAGACGGGACGCCGCGGAGCGTCAGGCGCAGGCAAAAGTGCAGGTGCTGAAGGCAAAAGCAGCGGCTGCGAAGGCCAAAGCCTCATAACGCAGGACCACTCAGGTTGCCAAGCCTGCCCAAAGGGAGGTCGAACAAACCTCCCTTTGGGAGGCGAAATGCCCGAACACTAGAGGAGGATCGAATGTCGACACAAAGTTTAACTGGAGAATTGAAGAAGCGTTCCGGGTGGAGCATATTCATGGGCGTTATAACCGCCGTGTTGGGGGCGTTCCTGATAGCTTACCCTCTGGCCACCGCAACGATTACCACCCTCCTGCTCGGTTGGGTCTTGATCTTCGTCGGCATCGCTCAATTCGTCTTCGCCCTTCACTCTCAGACGGCCGGAAATTTCTTTCTAAAACTTCTTTTCGGTGTGCTCTATGGAATCACCGGAGTTGCACTGGCGTTCTTTCCCTTGGAAGGTGTGGCGACGCTGACCGGACTGCTTGGAACCTTGTTGCTCGTCCAGGCAGGACTGGCAACGGTGACGGCATTTCAGGTTCGACCGCTCGAGGGCTGGGGATGGTTTCTGTTCGATGCCGCCGCCAGCTTTTTCGCGGGCATGCTGATTCTGGTCAAGTGGCCCTCCAGCTCGCTTTGGGCGATCGGAACGCTGGTCGGCGTTGCCGTCCTTACGGGAGGTATCTCCAGGATCATGATTGCCTCGAAGATACGGAGTGGTGCCAGCAGCATTGAACGCACCCTTCAGCGAGCAGCATAGGCATGAGGCCCCTGTACTGAGAGCCGTTACCATTGCCCGATTCTTTAACGAAGGCCGCGAATGCGCTCGAACGTAAAACTCGGGAGAATCTCTGGCATCGAGATTGGGCTGCATTACAGTTGGTTCATCATCGCCGCCCTAATCGTTCTCTCCCTCGGAGAGCACTTCGGTCAGGTAAACCCCAATTGGCGCGCGAGCCAGATCTGGATCGCGGCACTGTTCACTGCGGCACTCTTCTTCGTCAGCCTGCTGTTGCACGAACTCGCTCATTCGCTAGTGGCCCAAAAACGGGGACTAAAGGTCAGGGCGATCACGCTGTTCGCACTCGGCGGTGTTTCCCAAATTCAGGACGATGCCACTGACGCGAAAACCGAATTCTGGGTCGCAATCGCCGGGCCGATCGCCAGCCTGATCATCGGTTTCGGCTGTCTCCTCATCGCGCCCCGCCTGGGCTGGCAAGGTTCGAGCAAACCGTGCACCGCCGCGAGTGGGATTTTTTTCTGGTTAGGGTATATCAACGTCGCGCTTGCGATTTTTAACATGATTCCCGGATATCCGCTCGATGGTGGCCGGGTGCTGCGCGCAATCCTGTGGGCAGTTACCAGGAACGCGGATCGCTCCACCCGCATTGCGGCTGGCGTTGGCCAGGTCGTCGCTTTTCTGTTCATTCTTGATGGGATGTGGAGGTTTTTCTCCGGTTCTGGCATTGACGCCCTGTGGATCGCATTCATCGGCTGGTTCTTGATGGACGCGGCCAAGGGCAGCTACGCCCAAGTGGAAGCCGCGGCGGCGCTTCGTGGAATCCGTTCGTCATTAGATGGCGGCCGTAACGAAACGAAAGGCGCTGCCTGACTCGATGTTCTCGAGTCTGCTGTGCATTCAGTTGCCTTGGATAGGTTCAATTGCGCGCAGCCGGTTTAGTGGCTGAGTAGTGGCGGCAAATTCAGAAACTCGAGGTGCATTGTGGCAGAAATCATCGACGTAGGTGGCCGGCGTAAATGCGCATACCCGCCGTGTGAGTGTCAGGTTTCCACTCTCGAAACCTATTGCAGCGACTACTGTTCGGACGCGGACGACCAGCAGGAAGTCGAAGTCCAGTGTGACTGCAAGCACACTCCATGCGCGTTGGACTGACGGCTGCGCTGGCAGTCCCAACTCACAGGCGAAATTTGCGCGAAGCATCTGGACATATCGTTGCTGTCAACACACTTCCGTTGGCACGAGTCGAACCTGCGGTACGGGGCCAAGAGTCATTCGTGGGAGATGGACTATGAATGCATTCCAGCTATTTCGAGCGGCATTTCCGTACTTTGCCGCTACTGCCTTGTTGCTTGCGACGGGAAATGCCGCGGCCCAGGGACAGAATCAGGGCCAGGACGAGGAAGTGCAGATGGGCCAGGAAGTCTTCAACCAACTCAAGGCCAAGGCCGAAATCATCGATTCATCTCCTCTGTACGACCAACTGAAACCGATTGCAGACGCCATTACGAAGGCAGCTCAACCGCGATATAACCATCCCTTCAAGTTCTACCTGGTTCATGAAGCTCAACCGAATGCATTCGCTACTCCGGGCGGCAACGTATATGTGGTCGACTCACTCTTGTACTTCGTAAAGAACACCGAGGAACTCGCCGGAACGTTGTGTCATGAGGTCTCCCACACCATCCACCATGACACTGTCACATTGATGGAAAAAGAACAACAACTGCAGAGACGCGAAATCGGTGCCGCCATCCTTCTTGGTCCCACTCGGGCGCACGTACTGGCCATACTTCTGCTCGGGAAGTTGCATTCCCTGAGCTATTCACGGGACGTGGAATCCCGGGCCGACATCACCGGCTCCGACGTTTGCGCCGCCACCGGATACAACCCGTGGGGGCTGGTGTGGCTTTTCAAGGATTTTGACAACGCGAAGATGGGACAGGTTCCCCAGCTCTTGTCAGATCATCCGGGCAACCAAAATCGGATCGATGCGTTAGAACAGCACTTCGGCAAGAACACGGCAGTGTTCGGAAAGTTCAACTCGGACCCAAAGTCGGCTTCAGCGTTCGTCGTTCCTAAGAATGCACCTGAGGTTTTTTTGCACTGAGATTCGATTCCAATGTGCTGCCAAGCGGCGAACGCCGCATAACCGCGGTACATAATTTAAGGAGAAAACAATGACCACACTTACCGATCTCTTCGCGGCTGGCCTCGAGCAAGTTAGAAAGTCCTGGGGCTGGTTCCTCGTTTCCGGCATTCTGCTGATGATTCTTGGCGTGGCGTGCATCGGCAAAGCCCAAACCGCAACCACTTTCTCGATTCTGGCGCTAGGTTGGATCCTTGCCATCAGCGCAGTATTCTGGTTCATCAGTTCGTTTTATGCGTTTAGCTGGCCGGGGTTCTTTTTGTATCTGCTGAACGCGCTGATCCGTGGCATGACCGGATATCTCCTGATTAAACATCCCGACGCCGGCGCGGAGGGCGTGACCATGGTCGTGGCCGTGCTCTTCATTGTCGGCGGACTGTTCCGTGCCGCTGTCGCGGGCGCCATTCAGTTCCCGAGGTGGGGATGGACAGTGTTTGCGGGACTGGTCACCGTCGGTCTCGGGATTTACCTTTTGGCCACGTTCCCTGCGACCAGCGCCTACTTCATCGGTCTGGCGATCGGCATCGACCTGGTCTTTGATGGCGGGGCTCTTGTAGGTTTCGCCGGCGCCATTCACAGCTTGCCCGGCATACAAGCCAGAGCCGCCTGATCACGGGCCATTTCCGAACTGGCGAGTGAGCGGGACGAGTGTGTTTATCCAATGTGTTCGGGTTTGAAAAAAGCATCTGGGGAATGAAGCGGCATGTTCTCGATCGACGATCGCGCGGGGAACGTACTCACAACTGTGGCGCTGTTTCTGGTCCTGGCGACTACCCTCTACGCGGCCCGTCGGGCCTTCTTCATTCTGCTGCTGTCGCTTCTGTTTGCTTACTTGCTGGAACCTGCGGTCACGCTGGTGCAACAGCATTCGCCGCTGGGTCGGAAGGATTGGACCTGGGCGATTGTACAGGTGTACTCGGTCGGGACACTGTTGCTGGGCAGCATTGGCCGGGAGTTCGGTCCACCTCTCGTTGCGCAACTAAAGAATCTCAACGCGGCAGTGTCCCAGATCTTGCAAGGTCTTTCCAGTGCGAAGGCCGCCGGCGAACTGGGAGCCAGGCATGGCGTCAGCGCCGCTCAGCAGCAGCAAATACAAGATTGGTTGGCCCGCAACCATGACGCCATCGCCCGTATTGTCGAGCGTGGCGTGGCGTCCGCAGCGTACGTCGCGGCCAGCGCGGTCTGGTTGTTCATCATCCCCATTCTCGCCATCTTCATTTTGCGGGACGGACTTCCGATGGCTGACGCGTTTATCGACGCGCTTGGCCAGCGCGGGGACAGAACTGTTGTCAAGCGAGTCCTGGGGAAGGTGCATACGATGCTGGCCCGGTACATCCGGGCGCAACTCGCCCTGGCGGCCCTCTCTTCCGTGTTTTATAGCGTCAGCATGCTGGTCTTGGGATTCCCCTACGCGATTGCGTTGGGGGTTTTGGGCGGCGCTCTCGAATTTGTTCCAGCGGTCGGCTGGATCGCTTCAGCCCTGGCCATTTTGACGATCGGCTTCCTGACCCACGCGCATTGGATCTGGATGACAGGATTGCTGCTCGGGTGGAGGCTTGTGCAGGATTACGTGAACTCGCCTCGCATCATGGGGGATAACCTGGAACTACAGCCCCTCACCGTCGTATTCGCGCTTATGGTGGGAGGTGAAGTGGGAGGCATCGCGGGCTTATACCTTTCGGTACCCGCGGTCGCCGTGCTGAGAATCCTATGGCTGGAATGTTTCTCCGCTTCGAAGTTCCCGGCTCCCGTCCCTGACCAGCCGCTCATCGAAGTGAAGCCATGAACCGCAGTGGGTGCGGGAGAACCGGTGCCCTTCATCCCCAGAGATGCTGTCCCGGGCGGCTACAATGCACAGTTCGACAGCCGCGCCACAACCAGGCCACAGGCGGCGCTCGAGGAAATTCCGAAGGACGCGTCTCTTTGATAAAGTTGTGATGATGCGAGTCACGGTGATCCGGCGTTTTATGCCCACTGCTGCATGGCTGGTCTTAATTGCCATGTCTGCCGCCCCCGGTTTTTCTCAGTCGAACGCAGAGCTGCAAACTTTTTTCCGGCAGGACATCGGGCTGAGCGACGATCAGATCGCCGCCATTAAAAGCGGGACGGCGGTCGCGAAGACCATGCCCTCGCGCACCCCGGCTGAGGTCTTTTTGTTCGGCGCGATCTATATCCATGCCTCGCCTGACAGCTACCTCCAGTTTGCCCGCGACTTCGACCGCCTGCGTAAGCTTCCCAACTACCCGGCGCTCGGGGTATTCAGCAACCCTCCGCAGCCGTCTGACTTAAAGGGTTTCGAGTTCGACAGTGATGACATCAAGGGATTACAGAATTGCAAGGCCGGAGACTGTCGAATTCAAATACCCGCGAGTGCCATCGAGGACTTTCAACAATCGATCGATTGGTCTGCCCCGGACGTGAACGACCAGGTGAACCAACACCTGCAGAAAGCGGCTCTGCAGCGACTGCTCGCCTACCAGCGCGAGGGCAATCAAGCGCTCGGTGTCTATAACGATAAGCGCGACCCGACCGAGGTGCCACGGCAGTTCGCCTACATGCTCAGTTATGAAAAGGCCTTGCCAGAGCACCTGCCGAATTTCTATCACTACCTTCTCGCCTATCCCGATGCGAGACCCGCGAACGTCGAAGATACCTTCTATTGGGCGAAGGTAAAATTCGGTTTGAAACCGACACTGCGCGTCGTGCAGATGGTAACTATGCGGGGAGCCTCCACCGGCCCGGTCGCCTGCGCCATCGCCGAAAAGCAGCTCTATTCCAGCCACTACTTCGAAACCGCGCTGGACCTCTCATTCTGCGTCCGCGGGAGCGAGGACCCCAGGCAACCGGGCTTTTATCTGATCTTGGCCATGGGCTCCGAGCAGGCGGGACTGACTGGCGTCAAGGGGGCGATTATTCGAAAGACTGCGGTGGGACGGTCTGTTTCAAATCTCCAAAATGCACTAACAACCATTAAGAAGGCGCTGGAAGTCGACCAGTAGGCTGCGGGAGATTGTCCATCACGTATCGGTTAAGCCGCAGACGCCAGGGTCGTCGTGTGGAAAGATGGTCCGTGCTTGAGGCACAGCCGAAATAATCGGCTGACGCGCTCACGAAGATTCCAAGTGAACGGCTCGAGACGAATTCCAGGTGGGTGAAATGTCAGGAAACCAAACGTGAGGCAATGCAACGGTTTAGCAAATGAACCGTTCTGGCCGCCCCTACCTCGGACTGAGCGTTCGAGTCCCTCCCTCTTCCGCCACTCAGTCTTCATAGCAGAGAAACCGGGTTGCATTACCGCCAGAATTGCTAAAAATCGCCGTAGCGACACAGCGACGTGTCAGTAGCTTTCTCTCAGCTTCTCTTTCAAGGTTGCGGTGTGCACGCGATTTAGCTTTATGGCTTTTTGTTCTCGCAGCATCTTTATCTCAGCCAAATAAAGCTCGTGGACGGTGGGGTTCGTCTTTTCAAAAACCTGTTCCAAGGCATCGAGTTTGATCTGATTGTCTACCGAAAGCGCGATGATCTCTGCTAGGGCATTAATAAGCCCTGCACCGGACGTGCTTTTCATAGCCATGCTCAACTCCCCGTGTTTCCGTATGGCGTGCTTGGCATCGAGCGTGCGAAGGTCACTAACTACCGATAGTCACACTCCTGCTTACGTCTGCGTTTGTGGCTCAGCAGCAGGTGAGCCCTTCGCCTATTTCCCACTTAGTCAGCAGCGACGCCGTCATCCTTAGAGGGGGTGGAAACATCCTTGATTTTCCAGCCCAGACCCGTAGCTACTCCGGCGCCGTATGCCGGGTCCGCCTTTAGGAAGTGCTGGATCTGACGCTTCTGGATGCTCTCCGGCACCGTCTTCATGCTGGCGACGATGTTGCCGATCAAGCGATCACGTTCAAATAGATTCATGAGACGAAAAAGATTCCCAGGTTGTGTGTAGTAGTCCGCATCCAGACGATGATTGTGCCGATCAACTGAACCGGAGATTGTCCGTGAGTGCTCCCGGTAGGCTGGATCTTCGACCGGGCCGTTGACACTGTTCGGCTCATAATTTGGCGCAGAGCCATAGTTGCCGTCGAAGCGCATGGCGCCGTCGCGATTATACGTACGTGCGGGGCACTGCGGTTTGTTGACGGGCAGAGCATCATAGTTGACGCCGATCCGGTAGCGGTGCGCGTCCGGATAGGAAAGCAACCGCCCCTGAAGCATTTTGTCCGGTGAATATCCCATGCCTGGGACGATATTTCTGGGTTCGAAGGCTGCCTGTTCGACTTCGGCGAAATAGTTCTCGGGGTTGCGATCGAGCACCATCTCACCGACCTCGACTAGCGGATACTCTTTCTGCGGCCAGACCTTTGTGAGGTCGAAGGGATTGATGTGATACGTGTCCGCTTCTTTTTCGGGCATGATCTGAACGCAGACGCGCCATTTGGGAAAGTTGCCGCCCTGAATCGAATCGAAAAGGTCGCGTTGAGCGTAATCCGGGTCTTTGCCGCGCATCTCATCCGCCTGCTCGCGGGTGAAGTTCTTTATGCCCTGCTTCGTCTTGAAATGCCACTTTACGTAGAACAGTTCGTTCTTGCTGTTGATCAGGCTGAAGGTGTGGCTGCTGTAACCGTTCATATTCCGGTAGCCGTCCGGCGTGCCGCGATCGGAGAAAAGGATGGTGACCTGATGCAGCGACTCCGGCGAGAGCGACCAGAAGTCCCACATCATGGTGGGTGACTTGAGATTCGTCCGGGGGTCGCGTTTCTGGGTGTGAATGAAGTCGCCGAACTTCAAGGGGTCGCGAATGAAAAAGACCGGTGTGTTGTTGCCCACCATGTCCCAGTTTCCTTCTTCGGTATAGAACTTGACCGCGAAACCGCGCGGATCGCGTTCCGTGTCCGCCGAACCCTTCTCGCCGCCCACGGTAGAGAACCGGACGAACAGCGGAGTTCGCTTGCCCACGCTAGAGAAAAGGCTGGCACTGGTGTACTCGGGCATTTTCGAGTTGGTACAGACAAAGTAGCCGTGCGCCCCGGAGCCTTTGGCGTGGACCACGCGTTCGGGAACCCGTTCGCGATTGAAATGCGCCATCTTTTCGAATAGCAGGAAGTCTTCGAAGACGACCGGGCCACGGGGACCGACGGTTAGCGAATTCTGGTTATCTCCGATAGGACGACCCGCGTCGGTAGTCATGACATTCTTGTTTTCCTCGGACATCTTCTAGATCTCCCCTTCCCACCAAAATTGCACACCTGGCACGATCGCACGAGAGAACAGCAAGTCCTGTTCCACTCGGGAAGCGCCGCAAGTCCCCTAGAGCTGGTAAGCGCTGCCCGAACGGGTGTCAACATTTATGCAAATGTCAGCCTCGCAAGTCAGCCTCTCAACGTGCTGTTGAACATCCGCCAGGCCCAGCCAAAAAAGAGCACGCTTTTCAGCCAACTATGGCAGTTCGAAATTGGCATGAGGAGTGCTCTTAGCCATTCCGCCCGACAAAACTCAGACGTCGAACACCAGGAGGATTCTTCATGGCAACTATGCCAAAGCCCATCACGATGCCGAAGGCACCCAAGCCCCTTCCCGCCCCCAATAGTGATTTCTTCGAACTTGTCGAGACGCTTCCGGCAGAGGAGCTGGCGGTTGTGAAACAGGTGCGCACTTTCATGGAGACCAAGGTCGCTCCAATTATCACGAAATATTGGGTGGAGGATGCGTTTCCATTTGAGCTGTTGCCGGCATTGAAGGAACTCAATCTTGGCGGCGTTGGCCTGCAGGGCTACGGCTGCAGAGGAGGAAGCGGTTTGCTGGCCGGGCTGGTTGCCATGGAAATGGCGCGCGTTGACACATCTGTCGCGACCTTCTTCGGCGTGCACAGCGGCCTGGCAATGTCTTCCATTTACCTCGGCGGTTCGGAAGAGCAAAAACAGAAGTGGCTTCCGCCCATGGCTCGCCTGGAAAAGGTCGGCTGCTTCGGTCTCACGGAACCGCTGGTGGGATCCGGAGCGTCGGGCGGCCTGACCACTACCGCGAAGCGCGAAGGCGATACCTGGATCATCAACGGCCAGAAAAGATGGATCGGTAACTCCCCGTGGTGCGACATTTCAATCATTTGGGCGCGCGACGTTACCGACAATCAAGTCAAGGCATTCATCGTCGAGAACAAGACCACTCCGGGCTTCAAAGTGGAAAAGATGCAGAACAAGATTGCACTCAAGGTGGTCCAGAACGGCCAGATCACGCTGGAGAATTGCCGGGTGCCGGAGGAGAACCGTCTTCAAGGAGATAACTCGTTCCGAGACACGGCCAAGGTTTTGCGGGGGACGCGCTATTTCGTCGGCTGGGAAGCGACAGGATGCGCCATGGGCGCCTACGAGAACGCGCTCAAGTACGCCCAGGAGCGCTTGCAGTTCGGAAAACCGATCGGATCGTTTCAGCTCGTGCAGGATCTCCTCGCCAGGATGCTTGCCAACATCACCGCTTCGCAGTGCCTGGTGGTTCGTATGGCCCAATTGGAGGCAGAAGGAAAGATGAGCGACGCGCACGCGGCACTTTCGAAGGCGTTCTGCACGGCCAAGTGCCGCGAGACGGTCGCCTGGGCCCGCGAGGTGTGCGGCGGAAACGGCATCATCGCTGACTACAACGTGGGACGATTCTTCGCCGACTCCGAAGCGCTCTACACCTACGAAGGCACGTACCAGATGCAGAACCTGATTGTCGGCAAGGCTGTAACCGGATTGAGCGCGTTCATTTAAAGCGGCGTCGCGACGGCACATTCTCAAATCATCATCGACGAGCGAACGCGTAGCGTGAGAAAGGAAATTAACGATGTCATCAATTGCTTCTAAACCGAGGCCAGCAAAAGTCGCCGCAAGGTCAGATTCTGGGCGCATCTTCTTTTTGGACCTCGGCGCCGGCCGGGTGCTCTCAGCAAAACCCGACGGCTCCGACTTGAAGACGATTGTCAGCGAGGGTCGAAAACTTCCCGATGGCATTGTGGTGGACGTGGCGGCGGGTCACATTTACTGGACCAACATGGGCAGCCTCAAAGCCAACGACGGCTCCATTGACCGGGCTGATCTCGATGGCAGCAATGTCACCAGCATTGTTCCTCCTGGCGGTACGTTCACACCGAAGCAACTCCAACTCGATAAGAAAAACGGCAAGCTTTACTGGTGTGATCGCGAAGGCATGCGGGTGGTGCGGTGCAATCTCGATGGTTCCAACATCGAAACACTCGTGGATACCAGCCAGGGCGATTCTCGTCCCGGCCCCGACGCGACGAAATGGTGCGTAGGCATCGCTCTCGATGTCGACGGCGGAAAGCTCTACTGGACGCAAAAAGGATCTGACAATGCCGGACAGGGTCGCATCTTCCGCGCGAGTCTGGAGATCCCGAAGGGGCAGACGCCGGCGAACCGCAACGATATCGAATTGCTCTACGCGAATCTGCCTGAACCCATCGACCTGGATCTCGACATTGCCAACCGCATGTTGTATTGGACCGACCGCGGCGATCCGCCGCGCGGCAACAGCGTAAATCGCGCGCCCATGGATGTAGCGCCCGGGAAAAACATCGTCCCGGAAATTGTTGTCCACGATTTGATGGAAGGAATCGGATTATTCCTGGACCTGAAGGGCGGCCGCATGTTTTTCGCCGACTTCGGCGGTTCCGTATACAGCGCGAATCTGGACGGGTCGGAGAAGAAGATGCTGCTCTTCGCCCAAGGCAATCTGTCCGGTATTGCATATGCCGAAGTGCCTGCCGCCGCATAACGGCTTGTGACTAATTCGCTTGAAGAAGGAGAGAGCAATGGCTTCGACAGCTTCCGGGTTACAACTGGAGAACATTCTGTACGAGAAGAAAGGTCCGATCGCTTATGTGACCCTCAACCGGCCCAAAGTTCTCAATGCACTGAGCCAGGCAGTTTTCTCTGAACTAAAAGAGGCCTTTGGGGATGCCCGCGACGACGTGAGCGTTCGCGGCGTCATCCTGACGGGCAGCGGCGACAAAGCGTTTGCTGCGGGCGCAGACATTGCGGAAATGTCTACATCCACCGGCGTGCAGGCGGAAGAGTCAACCCGGCACGCGCAGGCGGTAACCGAACTCATCGAAAACCTTGGTAAACCGGTCATCGCTGCGGTCAACGGTTTTGCTCTCGGCGGCGGCTGCGAACTGGCCATGGCCTGCACCATCCGCATTGCTTCCGAGAATGCGAAGTTCGGTCAACCCGAAGTAAAGCTCGGAATCATGCCCGGCGCCGGAGGGACCCAGCGCCTGCCGCGATTGATTGGTAAAGGTAGAGCGCTGCAACTGATCCTGACCGGCGAAATCATTGACGCCCAGGAAGCCTATCGAACCGGCCTCATCAATGAGATGGTCCCGCTCGCCAATCTGATTCCGCGAGCTGAAGCGATTCTCAACCGGATCAACTCCAATGCTCCGCTCGGCGTGAAGTTCTCGATTGATGCCGTTAATAAAGGGCTGGATGGAAGTGTCTCGGAAGGTCTTCTGATCGAGGCGTCGCTGTTTGGAATTTGTGCGGGGTCAGAAGACAAGAAAGAAGGCACATCGGCCTTCCTGGCCAAGCGCGCGCCGCAGTTCCAGGGACGGTAAGAAAAACAAAGACTGATCTTGGTTAAGGAGTGTTATGGCGAACGAAAACATTTTTTCCGGATTGAGAGTTGTGGATCTGGCCAGCTTCATCGCAGGTCCCGGCGCGGCGACGATCCTGTCCGACTTCGGCGCGGACGTAATCAAAATCGAGCCGCCCAACGGAGAGCTTTGGAGAATCGGGCAGAAGATTCCGCCGCAGCCGCGTTCGGAAGTAGCGTATCCCTTCCAATTGGCGAATCGAAACAAGCGTGGCGTAGCGCTCAATCTGAAATCTGCCAGCGCGCTGGAAGTTCTCGAGCGCCTGGCGAAGTGGGCCGACGTGTTCATCGTCAACACGCCTCACCCCGCGCGCAAGAAATTGAAACTCGAATATGACGATGTCGCGCAGTGGAATCCGCGTCTGATCTATGCCGACCTGACCGGCTTCGGCGAGAAAGGCCCGGATGCGGCTCTTCCAGGATTCGATATTACGGCGTACTGGGCGCGAAGCGGTTTGTTGTCCATGACGCGCGATGCTGGGGAGCCGCCGACCTGGCCGGTCGCAGGCAGCGGCGACAACGCGACTGCGGTCTGCATCTATGCCGCGATTGCGACTGCGCTTTATCGTCGCGAACGCACCGGCAAAGGATCCTACGTCACCACATCGCTCCTCGCGGCAGGTGTCTGGTCGGCCAGCGTTTTCATTCAGGCCGCTCTGTGCGGTGCGAATTTCTATGGGCTGCACGATCGAACCCATCCCGCAAACGCGGCGCTGAACACGTATCGCTCTTCCGATGGCACCTGGTTCGTTCTCGTGGTTACTCCGGACAAGGTGCCTGCCGTTCTGAAAGCAGTGGGTCGGGAGGACATCCTGTCGGACCCTCGATTCTCCGATCCCGCCAACCTGGCGCAGAACCAGGGACAACTGACGGCAATGCTCGATGAGATCTTTGTTTCGCAGCCAATGTCGCATTGGTATGACGTCTTCAATGGAGTTCAGGTCACGTTCGGCGCAGTGCGTGACCCACACGAAGTCGTGAATGATCCGCAATTGCGAGCGAATGACATTGTAGTTCCGCTCGAGGGAGCAGGCGAAAAGCTGACAGCGACCATCAGCAGTCCTATTCAAGTCCACGGCGTTTCGAAAGTAGCTGCCAGGCGCGCGCCGGGAATCGGTGAACATAACGATGAAGTGCTGCAAGAGCTTGGCTTCACCGCCGACGATATCGACGGTTTTCGCGCAAGCGGCACAATCCCGGCCACGCGGCGCGAATCAGTCGCGGCAGATTGAAGGGAAGTTGAGGGTCCGGCGTATCGGAAGCCCCTCATTCGAGAGCAGCTGATTTATTCGAGGAACAAATGGCTAAACCACGAATCGTCATTGTCGGAGGAGGTTTTGGCGGATTGGCTGCCGCTAAGGCGCTCAGGAATACTCCCGCGGAGATCACTTTGATCGACCGGACGAACCACCATCTGTTTCAGCCATTGCTCTACCAGGTGGCAACAGCGGTGCTGACGCCAAGCCAGATCGCGACGCCAATCCGCAGCATTCTTCGCAAGCAGAAGAACACTACCGTCATTCTGGGAGAAGTCACGGGTGTAGACAAAGAGCGACAGTGCGTCTTCGTCAGCGATGCGGACCGCGAAGGAGTACCCGTTCCTTACGATTACCTGATCCTCGCTTCGGGCGCTACCCACAGTTATTTCGGCCACAACGAATTCGAAGAGTTCGCACCGGGACTGAAAAGCGTCGCCGATGCAGTGTCTGCCCGAAACAAAATCTTGCAGGCCTTCGAACAGGCGGAGGCAGAAGACGATCCAAGCCGCCATCGGGAGTTGCTGACGTTCATTCTGGTCGGTGCGGGCCCTACAGGTGTGGAGATGGCCAGTGCTCTGGCTATTCTCGTCCGAACCACACTAAAGTCAGATTTCCGACGGATCGATCCCGCCTCCGCAAGAATTTTGCTGGTCGATATGGCGCCCCGAGTCTTGCCTCCATTTTCGGAAAACCTCTCGGCAGCAGCGAAGCGACGGCTGGAGGATTTGGGCGTCGAAGTACGGCTCGGGTACAGTGTGGATCGAATCGACGCCGACGGCATCGTGGTCGCCGGAGAGCGCATCGCGAGCAGAACGGTCATCTGGACGGCGGGAGTTGCGCCATCCCCCGCGGGCAAGTGGTTGAAAGTGGAAACCGACCGCGCCGGCCGCGTGCGGGTTCAGAAAGACGTGAGTGTGCCCGGACACCCCGAGATCTTTGTAGTTGGCGATACAGCGTCATTCGAGGAAAACGGCAAGCCGCTTCCTGGCGTTGCGCAGGTCGCAATGCAGCAAGGACGCTATGCTGGAAAAGTCATTCACAGGCGCATAACCGGTCGAACGCCGCCGGGTCCGTTTAGTTACTTCGACAAAGGCAACATGGCGGTCGTGGGCAAGGGCTTTGCAGTATTGCAAAGTCACAAGGTGCAACTCAGTGGGTTTGCCGCGTGGCTTGCCTGGGCGGGTGTGCACTTACAGTTTCTGGCAACTTCCGGTCTCCGGGTGGCGGTCTTCCTCCAGTGGGTTTGGACGTATTTCACCGGTCAGCGGGGTTCGCGGCTCATCGTGAATCACCATGGACCACAGCCATTAAAAGCTGCGGAGGAAATCCCCAGCAAAACAGCAGTCGCGTAAACAGAAAGGGAGAGGATCCTTATGGCAAAGAGCAAGCAGATTCGGAATATCGCAATCGTCGGTACAGGTGTAATTGGCGCGAGTTGGGCTGCCTTGTACCTGGCGCGTGGTTTCAACGTCACCGCGACCGACCCAGCGCCGAACGCGGAAGTAAACCTGCGCAAGTTCATTGACGCCGCGTGGAAGGACCTGGAGGTGATCGGGCTTTCGCCGAACGCATCGCGCGATCATCTGCAGTTCACGACGGACATGAAGAAGGCGCTTTCAGACGCTGACCTGGTCCAGGAGAATGGCCCCGAGCGGCAGGATTTCAAGATCAAGCTGTTCGCGGATATGGACGCTGCCACTCCGCCAGATTCCATCATCGCGTCGAGTTCATCGGGGTTGACGATGAGCGTGATGCAGTCTGCGTGTAAGCATCCCGAGCGCTGCGTGACCGGCCACCCTTTTAATCCTCCCCACGTTATTCCTCTGGTCGAAGTGGTTGCCGGGGCGAAGACGTCGCCGGAGACCGTGGAGCAGGTGATCGCCTTCTACGAATCGATCGGCAAGAAACCGATCCATGTTCGCAAAGAGGTGGTCGGCCACGTCGCGAACCGTCTGCAAGCTGCCCTTTATCGTGAAATCGTCTATCTCATCGAGCAGGGTGTAGTCGATGTTGCTGACGGGGACACGGCAGTGTGTTGGGGACCCGGGTTGAGGTGGGGTGTGATGGGACCCAATCTTCTGTT
>Ga0335069_10004311_pt1 | contig 21152 bp, 19 predicted proteins | sample Lox_Sample_11_FD_206714 | JGI IMG/M metagenome (GOLD analysis project Ga0335069, IMG submission 206714) | Soil microbial communities from Loxahatchee National Wildlife Refuge, Florida, United States - Lox_Sample_1.1 | ecosystem: Environmental > Terrestrial > Soil > Wetlands | place: USA...
TGGCATTTTGTCGCTGCCGAGCGCCGCCTCGACCTTCGCCTCCGCTGCCGTCTCGATCTTGCGCAGCTCGTTGCGCCACCCGCTGAAGTCGAGCCGCAGGCCCTCGTTCTTCATCTCCTCGAGCAGCAGCTCGAAGCTACACGCGAGGTTGCCGACGAGGCCGACGTCCGATTGTCGGTTCTGGCCGATCAAGGTCGCGTCCATCTCGAGCTGGATGATCTTCGCGTCGGCCGGAATGGTCTTGCCGAACGCCATGCGGAAGTCGAGCAGGGTGCCCGCGAGCAGGATGCAGTCGATCTGCTTCAGCGCCTCGCGCCGTGAGCGGTTCAGGAACTCCGGAGAGTCCGGCGGGATGGTCCCGCGGCCCATGCCGTTGGTGTAGCTCGGGATGTGCGTCTCGGAGATGAAGCGGTTCATCGCCGGCGAGGCCTGCGACCACTTGACCGACGTGCCCGCCATCAGCATCGGGCGGCGCGCGTTCCGGAGCAGCGAGAGCGCCTCGCGGACGGCCTCGCGGTCCGGCGAGAGCCGCGGCGCCGCCGTGCGGATGCGCGGGACGACGATCTTCTCGTCCGGCACGCTGCCCATGAAGACGTCCATCGGGATCTCCAGGTAGGCCGGCCCGGGGATGCCCGACACCGCGTGGCGGATGGCGAGCTCGACGTACTCGGGAATGCGGTGGGTCTGGTAGATCGCGTCGGCGAACTTCGTGATCGGCCGCACCACACCGATGTGGTCCATCTCCTGGAGCGAGCCGCGGCGCAGGTTCTCGAACGGGCCCTGGCCGCCGAAGACGAGGATCGGCGAGTTGGCGCGCCAGGCGTTCGCGATGCCGGTCACGCCGTCGGTGACGCCCGGCCCCGCGGTGATCGCGGCGACGCCGACCCGTCCCGGGTTGCAACGCGCCCACGCGTCGGCCGCGTGTACGGCCGCCTGCTCGTGGCGCACGTCGATGATGCGGATGCCCTGTTCCTTGCATCCCGCGTACAGCGGCATGATGTGGCCGCCGCACAGCGTGAAGATGCACTCGACACCGGCCTGCTTCAGCGCGCGCGCGGCCAGGATGCCGCCGTGGACGGGGGACATGCGGACACCTCTCTTGCGGGTGGGAATGTCGCGCACGGTATCACCGGCCCGACGAGAGGGTCAAATCACGCGCGAGCAAGCGTGTGACGGGGAGCATGCGCTCCCCGTCACACGAGAACTCGAAATCAGCGGAGGCTAGTTGCCCGCCGAGAAGTCGACGCGGCGGTTGTACTTCCAGGCCGATTCGTCGTGACCCTGCACCGCGGGGCGCGACTCACCGAAGCTCACCGTCGAGAGCCGCGAGCCCGGAACGCCGGAGTCGACGAAGTAGCGCTTCACGGAGTTGGCGCGGCGCTCGCCGAGCGCGAGGTTGTACTCCTCGCTGCCGCGCTCGTCCGTGTTGCCCTCGATCACGACGCTGCCCGTCATGCCCTTGACCTTCGCCGCGTCCGCTTTGGCGGCGTCGCGCTGGTCGGCGCGGATGTCGGACTTGTCGAAGTCGAAGTAGATCGTCGTCAGGTCGAGCTTCTTCGACATGCCGGTGCTGGACTCGCGCGGCGTGGTGGGCTGCTCCTTCCACTCGCTGTCCGTCTTGGTGGTCTCCGTGGTCGGCTTCGGCTTGCTCTGACAGCCGATGGCGCCCATCGCGATCACCACCGCTACCGCGGTCGTGAAGCGGGCGATCGATGCTCGCATTCTCGCATTCCCCCGATGAATGGTGCTGGGCGCGACCAGGACGGCTCGGACCCCGAGCGACCCCCCGCGCTGACGGGGGCATAGCTTTGCGGGTCGCAATCGTCACGGCAAGCGGCAAGCCTGCGATTTTGCGCGAATCCGACGAGCCGGAGGCCGCGCTCAGGCCAGGCCGCGGTGGACCAGGTACTCCGCGACGAGCGTCGCGCCCTTCGCTGCCCCGAGCTTGGTGTTGTGCGAGAGCACCACGAATTTCACCCCGTTCGGCAGCACGGAATCCTCGCGCAGGCGTCCGACCACCGGGGTCATCCCGCCGTTGGTGTCCCGATCGATGCGGGGCTGCGGCCGGTACGGGTCGTCCACGACGCGGCAAAGCTCGGGCGGCGACGACGGCAGCCCGAGATCGACGAACTCGCGCCCGAACGAGCGGATCGCGTCGCGCACCTCGTCGAGCGGAACCGCGCGTCCGAGGCCCGCGCTGACGCACTCCGTGTGGCCATCGCGCACGTTGACGCGATTGCAGTGCGCCGACACCGGCAGCGCGAGCGGCGCGATGCGGTCGCCCTCGAGCGTGCCGAGGATCTTCGAGGTCTCGCGCTGGACCTTGTCCTCCTCCTTCGGGATGAAGGGGATCACGTTGTCGAGGATGTCGAGCGAGTGGACGCCGGGACTGCGGCCCGCGCCCGAGAGCGCCTGCATCGAGGTCATGATCACCGAGCGGAGACCGAAGTGGCGCTGGAGCGGCGCGAGCGCGACGACGAGTCCCGTCGTGGTGCAGTTCGGAATCGGAGCGACGAATCCCTTCCAGCCGCGCTCGCGCTGCTGTCGCTTCACGAGCGGAGCATGCTCGTGGCTGACGCCGGGAACGATCACCGGCACGTCGTCCTCGTAGCGGAACGCCGACGAGGTCGAGACGACCGGCACGTGCGGCGCGAAGCGCTCCTCGAGCTTGCGCGCGGCGTCGCTCTCGACCGCGGAGAAGACGAGATCGAAGTCGCGCGGGTCGAGCGCCGCGGCGTCCGCGACCGGGAACGACGCGAACCTCTCGGGCAGCGGCTCGTCGCAGGCCCAGCGCTGCTGGCCGCTCGGCTCCGTGATCGCCGCGCGATAGGGCCGGCCGGCGCTGCGCTCGCTCGCGCCGAGCGCCCTGACCTCGAACCACGGGTGCCCCTCGAGCGACACGAGGAACTGCTGCCCGGCCACGCCAGTGGCGCCGAGAATCGCGACCTTCTTGCGGGGAGCGGCCATGCGAATGGGGTCCGTTTCGGGGAATCGGCAGGAGTAGCGAATCCCGCCCGGCCTCTCCACGTCCGGGCCGCGTCAACCCGGCCGGCCGGACTGCCGATCCGGCGAGCGCGATGCGCAACTTCCTGCGCCCTCCGACCGACGCGGAACGCCTCGCGCGCTATCCGGTGCGCGTGCTCGAAGAGCCTCGCATCGAGGCCGGCGGCATCGCGCACGGTCCGCTCGGGGCGCGCGAGCTGCTGGCCTGGAGCGCGGTCGCGCACGTGATCGTGGCCGAGGTCGGCGAGCCCGAGGGCGTGCGGACGGTCGTCTGCGACCTGATCTCGCGCGACGGCGACGCCGTCGCGGTCCACCGTCTCGATGCCGAGCCGGGCGAGCGCGCGATCGCGCTCGCGCGCGCCCTCGAGCGAGGTCTCGGCGCGCAGCGCGCGCCCGCGGCGCTCAAGGGTCTCGCCGCAGACGGCCTTGCCACGCGCTGGCACCCCGACCTGCGGAGCTTCGAGGAAGAGGCGCTCGAGGAAGTCGAAGGCCGGTAGCCCGAGCGCGAGCGATCCCCTCGCGCGAAGGCCCGGCCAAGGGGCGATATCCTCGCGCCATGGAAACCCGCGTCGGGCCGCAGACTCCGTACGAGGTCTACTGCTACGACTGCCGCGTCACCTTCCCGGTCGGGACGCAGAGCTGCGTCCACTGCGGTCGCCCGATCGGAGCGATGCCTCCTGCGCGCGGCGTGCAGCCGATCGTGCCGGGCGCCTCCGACCGCGCCGGCCGGCTCGAGCTGCCCGCCGGGCTGAATGCGCGCCGGTTCGGCGGCATGTCGCTCTGGGTGCTGCTCGCGCTCGCCGCGACGCTCTCGCGCATGTGCGCGGGAAGCTAGGCGTCGAGGCCTGACGATGGGAGAGGCGGCGTCGCGCTTCGCCGTGCTGCGCTTCTCCGGCGAGCTCTCGATCAAGGCGCGCGGGACGCGCGCACACTTCCGCCGCCGGTTGCTCTCGAACCTGCGCGACGCCCTCGCGAGCGAGGGGCTCACGCCGCAGGTCGAGGTCTCGCACGAGCGCCTCTACGTCGAGCTGCCGGGGGATGGCGCCGGCGCTGGCGAATCGCTCTCGCTGCGCGAGCACGCGCTCGCGCGCGTCTTCGGGATCTCGTCGGTGTCGCTCGCCGTCCGCTTTGCCGTCGTCGAAACCGACGACGTGGTCCGCACCGGCGCCGCGATCTTCCGCGAGCGCGTGCGCGGCAAGCGCTTCGCGGTGCGCGCGCGCCGCGTCGGCGAGCGACACACGGTGCGCGCGGACCGGATGGAGGTCGAGCGTCGGCTCGGCGCGGCGCTGCTGCCCTTCGCGGCCGGCGTCGACCTGGTCGCGCCGGAGACGACCGCGCACGTCGAGCTCTCGTCCGGCGGCACGGCCTACTTCTCGGAGCGCACGCAGGGGCCGGGCGGGCTGCCGCTCGGCGTCGAGGGGCGCGCGGTCGCGCTGCTGTCGGGCGGCTTCGACTCGGCGGTCGCGGCCTGGCAGATGCAGCGGCGCGGTGTCGCGCTCGACCACGTCTTCTGCAACCTCGGCGGCGCGAGCCATCTGAGCGGCGCGGCGCGCGTCGCGAAGGTGCTGGCCGACCGCTGGTCCTACGGCGAGCGACCGATCCTGCACGCGATCGACTTCGAGCCCGTCGCGGCGGCGATCCGCGCGCACACCGACGCGCGCTTCTGGCAGGTGCTGCTGAAGCGCACGATGCTGCGCGCGGCGGCGGCGGTCGCGAACGAGCGGCGCGCGGTCGCGATCGTGACGGGCGACGCCGTCGGGCAGGTCTCGTCGCAGACGCTCCACAATCTCGCCGTGGTGTCGGCGGCGACGGAGCTCCCGATCCTGCGCCCGCTCGTCGGAGCCAACAAGGACGAGATCATCGAGTGCGCGCGGCGGATCGGGACCGCGGAGCTCTCGAAGGTCGTCGGCGAGTACTGCGCGATGGTGCCGAGGCGCCCGGCCACGCGCGCGCCGAGGGCGCTGGTGGAGGAGCAGGAGGCGCGCCTGCCCGGCGACCTCGTCGAAGCGCTCGTCGCGAGGCGGAGCCTGCTCGACCTGCGAGGTCTCGACCTCGAGTCGCTCGACCTGCCCGGCCTCGCGCTCGACCGCCTGACGCCAGGCTGCGTGCTGCTCGATCTCCGCACGATCGAGGCGTACCGCTCCGAGCATCACCCCGAGGCGCTCCACCTCGAGTTCTCGAAGGCCGTCGAGGCGTACCCGCACTTCGAGCGCGGGCGCCGCTACGTGCTCAGCTGCGAGTTCGGCCTGCTCTCCGCTCACCTGGCCGAGCGCATGCGCCGCGACGGCTTCGACGCGTGGCACTTCGCGGGAGGGCAGCGCGCGTTGATGCGGAGCGCGCGCGAAAGCTAGGCCTCCAGGTGACTCCGCAGCATCCACGCGTTCTTCTCGTGGGTCTGGATGCGGCGCACGCCGAGGTCGGCGCTGGCCTCGTCGCCCGCTCGCTCGGCGGCGGCGACTACCGTGCGCGCGGCCTGCGTCACGAGCACCTGATCGTGCACGAGCTGCTCGACCATCTCGACCGCCGGCGGCACGCCGACGGCCTCCTTCAGGCGCGTCAGCTCGCCGAACTGCGCATAGCTCCCCGGCGCCGCAGCCCCGATCGCGCGGATGCGCTCGGCGATCTCGTCGACCGCGAGCGCGAGCTCCGTGTACTGCGTCTCGAAGAGCGTGTGGAGCGTCGTGAACATCGGGCCGGTCACGTTCCAGTGGAAGTTGTGCGTCTTCAGATACAGCGTGTAGCTGTCGGCGAGCAGGCGCGAGAGCGAGTCGATCACCTGCTTCTCCTGGTTGCTCGACTTGCGCGCGGCGGTGCGGGCGGCCATGGGTCCTCCTCCTCGAGACGCGGAGCCGGCTCGCTTCCGCGCGGCGGAAGCTACCACGCGCGCGTGCCGCGGTCAGCGAACGGCGAGCCGGCGGCGGGCGATGAGGAGAAGTGCCCCGAGCAGCAGCGCGGCTGCGAGCGGAGGCAGCAGCGGCACCGCACCCACGAGCACCCAGCCCGGGGTGTTGGGACCCTTCACCGAGTCGCCGGAGATCGGGATGTCGTTGCCCGGCGCTGCGCTGATGTCTGCGATGTCCACGTGGTTTGCAATGCCCGAGCCCTGCACGTTCACGAAGGCCACCGTCCCACCGACGCTGCTGCGGAGCTTCAGCAGGTTCCCCGTCGCGCCCGACACCGTGAAGGCACCCGCCACCGTCTGCGTGCTGCCCGCCGCGAAGCTCACCTGCTTCCCGCTCGTGCTCGACAGCTGGAAGTCATGGAACGTGGTGCTGCCGTTCACGACGTCCGAGAGGAGCCCGCAGCCGTCGGTGATCCGCACGCTGCTCGTTCCCGGCACGAAGCTGCCCGTGTTGTCCCAGTCGCCGGAGAGCTGCAACGTGGCGGAGTTGCCGTTCATCACACCGGACGGCGTGACCGTGACGTCGCGGCCCTGCGTGAAGCCGACCGTCCCCGCGGTCAGCGTGCCGAGCACGTCGAGGTCCGCGCAGCCGAGCGCGAGGCTGCCCGTGCCGAGGTCGAGCGAGGAGCCGGCGCCGACGGTGACGTTTCCCGCGAGCGCCGGCGCGGCACCGACGAGCGCCCATCCCAACCCGAGCGAGCCGAGCGCCGCCGCGATCGATCGCCATTTCATCGGGTGACCTCCGGGGTCGAGTCGTGCTCGCGACCCTCGAGCTGCGTCAAGCGCGCTTCGAGCGCGGCGATCGTCTGCTCCTGATCCTCGATCCGACGCTCCTGGGCGTCGCTCTGGCGCTTCGCCTTCTGCAGCTCGTTCAGCAGCAGCACCGGCAGCTCGTGGTACTTCACCGAGTTGGGCCGCCCCTCGCCGTCGGCCGTGGTGAGCTGGGGCGCCACCTGCGCGACCTCCTCGGCGATCAGCCCGAACCGCGTGTCCTTCGAGTCGGCCGCACCGACCACGTCTTCGCGGTAGCGGAACGTCACCGGGCGGAGCTTCATCAGCACGTCGCTGGTGTCGCCCATGTCGTGGATGTCCTGCTTGTAGCGCGCCGACGAGATGCTGGTGGTTCCGAGGAGTCCGTTGCTGTTGATGTAGACGGGGCTGCCCGCCGAAATCGCGATCCCGCTGATGCCCGCGATCAACGCGCGCTGCTGCGTGCCGACCGTCCCGATGCGGATGAAGCCGCTCTCGGCCGCGACGCCCGCGTTCGCGATGTAGATGTTGTCGCTTCCGGTGGTCTGGTTGGCGCCGGCGTTCTGGCCGAGGCCGATGTTGCGGTTGCCCGAGGAGTTGTAGAAGAGCGCGGCCTGACCGAACGCCGAGTTGCCACTGCCCGTCGTGTTGAAGTTGAGCGTCCTCTGCCCGACCGCGGAGTTCGCGCCACCCGAGGTGTTGGACACGAGAGCGTAGTGACCGACGACGGAGTTGAACCCGCCGGTCGTGTTCACCTCCAGCGCGCCCCGGCCGAAGGCCGCGTTGTACGTGCCGCTCGTGTTGGCGCGCAGCGCACGCGCGCCGAACGCGGAATTTTGCGAGGCGGTGTTCGATCGGAGGGCATCCACGCCGAAGGCAGCGTTGTAGCTCCCCGTGGTGTTGAACAGCAGAGCGGTAGCCCCGAAAGCGGCGTTGGAGTTGCCCGTGGTGCTGAATTCGAGCGCATCCATCCCGAAGGCGGAGTTGTTGTTCCCCGTTGAATTGGAAACGAGGGCGGCGAGTCCGGTCGCCGTATTCTGCGACCCCGTCGTGTTGCTGAAGAGAGCTTCGAACCCGACACCGGAGTTGAATTGACCCGTGGTGTTGTGAAGTAGCGCCTTTCCCCCGAAGGCGGCGTTGGATGAACCGGAAGTGGTGTAGGCGAGAGCTTGATACCCGACGGCGGTGTTGCCTTTGGGTGCGGTGATCGAGCGGAGGGCCCCGTTGCCCAGTGCAGTGTTGTCGTATCCGGTCGTCGAGGTATTTCCCGCGTTGACACCGACGAACGTGTTGCTCAACCCCGTCGTGTGCACGAACAGCGCGCCATTGCGCGAGATGTTTCCCGTCGCCTCGTCGACGCGCAGGCGCTCGATCGCTCCGGTGCTGTTCTTCACGGAGAAGCCGGCGCCCGCATCGAGCTGGATCGTGACGTCGGCCGCGAGCGCAGGCGACGCGCACAGTGCGAGCGCGACCAGCGAGAACGAATACCGTGCCATCGGCTCCCTCCTCTCGAGATCGACGAGACGCGCCACGTACGAGCCCGGGGCACTCGCAATGGCGCCATCCTACCCCGCGTGAGGAAGATCGAGGGGCCTTTTTCTCGAGTGATGACACCGCAAAACGGCGTATCGGGGCGATCTGTGGCACCGCGAGGATCGCCCGAGTGTGTCAGTGGCTCGCGCCCGCCGGCTCCGTCGGCACCAGCTTCGCCAACGCGGGGTACGCGGACGCCTGCTTGCGCGCCGCCTCGCCGCCGAAGCGCAACGCGTCCGCCAGCAACGGCTTCGCCTGCTCGGGGTGGTTGTTGGCCGCGTAGAGCGTCGCGAGGCCGAGCGACGCGTACCAGTTTCGCGGGTAGAGGCGCTTGAGCAAGGTCAGCGTGCGGTAGGCGTCCTGGGCGCGACCCTTCAGCATGTAGGCGCGCGCGAGGCGCTCGTTCAGCATCTCGTGGTTCGGCGAGAGCTTCGCTCCCTCCTCGAGCAGTCGGATCGCGTCGTCGAGCTTTCCGTCCTCGAGGTACAGCGAGCCGAGGTTGAAGCGCGCCTCGAAGACCGGCGGCGACAGCGCCACCGACTTCTCGAAGGCGGCCATCGCCGCCGCGCGGTTGCCGCGGTCGAGCTCCGCGGTGCCGATGTTGTTCCAGGTCGCGGCGGCGAGCGGGTGCTCCCCGTTCAGCGAGAGCGCCTTCTGGAACGACGCGATCGCCGCGTCGGTCTGCTGCTGCTGCAGCGCCGTGACGCCGAGGTTGTAGTGCGCGGCGAAGGAGTCGGGGTCGAGCTCGAGCACGCGCCGGAAGGCGGCCTCGGCGTCCTTGTACTGCCCGGCGCGCTGGAGCACATCGCCGAGGCCGAGGTAGAGATCCGGGTTCACCTCGTCGATCGAGAGCGCCTCATGGAAGAGGCGCGTCGCCTCGGGCAGATCGCCCGCGTCCCGGCGCAGCTCGGCGAGGCGCGCGAGCGCGAGCGTGTGGTCGGGATTCGCGGCGAGCGCCTGCTTCACGAGCTGCTCCGCCTGCGTCGGGTTGCCGCGCAACGCCGCCACGGTCGCGAGGTTCAGCAGCGCGTCGGCATCGTTCGGGGCGAGCGCGAGCGCCTTGTGGAACTCCTCCTCCGCCTCGTTCAGCTTCCCCTGGTTGGCGAGCGTGCGCCCGAGGTTGTCGTGGATCTCCGGCGACGAGGGCTCGTCTTTCGAGTCGGCGGCGCCCTTCTGCACGTAGCCGAGCGTCTCGAGCGCCGCGACGTTCTGCGCGAGCTGCTTGTCGTCGGCCGGCTCGTCTGCCGCGACGGCCGGCTTCGCGGCGGGCTCGCCGCTCTCGTAGCTCGCGACGTACGCGATTGCGTGCTGCGACTCGAAGCCCGGCTCGAAGATCGCCTCGAGCACGGAGCCGTCCATGTCCTTCGCCACCGGCAGATCGAGGTAGTGGAGTACCGTCGGCGCGAGGTCGAGCACGCTCGCGCCCTCGACGCGCTCGCCGCGGCGGATGTGCGGACCCGCCGCGATGAAGATGCCGTCCGGCTCGTGGTCGAGGTGCGCGGTGCGGAGGTCCACGGCCTGCTCGCTGCGGATCCGGCGATCGCCGCTCTTGAAGCCGTGGTCCGACAGTACGAAGACCGCCGTGGTGTCGAGGTCGATCTTCGCGAGCAGCCGGCCGAGCAGCTCGTCCTGATAGGCGTACCACTCGCGCACGACGTCGTGGAACTCCTCGTACTCCTTCTCGTCGACCCACTCGAGCTTCGGCGGCGCGTCCTTCATGAACAGGTGCGAGAGGCTGTCGACCTGCTCGTAGTAGGTGAGGAAGAGGTCGTACGGGCGCGCGAGCAGCTGCTCGGCCATCGCCGTGTAGCCCTGCGCCGTCACCACGTACTCCTGGAAGAGCTGCACGCGGTTGGTCGGGTCGGCGGCGGCCTGGTTCGCGGGGTCGAAGCGGCGGCGCCGATACTCGTCGGCCGTGAGGTGCATGAAGCGCGACGCGAACTCGGGCGAGATCTGCTGCTCGGGCGGCATCAACGTCTCCATCGGCGCGAAGAGCTCGGGCGGATGCGTCTTGCCCTTCGCGTCGTCGCTGCGCGCGGTGCGACCGAAGCCGTGGAAGCCGAGCGCGTCGGACACGACGATGCCGGGCCCGACGTCCTCCGCGGGATAGGTCGCCCACCAGCCGAGCACGATCGGCGTGCGGCCGCGCTCGGCGAGCATGTTCCAGAGCGCCTTCACCTTGCGGTTGTGGCTCCGCACCGGGACGCGCGTCCCGTTCGGCTGATCGACCAGGAACCAGGTGACACCGTGCTTGGACGGCACCTTCCCGGTCGCGACGCTCGTCCACACGACCGGAGAGATCGGCAGCTCCGCCAGGGTCTGGATCGGCCCCGAGGTGCCGCGCTCGCGCAGCTTCGCGAGGTTCGGCATGCGGCCCTCGGCGACGAGCGGGTCGATCACGCGCCAGTCGGCGCTGTCGATCCCGATCACGACCGCGCGCGGGCGCGCCGGCTCGCCGCAGGCGGCGACGCAGGCTGCGGCCCACGCGAGCGCGAACACGAGAGCGTGACGCCGCATCGGATCAGCCGGCCAGCACGTGCACGGCGACCCGACGCCGCCGCGGGCCGTCGAACTCGAAGAGCCAGATGCCCTGCCAGGTGCCGAGCAGCAGCTCGCCGCGGTCGATCGGCAGCATCTCCGAGGGGCCGAGCAGCGACGCCTTGATGTGTGCGGCCGCGTTGTCGTCGATGCGGTCGTGGAGCCAATCGCCCTTCGCCGGCACCGCGCGCTCGAGCGCGTCGAGGACGTCGCGGCCGATGTTCGGGTCGGCGGTCTCGTTCACGACCACCGCGCAGGTCGAGTGCAGCACCATGACCTGACACAGTCCTCGCTCGACGCCCGCGCGCTTCACGATCTCGCGCACGCGCTCCGTCAGGTCGCACGCCTGCTGCGCCTCGCCGGTCTCGACCTCGAAGATCTCGGTCATGCGCACCCGCTCGCCCGGGCTGCATTCTACGCCAGCCCGGTTCCGCGCAGATCTGCCTCGCCGGGATCCTCGAGAACGAGAGTCGTCGAGCTCGTCGCCGGCGCGGAGCCGTTACCGATCGGCGTAACACACTACGGCAGAGAGGCGCGCCGTGAGCGCGCGGGCTCAGCGCGCCGCCGGCGCGGCGTCCGGCTCCGGCACCCGCTCGAGAATGACGAGCTCGGGGCCGTCGACGCCGACCACCGGGTCGCGAAAGTGGTGGCCGACCGGAAAGCCAGCGCGCGGCGCGAGCGAGGGGGTGTTGTTCCAGCGAAGGTTGGCGACCGGAAGGGCATGCGGCTCGTAGTGCGCGCGGGTCGAGAGCTCACGCAGCGCGTCCATGTGGTCGGGCCAGGGTCGCGCGATGATCACGTCCGGAATCTGCTCGAGGTCCTGGGCGAGGTCCGGTGCGTAGAAGCCCACGAGGACGTGGCTCCCCAGGTAGAACATGAAGGCGGGCTCCTCGTAGTTCGTCGCGATCACGAGCGCCGATGGGTCCGCGTAGCGCTCCATCAGGTAGGGGATCGCATAGTCGAGTGGACCGCGGTAGGGCGTGCGGATCTCGGCGACGCGGCCCGCGATCTCGGGCGCGCGCAGCGCGAGGACTGCCGCGGCGGCCGTCGCGGCGAGCGCGATCCCCGCGCGCGCTGTGCGGCGCGAGGACACGGCGGGCGCGCGCGCGAGGTCCCACGCGCTGGCGAGATCGAGGAGGAGCGCGGCGCACAGCAGCGGGCCGAGCACGATGAAGTAGCGTTCGAAGCGGAGAGGGATGCCCGTCATCTCGAGCGCGTAGACGAGGATCGCGAGCCAGAGAAAGCGCGCGCTGGCGAGGCGCCTGGCGAAGGCCGTGTCGCCCAGGCTCTCGGGGAGGCGCGCCAGCCATTCGACCGCAACGCGCAGCGCCAGGGCGGGCGCAAGCCACTCTTGTCGAAAGAGGATCGATGACACGAAGCCTACGGTGCCGAGCCAGCGCGACGCATCGAGGTAGGGCCCGACCCAGTTCTGGGTCTGCGCGTAGAAATCGAAGAATCCGAGCAGCGGGGCCGTCAGCAGCGCCGCGGCGAGGAGCGGCGCCGCCTCGCGCGCGAACCACGCGGCGCGGACGCGTAGCGATCCGGCGCGGCGGAGCGCGGCGCCGAGGAGCCAGAGCCCGCTGCTCGCGCCGAAGGCGAGAGCCGCGGGATAGAAGGCGTGGAAGAGCCAGAGGAGCGAGCCGCAGAGCCCGAACGCGTAACGGCAGTAGGTGAGCGATCTCAGCACGTGACGGTGCAGGAAGCAGAAGACGAACGCGGCGGCGCCGAGCACGGTCAGCGAGTAGTGCCGCGCCTCGCGCAGGTGGAGGACCAGCTGCACCGAGCCGGAGAGCAGCAACGCGTTCAGCGCGGCGAAGGCGAAAAGGCGCGCGCGGCCCGGTCCGAGCGCCGGACGGACGGCGGCGAAGAGCAGCACGAGTCCCGCGCAGCCGGCGAGAGCGAAGGGCAGCCGCACCCAGGCGCTGCGCGCATAGAGATCACCCTCGCCAGTGCCGGCCGCGACGCCGAGCGCGCCGACGTAGTACTGGAGCCAGGGCGATCCGGTGTAGGCGTCGGTCGCCTCGTCGAGGCCGATCCCTGCGCGGCGAAACGACGGCCGCAGCGAGTAGAGCGTGTTCTTCCCGTCGTGGATCTTCGGGTAGCCGAAGTGCAGCACCCGCTGCGCGTAGGCCGCGGTCTCCGCCTCGTCGTACCAGAAGAGCGGGTGCCCGAGGCGACCGAAGACCAGTACGGCAAAGACCACCGCGGTCGCCGCGAGTGCCGTCGCCGCGAGGATCTCGCGCCGCCGACCGCGCGCGCCCACGTCGTTCACGCGACCGCCGACGCCCTGCGAGTGCCGTCACATCGCCGCGGCCGAACCACTCGACGGCGGCGTCGAGGACATTTCCGTCGAGCTACACGCAGTCGTCGGCAGAGTAGCCAGGAATCGCCCTCGTCGAACGCGCGGTATCGTCGGGTGCCATCCTTCCTTCCGCACCCCAGCGCTCCCGCATGTCGTCTTCCTCCGGAGCCTTCTTCCGAGCCATCCCGCCCGGCGCCCCTCGACGGGCGTGCGCGCACGGGTCGTCGCTGCCCGTGCTCGCTGGCGTACTGCTGCTCCTCCTCGCCGCGTGCAGCCGCCCCACACCGCCCGAGAGGCCGAACGTCCTCTTGATCACGGTCGACACGCTGCGCGCCGACCGCATCGGGCCCTACGGATACGCGCTCGAGACCACGCCGCACATCGACGCGCTCGCCGCGCGTGGCGTGCGCTTCGCCGACACGACCGTGCCGTGGCCGAAGACGTGGCCGTCCATGGCCGCGATGATGACCGGCAAGCACCCGCAGACCAACGGCATCCGGCTCCGCCCGCGGCGTCCGCTGCCGGCCGAGAACGTGACCCTGGCCGAGGCCCTGCGCGACGCGGGCTACGCGACGGGCGCCGTCGTCGCGAACGTGAACCTCGGGCGTGACTTCGGCTTCGACCAGGGCTTCGACCACTTCGTCGAGTCGTGGGCGGACGAGGCGAAGCGTCTCACCGGCAAGGCGACCTCTCCCAACGCGCCGAAAGACACGAAGCGCTACACCAACGGTCGCATCGTGACCGACCAGGGCCTCGCCACGCTCGACGCGCTCCGCGCCGGGGAGGCCAGGCCGTTCTTCCTCTGGCTGCACTACATCGATCCGCACGGTCCCTACGTGCCGCCGCCGCAGTACGCGCAGCTCTTCGAGGGAGCCCACCCGTCGCGGCTCGTGCCGCTCGAGGAGCTGCCGCCCTACCAGCGGCAGACCGATCCGAGGACCGGCCTCGTCTCGAACGACATCGGCTTCTACGCGACGCAGTACGACCGCGAGGTGCGCTGGGTCGACGACGAAATCGGCCGTCTGCTCGCCGGCCTCGACGAGCGTGGACTCACGCACGACACGCTCGTCGTCCTCACCGCCGACCACGGCGAGAGCATGGACGAGAACGGCTACTACCTCGAGCACGGCAACGTGCCCTACCAGACCACCGGGGCGGCACCGCTGATCTTCGCGCTCGACGGTCGCTTCGACGGCGGCAAGGTGGTCGAGGATCCGGTCGGGCTGATCGACGTGTTCTCGACGGTGCTCGCGGCGACCGGGACCCCGACGCCACCTGGCGTGGTGTCGGTGAACCTGCTCCCGGTAGTCGACGGCAAAGCCCCGGCACCGCCGTACGTGTTCATGGAGTCCGGCAGGTACGACCCGTCGCAGCTGGTCGCGCGCAAGGGCCCGTGGAAGCTCGTCCACCTGCGCTCACCGAAGGATCGCGAATGGCTCGGCCAGCCGGAAATTGCGCTCTACGACCTGTCGCGCGACCCGACCGAGCAGCACGACGTCGCTGTGGAGCACCCCGAGGTCCTGGCAGAGCTCCGCGCGGCGCTCGGCGAGTGGCTGAAGACGACGCCCCGCTATGCCGGCGACGCGAAGACGGATCTCGAGAAGCTCGATCCGGAGACGCAGGAGAGGCTGCGCTCGCTCGGCTACCTCGACTAGCACGCGGCTGGGTGGTTATTCGGGGAGAGTGTCGCCCGAGCCGCCGAAGTCCTTCGGGAAGTCCTTGAACTTCGGCAGGCCGTCGCGGACGGCCATCACCTTCTCCCCATAGTGGACGTGCAAGGTCGGTACGAAGGCGAGGTCGCGGATGTTGCCGGCGGGAACGTCGGTCATCCCGATCGCCGGGTGCCGGACGAACACGGGGGTGCCGCAGGCGGTGCAGAAGTGACGGTGGCTCGCCTCGGTCTTCTTGATCACGCCGAGCTTGTCGGCGCCCTTCTTCACGTTCACCTTCGGCGTCGGCCACAAGGTCGCGGCATGAATCGGCGCTCCGAGCCAGCCTCGGCACGAGCTGCAGTGGCAGTAGACCTGAACGGCGGGCGCGTCGCCTTCGATCTCGAGCTGGACGGCGCCGCACCAGCATCCGCTCTTTCGCGTCTTCTCGGCCATGTCGTTGCCTCCTTCCTGCGTGGATCCGCAGCGTACACCCGCGTCGCGGATCGGACATTCGAGCGGGGAACCAATCGAATCTCCGGTCCATCGTCCTACGGGTAGACATCCACCTGGAGCTGTTCGCGAGCGATCGCCTCTCGGATCAGCTCCCGGGCATGATCCGCCTGGTCGCGATCCACCACGACGTAGCCGAAGCTCGGATCGATCCCCACGAACGCGCCGCCGAGTCCCTGTGTCAGCACGGTCTGCAAGATGCCACGCGCTCGGCTGCCTTCTGCCCAGGCAGGATGATGCACCCGGGCAACCGCGATCCGATCGTAGACGATCACCGGAAGCGATTCGCGAGCTACGGCCTCCCGGATCAGCTCCTGGGCGCGCAGATTTTGATCGCAGCGAATGCTGACGACGCCCGTTCGAGGATCGATCTGAAACGAGAACGTGTCGGCGCCACCCTGCTTCCCGAGCACCTCCAGCAAGACCTCGCCAGCGCGCCGTCCATCCGCCGTCCGAGGATTCTGGATTTCAGCCACCTGCACTCGGCAACTCCCTCGTGGCGGCCAACCGGGCCAACCCTCACAAGCGGAAAGCCCGATCGGCACGGCGACCACGGCGAGCGACAGACCTCGCGCCAGAGCAGATCGTCGATTGCGGATCATGTGGTTCCATGTGCGACACCGCTCAGCGCGCATCGCTCGCACCTTCGCCGAACGCCACTCCGTGCGCCTCGCCACCGGCCCAGGTGAGCAGCGCGATCGCGACGGCCGCGCAAGCCGCCACCGTCGCCAGCGCGAGTCCGTAGTCGTCGCCGTGGTCCTGCGCGAACCCCGCCTGCAAGGTCGCGTTGACCGAGGCCAGCAGGTTGCCGAGCTGGTAGGCGAACCCCGGGAACGTCCCGCGCACTTCGTCGGGTGACAGCTCGTTCAGGTGCACCGGTACGATGCCCCACGCCCCCTGCACCGCGATCTGCATCAGGAACGCGCCGAGGCCTAGCATCACGACGCTCGCGCTGAATGCCCAGAGCGGGATCAACGGGAGCGAGAGCAATGCGGCGCATACGATCCCCCGGCGCCGTCCGATGCGCTGCGAGAGCCGCCCGAAGAACACACCTCCGAGGATCGCACCGACGTTCGCGACGATCGCGATCGCGCTCACGGTGCGGGTGTCGAGCCGGTGCTGGGCCTGTAGGAACGTCGGATACAAGTCCTGCGTGCCGTGGCTGAAGAAGTTGAACGCGGTCATCAGCGCGACGACGTAGGCGAAGAGCAGCCCGTGACCGCGCATCAGCTCGCGCAGCGACCGCCGCGGCCGTTCGCGCATGCGGTGCCAGGCGGGCGACTCCTCGACGTTGCGCCGGATGTACATCACGAGCAGGGCGGGGAGCACGCCCACCGCGAACATGCCGCGCCAGCCGATCGCGTCGAAGAGCAGCCCGTACACGACGGCCGCCAGCAGATATCCGCAGGCGTAGCCTTCCTGCAGGAGACCGGACGCGAGACCGCGCGCGCTCGCGGGGATGGTCTCCATGGTCAGCGACGCGCCGATGCCCCACTCGCCGCCCATCGCGAAGCCGAACGCGGCCCGCAGCACCAGGAGCGCCATCAGGGTCGGGGCGAACGCGGAGGCGAGCTCGAGCACCGAGAAGAGCAGGATGTCGATCATCAGGACGGGCCGGCGGCCGTAGCGGTCGGCCAGGGTCCCGAAGACGAGCGCACCGAGCGGCCGCATGGCGAGGGTCAGCGTGACGGCGACCGACACCGACTTGACGTCGGTGCCGAACTCCGCGGCGATCGCGCGCAGCACGAAGATCATCAGGAAGAAGTCGAACGCGTCGAGCGTCCAGCCGAGGAAGCTCGCGACGAACGCGTGCTTCTGCGGGCCGCTGAGTCGGGACCATTCGCTCGGCATGGCGCTACTTCGTCGACTCGGCGGAGTCCGTGGTGGGTCGGCGGGCAGGACGTTCGCAGGGATTCCCGAACGCGCAACGCGCCGGCATCGTACCTGCGCGGCTCGCGGTCCGGCGGAAGAGCCGCGCGCAAATCGGTCGTGTCGGAACCTGGTCGCCGCTGCCGGGATGATTCGAAGTAGAATGTTTTTCGGATCGAGCGGTGGACCGGGGATGAGGGAGCAGCGACTTCGAGAGCTGATCGCGGCGGTGGCGCCATGCTGGGCCGGCGAGGCGCTGGTGGGGCGCCGCTATCTCGGCGGTCACCGCACACGCGAGCGCGACGTCCGCTGGATCGGCTTCCAGGCCTTCAAGGAGTTCAGCGGGGGCGGCGTGTATGGCGGCCCGGGCGAGACCGTGGCGAGCATCCTGCGCGCTGCGAGCCAGCGCGCCTCGGAGATCGGCCTCGCCACCCCGGCGCACGAGATCGACGCGATCCTCGGCGACCTGCAGTTCGCCGTGGACGAGCTGCGCCACCTGACACAGTTCATCCGCCTGTATGCCATGGCGGGCGGCGCGGCCGACCGCAGCCTCGCGTCGCTCGGCGAGCTGCCGAGCGCGCGGCGCCTCGCAGCTCTGCGTCACGAGCTGAGGGCGACGCCGGTCGGACACACAGCCGTGAGCCTCTCGGAAGGCGGTGGACTCGGGCTCCACTTCGGCATGCGCGAGCACTATGCGGCACACCCGCCGGCCAGCGAGATCGACGTGGAGATCGCAAGGGTGACCGAGGCCATCCTGGCGGACGAGTCCCACCACATGCTGGCGCGCTTCCAGGCGGTGTCGGCCCAGGTGCGGGACGAGCGATCGTGGCGCGACATCGAGCAGAGCCTCGTGGCGATCTGCACCCAGAAGCTGCGTGAGCGCAACGAGCAGTTCTCGTTCCCGCTCCGCGAGGACGAGCTCGAGGCGATCCCGGCAGACAAGGCGCTCGGAGAGCGCTACACCAGGGAGCACCTGGGGTTTCTGGTGGCTGGACTCTGACCGATGGAACGGCGTTCGGCACGGGCCTTCGAGGCCGCGGTGGATCCTGCGAGCGACGCCGGCGCGATCTCCATCGCCGCGCAGTGGTGCGCGGGTGCGCGCGCTCTGCCGGGCGCACCGTGTGTGATGACCTTCGGGACCCGGGAGTCGGCGCTCGTCCTGGTGGGCGCCGAGCGCACCCTCTGCCTGCAACGTTATGCGGGTGAGCCGCTTCCTGCCGAGGTCCTGTGGGGTCGCGCGGAAGAGTTCTGCAGCGCTCGCGCATTCGTCGCCGGCTACATCGGATTCGATGCGGTGTGGTCCGACGCGACGCGCCGCCCTCTGAATCGCGGCGAGCTCGCGGCGCCAACCCTGCACCTCTGGGAGCCGAGCGGCGTCGTCCGCATCGAGGCCGCAGCGTCTCGTGCGGCGCGCGTCTCGATCCTCCAGGGTCGCGAGGCACTGCGCGGTCTACGGCCCGCGCCGCTCGGCGCCTGCGAGGCCGTCGCGCTGCGCCGCTTCGATTCCGATGCGAAGCGCTTCCGCGAGTCGGTCGCGCAGGCCCTCGCGTTCATCGAGAGCGGCGAGGGCGAGCGCGTGACGCTCGCGCGGCGCATCGAGCTTCCCGACGACCTCGATCTGCTGGCCTCGTTCGCGGCGCCGCCGGAGGTCGGCTCCTCTCGGGTCGGCCGCAGCTTCTATCTGGCGACTCCGACCCTCGAGCTCGCGGGCCACAGCCCCGAATTGCTCGCGAGTGGAAGCCGCGAGCACTTCGACTGCTACAAGCTCTCCGGCACCGGACCGCGCCATCCGGACCCCGCGCAGGACGCCCGCCTGCGCGCGGAGCTGCTCGCCGATGCGAAGGTGCAGGAAGAGCACGCGTCCTCGATCGCGGCCACGCGCGGAGCGCTCGTGGCGCTCGGTGCGGTGACGCCGGCGCCGCTGGAGGTGCTGGATCGGCCCGGCCTGCGGCATCTCATGACTCCGCTGCGCGTTACCACGGCGCCGGGCGCATCGTGGTCGAGGATCTTGCGGGCCGTGCTGCCCTGCGGCGCGCAGCCCCGCGCGGCCGGCCTCGAGTGCCTCGGCGCGCTCGAGCCCGAGAGCCGCGGCGCCTACTACGGAGTCCTCGGCGTGCGAACGCCGCAGGGCGAGCTCGAGTTCTCGCAGGTGCTGCGCACGCTGTTCCGGGACCCGACCGGGGTGCATACACTCGTGGGCGCCGCCGTGACGCGAGGCTCCACCGTCGACGGCGAGACCGACGAGACGCGCATCAAGCTCGCCGACATCGTCGCGATGCGGTCTCAGCGGAGCGCGAGCATGCGGTCGAGCACCGCGGGTCGCTCGGCGATGACGTTCAGCTCGTAGCGCTTCGCCGCCGCCAGGGCGTCGCGCAGTGCGCCGCGCCGCTCGTGCAGCGCGTCGAGCGCGGCGTGCACGTCCTTCTCCGTGAACGCGGCGCGCGGCGCGGCGGTCAGCGGGATCGCGACGCCGAGCGCCTGGCACTTCGCGGCGAGCGCCGGCTGATCCCAGAAGAACGGATACGAGAGCATCGGCACCCCGTGGAAGATCGCCTCGTGGGTCGAGTTCAGGCCGTGGTGCGTGATGAAGACGTCGGCCTCCCGGAGCGCGGCCCACTGGTCGACGAAGTCGTGCACGGCGACGTTCTCGCGTGTCAGCGCACGCTTCGCCCGCGCGCCGGCCTCCGCACCGCCGAGGCTGATCACGGCCCTGGCGTGCGGGCGCCGCGCGATCGCGTCGGCGATGGCCTCGAGGGCCGCCACCGCTTCGGCGGGATACGAACGCCAGGTCGCCGTGCCGAAGGAGACGTAGATCCGGAGCGCTGCGCCGCCGCCGAAGAGGGAGGCGCCGCCTTCGTCGTTCCGGGCGGCGATCTCTTCGGGCGCGGGCAGGGACCCGAAGAAGGCCAGCGGCTCGAACACGGCGCGCTCCTCGGCGCTCAGGTACTCCGGCGGCTCGCAGTAGACGTTGAGGAACGGGCTCAGGCCCTCGACGTAGGAGTACGGCGAGGCGTCACGGACGCCGTAGCGAGCGCCGAGCTCTTCGACCGCGTCCAGGCATTGCTGCGACACCCGGACGCGTGGGTCTACCGCGAGGACCTGCCGGAAGCGCCGCGGATCGACGTTGTGTCCGGCGCAGACGTTCACGTAGGGAACACCCATGCGCGCTGCGGCCAGGCGCCCGATCATCGCGAACGTGTCGTAGACGACGAGCGATGCCCGCAGCTCCTCGAGCTCGCGCTGCACGTCCATGGCGTAGCGGGCGGCGTACGCGACCGAGCGCATGGCGATCGGGAAGGACTCGGGGTCCGCGGCCTCGAGCGGACGACGGCCGAAGAGATCGACGAACGCGCCGCCGGCCGCCCGGATCTGACGCTCGAAGCGCCGGTGAGTGAACACGTGCGCGGCGACGCCTCGCGCGGCGAGCCCCGACACCAGCGGCAGCAACCGGCGCAGGTGCCCGTCGGCCAGCATCGAGAAGAAGGCGACGGGGGTCACCGCGCGGGCGCTTCGAGAAGGGCGATCAGCGCTTCGGCGCTGGCCGGGTACGCCACGCTCCTCACCTTCACCTCGTCGAGCACCATGACACTCGAAACGGTCGCGCCGCCGGGAAAGTCGGCGGTTTTCGTGCCTTCCTCGTCGATCAGGATGGCGTAGGGGCGCCGGCGCATCGCCGGCAGGGCGAATAGCGAACGGATGACCGCAGGCATTCCCGATATCTTCGCGACGAACACCGCGCCGTTGCGGCTGAACAGGTCCGGCCCGGCCTTCGCGACGGCATCCCTCACCAGCTGGCCGGCGTCCATGTCGCGGCTGAAGACGACCACGCGCACGGACTCGTCGATGACATGCGCCGCGCCGTGCTGGTCGGGCAGCTCGATGCGGGGCAGTGTGCTGCCCTCCTTGTAGGGATCCGCACTGGCCAGTGTCGCGACGAGCAGCAGCGAGAGGGCGGCGTAGAGCTTCATGGTTCGAAATAGCGACGGCTCTCGGAAATCAGCCCGGCGTCACCAGCAGGCCGCGCGCGTCGATCTCCTGGCGCGCGCGGCTCATCCGAAGCCCACGATCCGATGCGGCGTGTAGGGCTCCTCGA
>Ga0335069_10004312_pt1 | contig 21152 bp, 17 predicted proteins | sample Lox_Sample_11_FD_206714 | JGI IMG/M metagenome (GOLD analysis project Ga0335069, IMG submission 206714) | Soil microbial communities from Loxahatchee National Wildlife Refuge, Florida, United States - Lox_Sample_1.1 | ecosystem: Environmental > Terrestrial > Soil > Wetlands | place: USA...
GCTTGTCGGCGACGACGTCGACGTCATCGATCGTGATCAGATCGCCGGTCGCGGACGGGAAGCTCTGCATCTCTGCGAGCTTCTGTCCGAGCTCGGCGCGATAGCGTCCGCCGTCGAAGAGGTTCTCGATGTCGAGGAAGTCCATCGCGTAGGCCGCGCCCGCGCCGCGCGTCACCATCAGCGGCGGTCGCATCAGTCGCACGGGTCGGAAGACGACCGTGCCGCGACGCGCCGGCAGCGAGCTCGGATCTTCCTTGTAGTCGACCTCGATCAGGCCGGGCGCGAGCACGCCCGCGAACGCGAGCAGCGGCAGCAGCGAGAGAAGCGCCGCTGCGAAGCTGTGTCGGATCGGTCGAGCTCGGTTCGGGCGTCGCGGGGCCATCGGCTGTCCTGCCGGTCTCCCCGGGCGTATCGGGCGACTGCGCGCACGCCTTTACGTCGGAGCTGCCGGCGTGCGCCGGCGCGCGGCGCAACGGGGCGGGTTCCACTCGCGCGCGAGGCATGCAGTGACAGTCGAAGCGGGCCTGCGGCACGCGGCCCCGCTTTGCGCTCTTCGCGATTTCCCGCTAGTCGGCCTGGCGCGCCGCGCAGTGGATCGAGATCTCGGTGATCTCGGCCGGGGCGAAGAGCCGCATCGGAGGCCCCCAGAAGCCGGTCCCGCGGCTCACGTAGAGCTGCGCGCGGCCATCGCGGTGCGCGCCTGCGACCCACGGGATCAGGAGCCGAACCGCGAACGCGAAGGGCCAGATCTGACCCCCGTGAGTGTGGCCCGAGAGCTGGAGGTCGATGCCTTTGCTTCGCGCGCGCCGGAAGGTGGACGGATCGTGCGCGAGCAGGATCGCGGGGCGACGCTCGTCGCGGCCGGCGAGCGCACGCGGGAGGTCCTCCCCGCCGCCGCCCATGAGGCCGGCGCGGTGGTCGTCGACGCCGACGAGGTCGAAGCTCGCGTCGCCCTTCCCGATCGACACGCGCTCGTTTCGCAGCACGCGCATGCCGAGCGCGGCCGCGCGCGCGGCCCAGGCCGACGCGCCGGAGTAGTGATCGTGATTGCCGGTGACGAAGTAGACGCCGTCGCGCGCTCGAAGATCCGCGAGCGGCGCGACCTCGTCGGCGAGTCGCTCGGCGTCGCCGTCGGCGAGATCGCCCGTCACCGCGACGAGATCGGGCGAGAGCTCGGCCACGCGCAGGACGAGGTGCGACGCGAACGCGCGGCCGAGGATCGGCCCGAAGTGGAGGTCGGAGAGCTGCGCGATGCGGTAGCCGTCGAGCGCGCGGGGCCAGCTCTCGATCTCGAAGCGCACGCGGCGCAGCTGCGGCGGTCGGAGCGCGGAGACCATGCCGGCCCCGCCGAGCGCGAGCGCGGCAGCCGCGACCGCGAGCGCGCGCGCACCGGAGGCCTCGCGCGCGGCGGTCGCATCGGCGGTCGCGGCGAGCGCCGGGCTGTCGACCAGCCGGAGCACGAGATCGCTGCCGGCGCAGAGCAGCAGCAGGATGAAGGCAAAGCCCATCCAGAGCGCCGCCGGCCAGGCGACGAAGCGCGCGAGCGAGGGCCCCAGCTTCCGCTGCGCGATCGGCTCCGCGACGATCGACGCACCGAGCACGACGACCGCCCCCGCCGCGATCGCGCGCCATGGCTCCGGCACCCCCACGTCGAACACCAGCCGCCGCAGCAGATACCAGTGCGCGCCGACGAGCACGGTCGAGAACGCGACGAGCAGCGCGATGATCGCGGCGATGCGGCGGAGCGTGCGGGTCACGGGGCGAAGATAACGGGCGCGCCGGGGATCCCGGCGGAATCGAGCAGGCTATCGCGACGCATGAGAAGATCCGGCCGCCGCACCCGATGGAGCTCGGTCCGAATGCAACGGCAGATGCAGTCGATCTTCCTCGCAGGCCCGCTCGCTTGCCTCGTGCTCTCCTGCAAGTCCGCGCCCGTCGTCGACCCTGGTGCGATCCCCGGCGACGTGACCGACGTGGCGACGGGTCGCGCGCACTTCGGTGATCGCTGGTCCGACTTCCGGCTCGTCATCACAGGGTCCTGCCCGGATGAATGCTTCAGCCGTGGCCGACTCGAGTGGGTCGATGGCTGGATTCCGGGAACATCCACCGTGTGGAAGACCCAGCCGATCGGAGAGCTCGAGAGCGCGCTCGTCGTCCAGGGAGTGCAGTTCATCCCGGAGAGCGGAGATGAGCCTGCGCGATTCGAGATCGGCGTCGTGAATACCTACACGAACAAGCCTGGCCTGATCCGGCTCGCGATCACCGGAGTCGGCACGCACGAAGCCGCGCTCATCGGCGATCCACTGGGCGCGCCCGACGAATGAGGTCCCGCTAGGCCGCGCTCTTGTCCTCGGCGCTGAGCAGCGGCTCGAAGCGGCTCTTGTCGGTCGCCTTGCCGTGGGCGTCGGCGGCTTTGACCTTGCCTTCCTTCACGGCGGCGAAGAGGGCGTCGTCCATCGACTGCATGCCCTGCGCCTTGCCCGACTGGATGATCGAGGCGAGCAGCGCGCTGTTGCCCTCGCGGATCACGTTCGGGAGTCCCTGCGTGCGCAGCAGGATCTCGTAGACGGCGCAGCGACCCTTGCCGGTGGCGGCGGGCAGGAGCAGCTGCGCGACGACACCGGAGAGCGACTCCGAGAGCGAGAGTCGGATCTGGTTCTGGTCGGCGGTCGGGAAGGCGTCGATGATGCGATCGATGCTGCGCGCCGCGCCGTTGGTGTGGAGCGTGCCGAAGACGAGCAGCCCCATCTCCGCGGCGGTGATCGCCATCTGCATGGTCTCGCGATCGCGCATCTCGCCGACGAGCACCACGTCCGCGTCCTGGCGGATCGCGCCGCGCACGGCCTCCGCGAAGCTGCCGGTGTGCTGCCCGACCTCGCGGTGCGACACGATCGAGCGCTTGTTCGTGTGCACGAACTCGACGGGGTCCTCGATCGTCACGATGTGCTTGCTGTGGTTCGCGTTGATCGCGTCGATGATCGCCGCGAGCGTGGTCGACTTGCCCGAGCCGGTCGGCCCGGTGACCAGCACGAGACCCTTCGAGAGCTCCGCGAGCTGCGAGATCGCGGGCGGCAGACCGAGCTGCTCCGCGGTGCGGATCTCCTCGGGCACCATGCGGAAGACCGCCGACGCGCCCGCGTGTTGAACGAGATAGTTGGCGCGGAAGCGCGCGACGCCGGCGAGCCCGTAGGCGAAGTCGAGATCTCCGCCCGACTCGTACTCGCGCCACTGCTCCTCGCTCGTCGCCTCGCGCAGCGCGTCGCGGATCTCCGCGTCGGCGAGCGGCGCCTCGCCCGCGATCGCCTGCAGCTCGCCCTTCGCGCGGATGCGCGGCGGCGAACCCGCCGCGAGGTGGAGATCGGAGCCGCCGTGCTCCTTCAGCGCGCGCAGCCAGCCGTCGAGTCGAGCCGCCATCGCCACCTCCGCTCCGCCTGGTTCGTTGAACTCCGCTCGGCTCCGCCTCGCTCCGCGTCGGCCGACTCTCGAGTCGGCCTCCTAGGCCGCGAGCAGCTTCGGATCCGAGATGTGCTTCAGCGCGTCCTCGCGCCGGACCGTGCCGGCCTGCACGTGCGCGCGGATCGAGTGATCGAGCAGACCCATGCCGTGCGTGGCGCCGGTCTGCAGGATCGACTGGATCTGGAACACCTTGTTCTCGCGGATCAGGTTCGCGACCGCCTTGGTGACGATCAGAGTCTCGAGCGCCGGCACGCGTCCCTTGCCGTCGGCGCGCGGCAGCAGGCGTTGCGAGATCACGGCGCGCAGCGACTCCGCGAGCATCGTGCGCACCTGCTCCTGCTGATCGGCCGGGAAGGCGCCGACCACGCGGTTCAGGGTACGCAGCGTGTTGTCGGTGTGGAGCGTCGCCATCACGAGGTGGCCGGTCTCGGCCGCGGTCAGCGCGAGCGAGATCGTCTCGAGGTCGCGCAGCTCGCCGATCACGATCACGTCGGGGTCCTCGCGCAGCGCGGCGCGGAGCGCGCGTGCGAACGACTGGGTGTGGTGCTTCACGCTGCGCTGGTTGACGAGGCAGCGCTTGGCCGGGTGCACGAACTCGATCGGATCCTCGACCGTCAGCACGTGCTCGCTGCGCTCCTCGTTGATCAGATCGACGAGCGCGGCGAGCGTCGAGGTCTTGCCGCAGCCGGTCGGCCCCGTCACGAGCACCATTCCCTGGTGGAAGCTCGTCAGCCTGGCGACGGCGCGCGGGAGCCCGAGCTCGTCGAGCGTGGGCGGTCGCGGCGGGATCACGCGGAAGACGCCGTCGAGCCCTCGCTGCTGGCGGTAGAGGTTCGCGCGGAAGCGGCCGAGGCCCTCGACCTCGTGACACAGGTCGATCTGGCCGCGCTCTTCGAGCTCGGCGCGCGACTTCTCGTCGAGCGCGCCGAGCAGTATCGACTCGATCGCCGCGGCGTCCGGCGACGCGGCATCGAGCGACTGAAAGGCGCCGGCGATGCGAAGGCGCATCGGCGCGCCGGCGTGGAGATGCACGTCGCTCGCGCCGCGCTCGATCGCGGTTCGCAGGATTGCTTCCAGCGACGACGTCGACGCCGAAGGCCGAGCCGCGGCCGCGGCCTTCGGCGCATTCCTGGGACCCGCGGGCGCCGGCGCGGCGCTGGCACGCGCGGCTGCGGGTGGGGCGGCCTTCACGGCCTCCGGTCGTGCCGGCGCAGCCGGCGCCGACTTCGCCTCCGCCGCGCCGCCCTTCTGCTGCTGCTGCGCGAGGACGCGCTTCTGCGCCTCGACGAGCTTCTCGATCTGCGCGGGATTCAGGTAGCCGAGCTCGCGCAGCACGGCGCCGAGGCTCCGCTCCCCGCCGCCCTGACCCTGCACGCGCAGCGCCTCCGTGAGCTGCTCCATCGAGATCATCTTCAGGTGGACGGCGAGACGTCCGAGCAGGGGCACCGGCTGCTTCTCGGGAGGCATCAGCGCCGTATCGGCGGATCGCCGCCGAACGTGAACGGTCTGTAATCACCAATGGCGCAGGTCGATCGGCCAGCTCTCCAGCACCTTGTCGCCGGAGACGAGGTGCGCGCGCTCGTGGTAGGCGACCGTCGGGTCGACGTGCGCCGGCCAGACGCGGATCCGCTCGCCGACGGAGACTTGCCGCTCGCTGAAGGTCACGTGCTCGTCCGAGCAGAACCAGACGCGCGCGCCGTCGATCTTCGGGTTGCCGTGATCCATGCCGAGCGCCTTGAGACCGCAGTCCGCGACCGCATAGCCTAGCGAGACCGAGATCACCGTCGCGAGCAGCGAGAGCGCGGGCTCGAACGGCAGTCCGAGCGCGGTGTAGCTCGTATCCATCAGCGCGTAGGAGCCGGCCTGGATCTCCGTGGCCAGCTCGTTCAGGTCGTAGCTGCCGGTGCCGCCGGCCGAGACGACGTCGCCGCCGACGTCGCGATGCGCCGCTGCGAGCCGCTGCATGCTCTCGGCCGTGAGCCGCGCGCGCTCCGCGCGGTCCGGCTGGAGCATCGCGTGGCCCTCGTAGCCCATCACGCCGCGAACCGTGAGCCCGCGGCGACGCGCGGCGTCGGCGAGCGGTCCCGACTGCTCGGGCGCGCAGCCGCAGCGCGGCAGCCCGACGTTCACGTCGATCAGCACCTCGCGCACGCCCCCCTGCGCCGCCGCGTCGATCGTCGCCTGCGAGTCGACCGCGACGGTCACGCGCGCGTCGAGCGAGCCGAGCCGACGCGCGTCCAGCACCTCGTTCGCGAGCAACAGGTCGTCGCCGAGGCCGGCCGCCGCCAGGCCCTCGACCTCGCGGATCGTCGCGCAGCTGAACCCGCGGTGGCCGTGCGCGGCCTGCCGCCTCGCCAGCGCGACGCACTTGTGTGATTTCACGTGCGGGCGCAGCCGCGGACCTGGCCGCGCCGCGGCCATCGCGCGGAGATTTCGCTCCAGCGCGTCGGCGTCGATCAGCAGCGCGGGGGTCACGAGCTCGCCGAGCTTCAACGCAACCCCGCTCACTCGATGGGGCAGTCCTCGCAGCGCCAGCTGGCGCCGACGCCCTTCGGCGTCACACTCGCGTAGGCCGAGTCCCCGCGCCCCATCAGGATGCCGCAACGAGCGCAGCGCTGCGGCCGCGCCAGCACGAGCGGCTGCCAGCCGATCACCTCGTCGTCGCGCGGCCGCACCACGGCCTCGGCCGCCTGCTCCGGCTCCGCGCGCCGCTCGGGCCGAGGTCGCCGGCGCTGGCGCCCGCGCAGGCGATCGCGTACGGCCTCCGCCTCGTCCATCACCTCCTCGATCAGCTCGCCGACGTTGCCGGTCACGCTCTCGACCACGCTGAACGCCTCCTCGAGCACGTTGCGGACGAGATTCGAGACCGGGACGCGCAGGTCCTCGGCCACGCGGCGCAGGTCGTCGGCCAGGTCTTCCGAGATGCGCGTGTGGAGGACTCGCTCCTTGCGGCGCCTCTCGCCGCGCTCGCCGCCCTGCTCACGGCGGTCGAACTCGTCGGCCGCGCCGAGCGGCTCGCCATCGCGAGGGGTGGGATCCGGATCCGGCTCGCTGTGAGACATCGTGATCTCCTTCGGACGCGAAGGCCATCATTTGTATCACGATGTATTACGAAGACCAAGCCAGGAAGAAGGCCCGACCCGGCCCGCGGGGAGCCGGAACAGCCCCTTAGAGATGGGTGAGCCAACTCTCGTACTTCCGGTCGCGCCCCGTCACGACGTCGAAGTAGGCCGACTGGAGGAGCGCGGTGACGGGACCGCGGGCGCCGGCGCCGATTCGACGCCGGTCGATCTCGCGGATCGGCGTGACCTCCGCCGCGGTGCCGGTGAGGAACACCTCGTCGGCGACGTAGAGTTCGTCGCGCGTGATCGCCCGCTCCTCGACCTCGATGCCCTTGTCGCGCGCGATCTCGAGGACACTGTCGCGAGTCACGCCGCCGAGCACGCTGTAGAGGCTCGGCGTCGCGAGCACGCCGTCGCGCACCACGAAGAGGTTCTCGCCCGACGCCTCCGAGACGAGCCCCTGCGTGTCGAGCAGGATCGCCTCGTCGTAGCCGTCGAGCAGCGCCTCGCGCTTGGCGAGGATCGAGTTCACGTAGTCGCCGCAGGTCTTGCCCTTGGTCATCTTGGCGTTCACGTGGTGGCGGCTGAAGGTCGACACCTTCGCGCGGATGCCGCGCTCCACGCCCTCCTCGCCGAGATAGCGGCCCCACGCCCACGCGATCACCGCCACGCGGATCGCGTTGCCGCCCGGATTGAGCCCCATCTCGCCGTCCCCGATGAAGACGAGCGGGCGCAGGTAGCCCTCCGGCAGCTCGTTCTGGCGCAAGGTCTCGAGGCAGGCCTCCTCGACCACCTCGCGCGTGAAGGGGACCTGCATCAGGTTGATGTGCGCCGAGTCGTAGAGCCGGCGCAGGTGGTCGCCGAGCCGGAACACCGCGGAGCGGCCGTCGGCGCTGCGGTAGCAGCGGATGCCCTCGAAGACTCCGAGCCCGTAGTGGAGCGTGTGCGTGAGGACGTGCACGCGCGCCTCGGACCAGTCGACGAAGCGACCGTCGAGCCAGATGCGCTTTCCACTGACCGCAACCATCGGGATCCCCCGGAAACAGGCGGGGGAGGATAACTAGCGTTTCAGCAGCCGCCCGATCAGGCTCTTCTGCTTCTCGCGGCGCATGTTGATCAGGCGCAGCTCGCGCAGCGCCTCGACGCACTCCGGCTGGATCTGCACCGCGCGCATGAACATCTTCTCCGCCACTTCGCTCTGTCCCATCGTCTTGTGGAGCCGCCCCATGAAGAGGAAGGGCTTCTCGCGATGGGTGGCGGTCTTGAGACCGCGCCGCACGTGCTCCATCGCCTCCGCGACCATGCCCGGATCCGACGGGTGGCACAGGTACAGCGCCCAGCCATAGTGCGCGTGGTGATCGCCCTCGTCGGGGTAGAGCTCGAGCGCCTTGCCGAACCAGCGCAGCGCGCCCTCGTAGTCGCGCACGCGCAGCGCGGCCTCGCCGTCGCGGAACGCGGTCGCCGCCTCGAGCGCGCGCTCGGCCTGCTTCTGGCGCGAGACCTCGCGCTCCGCGCGCCGGCGGTCGAGCACGTGCTCCTGACGCCGGCGCGGATCGAGCAGCGTCTCGTGCGCCTCTGTCACCTTGCGGAAGATCTGCTCCGCCAGGTCGCGGACCGCCTGGCCCTCGCCGGCAAAGCGGTCTGGGTGGACGCGCGCCGACAGCTTCTCGTACGCGTCACGCACGGTCTCGACGGTGGCGCCGTCGGGGACGCCGAGCAGCTCGAAGTAGCTCCCCGCGCGCAGCTTCGAGGCGAGCGCGGACAGCTCCGGGTGATCGACACTGGAGCTCGAGGCGCGAGCTTCCGCACGCCGCGGCGGCAGCGAAATGCGTTCGACACGCGACGGAGTCGGGTTCGCGGCGGTGCGAGTCGACGCCGGGGCCGCTGAGGACTTCGCGAGCGGCGGTGCAGGCGGCGGCGACGGCGCGCGCGTCGGCCTCGGAGGCGGCGCCGCGGGCTTCGCGTGTGCCGGCTTCGCTGGCGCCGCGGGCGCCGGCTTCGGCGCGGCCGTCGCGGAGTGCCGAGGCGGCGCGAGCGTGGGCGCGGGCTGCTTCGGCACGGTCGCCGGCGGCGGCTCGCCCTGGAGCTCGAGCAGGCCCGCGGCGAGCAGCGCGTACACCGTGCGGCGAACGCTCTCCTCCTCGCGCAGGAAGGCGCCGAGCGGCAAGGTGCCGTCGAGACTCCGGAGCAGCGACTCCTCGCCCGGATCGACGTGCAGCTCCTGGAAGCGGTAGAAGGGGCTCGACCCGTGCACCACCGCGCGCAGCGCGTGCTGGCGCAGGTAGCGATCGATGCGCCCGATCGAGAAGCGCGAGCGCACGCCCTCGAGGATCAGGTTCGCGGGGCTGCGGCCGAGCCCGAGCACGTTCGCGCGCTCGAGCTGCGCGCTGCGCTCGAAGTGGAAGCGACCCGCCTCCCACGCGAAGATCTCGAAGAGCTTCTCGTCGGCCTGGTCGCGCAGCGCCTCGGCGAGACGCTCTTCCGACAGGATCTGCATCGCGACGAGCACCTCGCCCTGACGCCGCGAGCGCTGCTCCATCTCGCGGCGCGACGTCTCGAGCACGGCGCGCGTGATGCGTCCGGTGCGCTCGAGGAAGTGCCCGAGCGTCTCGCGCACCAGGTTGGAGCGCACGGCGACCGGATAGCCGTCGCGGTGCTCGATCCACTTGCGCTTCTTCTCGCACTCGAGGTGCAGCACGCCGGTCGCGCGCAGGCCGTGCAGGTGGTGCAGCACGGCCGGGAAGGGAATGCGGTCGAGCTGGCCGGAGATCGTTCCCCGACGAGGAGGTGCGTCGCCGCGCGCCTCGACCTTTCGGCCGCCCGCCTTCGCCTCGCCGAGCTGCGACACGACGAGCTCGAGCAGCCGCTGCAGCGGCACGGGCTTCACGAGCAGCTCCACGGCGCCGAGGCTGTCGGCCCGCTTCGAGTAGGCGGGCGTGGTGGTGCTGCTCGAGAGCAGCACCGTCGGCAGCGACGAGAGCGGAACCCCGAGCGCGCGGACCTGCTCGAGCACCGCGAAGCCGTCCTTGCGCGGGAGCTGGAGGTCGAGGAAGAGGAGATCGGGCGCATCGTCCTGGATCTGCGCCAGCGCCGACTCGCCGTCGAACGCGGTCTGGACCTCGTAGCCCTCGCCGCGCAGCGCCTTCGCCACGATCTGACAGAGATTCCGGTCGTCGTCGACGAAGAGGACGATGGGCGACATGCAGGGATTTCCCGAGCCTCCCGAATCCTCGGTATCGCCCGCCGGAGGCCCGAACTTGAAGCGAAATCCCTACTGATTCGGTGACGGAGATCCCTGCGCGGGCGGGGTCGCGGCTTCCGGGGTCTCCGCGGAGGGCGGGGCCGAGGAGGGCGCCTCCTTCGCACGATCGCGGTGGCGCCCGCCGAGCAGGCCGTCGAGGATCTGCACGCCCTGATCGACCATGTCGCCGCCCTGCTTGCCGAGAGCCTTCTCGGCCTTCTTGCGCAGCGGATCGACGTACATCGGGGCGGAATAGGTGGAGGCGAGGTCCGCGACCGAGCGCGAGGAGAGCCGCACCTTCGGCGCCGTCAAGGTGCCGGTCACCGAGGCGAGCGTGATCGTGCGACGCGCAGGGGTGTAGTTCTTGATGCCGAGCTCCTTGCCGATCAACGCGTCGACCTCCTGGTCGAAGGTCAACGTGCCCTGCGTGTCGAGCGCGAGGTCGGCGAGGCCCATGGTTCCCTTCAGCACCGCGCCGTAGCCGCGGTAGACGAGCGTGAGGTCGTCCGTGCGCGCGACGCCCTGCGCGACGTCGAAGGTGCCGCGCAGGGTCTCGAAGCGATCGGAGTAGAAGCGCTCGAGCTCCTTGCCGCCGAAGGCGCGGCCGAGGTTGAGCGCCATCTCGCCGCCGGAGCCGAGCCGCTCGAAGGCTGCGCGCAGGAGTGACACGCCAGCGAGACGGCCGTCGTCGACGCCGAATCCCGCGTGACCCTGGAGCGTCTGGAGGAGGCTCCCACCGAGCGGACCCGCGAAGCTCGCCTGGAGGCCGAGCACGCCGAAGAGCGTGTCCGGCTTGCCGGCGAAGGCCGTGAGCACCTGGTTCGCGTCGGCCTTGGTCGCCTCGAGCGCCATGCGGTAGCGCGGCGCGCCGAAGAGGTCCTCGAGCGCCGCGTCGAGCCCGAGATTCTGTCCGCCGCTCGTGAGCTGGCCGTCCTCGAAGTGGACCGACTGCCCCTCCGCGACCACCATGCCCCGCAGCGCGAGCGGCGGGCGTCCCGCCGGATGCGCCTCGACCCCGTCGAGACGCACACGGCCGCGGAGCGACTGCGGCTCCGCGCCGTAGGCGAGCGACTCGACCTGCGCGCGGCCGGTCGGCGCGAGCGAGGCTAGACCGGGGAAGAGGGCTTCGGAGCCGCGCAGCTCGATGGGATCGGAGGAGAGCTCGAGCGAGAGCGGCGAGAGCCGCGCGACGCGTCCGCGCAGCCTCATGTCGCGGAGCACCACCTGCAGATCCTCGATCGCGGCGCCGCCGCCGGAGGCCGGCGCGACGCGGCCCGTGATCTGCGCGGGCACGCCCGCGGCCTTGTGGAAGGACCCGCCCCACGCGAGCTCGGCTCCCTCGGCATCCGCGCGGAAGCTGCCGCTCGGGGCGCGCAGCGGCGTCGCGAGCTCGGTCTCGACGCGCAGCCGCCCGCTCGCGCGCAGCGCGCCGCGCACGAGCTCGAGCCCGTCGACATCGAGGTCGGCCGAGGCGAGGTCGGGGTCCGACGGCTTGCCCGCGATCTTCGCCTTGCCGCTCAGGACGCCGTCGAGCTTCTCGACGCCCCTCGCGTACGGCGCGAGCGGCGCGAGCGCGACCTTCGTGAGCTCGAGCGCGAGGTCGACCGGCCCGCCGACGCTCGCGCCGCCCTCGACGCGGAGCTTGCCGCCGCTCGCGAGCACGGCCGACGCGTCGACGTCGACCTTCTCGGAGAGCAGGTGACCCCTCGCGTCGGCGCGCAGATCGCGGAGCTCCCACGTGGCGGCCGGCTCGACGCTTCGGTCGACGAGGACGACAGTCGACTCGCGCAGCGACAGGCCGCGCACGGCCACCGAGACGCCCGAGCCCGATCCTTTCTCGTCTGCGCTCGCGCTGGTGTGGGGCTTCGCCGCGCCGGCGCCGTGCGACGCCGTCGGCAGCTCGATGCCGCTCTTCGTGCGCGTGAGGCGCAGGCTGGCGCCGTCGACGACGAGCGAATCGATCGCGACGGTGCGCGCGAGCAGCGGCAGCAGCGCGAGCCGCAGCGAGATGCTCTTCGCCTCGAGCAGCGGAGGAGCCTTCTCGCTGTCGCCCGCGATCCGCGGCGCGACGATGCGCAGCGCGGGCGGCAGGATGCCGGCCTCGAGCTTCTCGAAGCGCAGCTCGCGTCCGAGCGCGTCGCGCGCGGCGGACTCGATGCGCTCGCGCACCGCGGCGCTGCCCGCGATGCGCGGCAGCGCGATCGCGAGTCCGATCAGCGCGATGACGAGCAGCGCCGCGAGCGCGATCGCGCCCCGCAGCAACCACTTCAAGGCGCCTCCTCCCCGAGCCTCTGCGCGAGCACGCGCCGCAGCGCGGCCGGATCCGCCTTGCCGCCCGTTCGCTTCATCACCTGCCCGATCAGGAAGTTCCGGACCTTCTCTTCGCCGGCCCGCAGTCGCTCGACGTGGGAGGCGTGCTCGCGCAGCACGGCGTCGACCGCCGCCTCGAGCGCGCTCGTGTCGGAGACGGCCTCGAGACCGCGCTCGCGGACCAGCCGCAGCGGATCGCCGCCCGAGAGCACGAGCTCCGGCACGAGCGCCCGCGCGCTCTGTGCCGTGACGCGGCCGTGCGTCACCGCGTTCACGAGGTCGGCGAGCGCCTCGGGCGCGAGCTTCGACGCCTCGATCTCGAGGCCGTGCTCGCCGAGCGCGTGCAGCACGTCGCGCCGGATCCACTTCGCCACGTCGGCGTCGCCATGACGCGCGCGCGCCGCCTCGAAGAAGTCGGCGAGCGCGCGGCTCTCGCACAGCAGGCGCGCGTCCTCCTCGGCGAGTCCGTGCTCGCGCACGAAGCGCTCGCAGCGCGCGTCGGCGAGCTCGGGGAGCGATCTCCGCACGCTCTCGATCTGCGCGTCGGAGAGCACGAGCGGCACGAGGTCGGGGTCGGGGAAGTAGCGGTAGTCGTCCGCGTTCTCCTTGAGGCGCAGCACGCGCGTGCGGCCGCTCGCCGGATCGAAGTGGAGCGTCGCCTGCACGACGCGCCCGCCCTCGCCGAGGAGGCGCGCCTGCCGCCGGATCTCGGCCTCGAGGGCCGCCTCGACGAAGCGGAAGGAGTTCAGGTTCTTCAGCTCGGTGCGCGTGCCGAGCCGGCTCTCGCCGTGGCGACGCAGCGAGACGTTGGCGTCGCAGCGGAAGTTGCCGCGCTCCATGTCTGCATCCGAAGCCTCGACGTAGCGCAGCAGCGAGCGCAGGGCGCGCAGATACGCCGCGGCCTCGGCAGGCGAGCGCAGATCGGGCTCGCTCACGATCTCGAGCAGCGGGACACCCGCGCGGTTCAGGTCCACGTGGGTGCCGCCGCCGGCGATGGCCGCGTCGTGGATCAACTTGCCCGCGTCCTCCTCCATGTGGATGCGCGTGAGCCGCACGCGCCGCCGCGCGTCGGCGTCGACGCGCACGTCGAGCCAGCCGCCGGTGGCGATCGGCTCCTCGTACTGCGAGATCTGGTAGCCCTTCGGCAGGTCGGGATAGAAGTAGTTCTTGCGCGCGAAGACCGAGCGGGGCTGGAGCTCGCAGTGGCTCGCGAGCGCGACGCGGATCGCGAGCTCGACGGCGCCCGCGTTCAGCACAGGCAAGGTTCCGGGGAGCGCGAGGCAGATCGGGTGCACCGCGTGGTTGGGCGGCAGGCCGTAGGTGACCGGCGCGGGGCTGAAGAGCTTCGAGCGCGTGCGGAGCTGCGCGTGCACCTCGAGCCCGATCACGACCTCGTACTCGGGATGCGGCGGCGCGCTCACGCGGGCTCCGGTGGCCGCGCGAGATGGTGCGCGGCGAGGCGTTGATAGGCGTCGGCCGCGCGCAGGAGGCGCGCCTCCTCGAGCGGCGGCGCGAGCAGCTGGAGCCCGACCGGCAGCCCCGACGAGAAGCCGCAGGGCAGCGACACGCCCGGCAGCCCGGCCAGGTTCGCCGACACCGTGTAGACGTCGGAGAGGTACATGCGCAGCGGATCCTCGGTGCGCTCGCCGAGCCGGAAGGCGGTCTCCGGCATGGTCGGGGTCGCGATCAGGTCGCAGCCGCGGAATGCCGCCTCGAAGTCGCGGCGGATCAAGGTGCGGACCTGCTGCGCCTTCCGATAGTAGGCGTCGTAGTAGCCGGCCGAGAGCACGTAGGTGCCGAGCACGATGCGCCGCTTCACCTCGGGGCCGAAGCCCTCGGAGCGCGTCTTCCGGTACATCTCCGAGAGGCTTTTCGCGCCCGGCGCGCGGTGGCCGTAGCGGACGCCGTCGTAGCGGGCGAGGTTGCTCGACGCCTCTGCCGTCGCGATCAGGTAGTAAGTCGCGACGGCGTGCTCGCTGTGCGGCAGCGAGACCTCGCGCAGCTTCGCGCCGGCGCGCTCGAGCGCGCCGGTGGCCTCGCGCACCGCGGCGAGCACGCCCGGCTCGATGCCGGCCGGCTCGTAGTATTCGCGCGGCAGCCCGATGACGAGCCCGGCCACGTCGCCGTCGAGGGCGTCGGCGCAGCGCGGCGCCGACTCGGGGATCGAGGTGGAGTCGCGCGGGTCGTGCCCCGCGATCGCGTCGTGCACGCGCGCCACGTCCTCGGCGCTGCGCGCAAAGCAGCCGACCTGATCGAGCGACGACGCGAAGGCGACGAGCCCGTAGCGCGAGACGCGCCCGTAGGTGGGCTTGAGTCCCACGACACCGCAGAAGGACGCCGGCTGCCGGATCGATCCGCCGGTGTCGGTGCCGATCGCGGCCGGCACGATGCCCGCGGCGACCGCCGCCGCCGACCCGCCCGACGAGCCGCCCGGCGTGCGCGCCGCGTCCCACGGGTTGCGGCTCGGCCCGTAGACCGAGTGCTCGGTGGACGAGCCCATCGCGAATTCGTCCAGGTTGGTCGCGCCGATCGAGATCGCGCCGGCGGCCTCGAGGCGCTCCATCACCGCGCTGGTGTAGGGCGAGACGAAGCCCTCGAGGATCTTCGAGGCGCAGGTCGTCTGCTCGCCCGCGCGCACCAGGATGTCCTTCACCGCGATCGGGATGCCGTCGAGGGGCGAGCGCACCTCACCGCGCGCGCGGCGGCGGTCGGACTCGCGCGCCTCTGCGCGCGCCGCGTCGGCGCGCAGGCGCACGAAGGCGCGGAGACTCGCGCACGCCTTCGCGCGCGCGAGGCTCTGCTCGACGAGCGCCGAGGAGCTCGTGGCGCCCACGTCGAGCGCCTCGCGGCACTCGCGCAGAGTGCCGAGCGGAGCGGCCACTCAACCCTCCTCCTCGGCCTCGATCACCTTCGGGACCACGAAGCTCGAGCCCTCGCGCTCGGGCGCGTTCGCGAGCGCCTGCTCCGGATCCAGGGGCGCCGACGGAACGTCGTTGCGCAGCGGCGTCGCGAGCGGCACGACGTGCGCGGTCGGCGGCACGTCGCGCGTGTCGACCCGCGAGAGCGACGCGACGTATCCGAGCACCGCGTCGAGCTCTCGCGCCATGCGCGCGAGCTCGTCCTCGTCGAGGGCGAGACGCGCGAGCGCCACTACGCGCTCCACGTCCTCGCGACCGATCGCCGACACGGCGGCGACCGTAGCATGAGCGTTGCAGCGACCGGGGCACAGGGATAGCCTGCGCCGCGCACATGCCCGAGCCCGACGAGTTCTCCTTCGACCAGCTGCCGGAAGCGCTCCAGGCCGGCATCCGATCGCTCGGCTGGAAGGATCCGATGCCGGTGCAGGCGCGCGTCATCCCGCTGATGCGCGAGCGCCGCGACCTGATCGTCCAGGCGCAGACGGGCAGCGGGAAGACGGGCGCCTTCGGCATCCCGCTCGTGGCCGAGCTCGATCCGTCGCTGCGCGCTTGTCAGGCGCTGGTGCTCGCGCCGACGCGCGAGCTCGCCGGGCAGGTCGCGGGCGAGATCCAGGCGCTCGGGCGGCCGGCCGGGATCGCGTGCATCGCGGTCTACGGCGGTGTCGGCTACCAGCAGCAGCTCGAGGCCTTCGAGGCGGGCACGGCGGTCGTGGTCGGCACGCCGGGCCGCATCCTCGATCACCTCGGCTCCGGGCGCCTCGACCTCTCGAAGGTGCGCGTGCTCGTGCTCGACGAGGCCGACGAGATGCTCTCGCTCGGCTTCTGGCCCGACATGCGCGAGATCAACACCTACCTGCCGAAGCGCCGCCAGTCGTGCCTCTTCTCGGCGACGATCCCGGAGAAGGTGCGCTCGCTCTCGCGCGTCTTCCTCGTCGATCCGCTCTACGTGTCGCTCTCGGAAGGCCAGGTCGCGCCGCAGGAGATCGAGCACTTCTACCTGCTGACCACCGCGCAGGAGAAGGAGTCGAACCTCGCGCGCATCCTCGAGTACGAGGAGCCGGACAGCGCGATCATCTTCTGCAACACCAAGGACGACGTCCGCTACGTGACCGCGTACCTGAAGCGGAAGGGCTTCGACGCCGACGCGATCTCGGGCGATCTCACGCAGTCCGCGCGCGAGCAGGCGATGGCGCGCATCAAGAGCGGGCAGCTGCGCTTCCTGGTCGCGACCGACGTGGCGGCGCGCGGCATCGACATCTCCGATCTCTCCCACGTGATCGGCTACACGGCGCCGGACTCGCCGGAGGTCTACGTGCACCGCACGGGGCGCACCGGACGCGCAGGCAAGGCGGGCATCGCGATCTCGCTGGTGTCGGGCTTCGACATCGGCAACTTCAAGATGATCCAGGACGTGAACAAGATCCGGATCACCGAGCGCAAGGTGCCCTCCGAGGCCGACATCGCTGCGCGCATCGGCGAGCGGCTGGCGGTGAAGGTGGAGCAGGAGCTGCGGGCGCTTCCCGACCGCGAGCGCGCGCAGCTGCTCGAGCGCTTCGTGCCGATCGTCGAGCGGCTCGGCGCGTCGCCGGACGGCCGCCGCGATCTCGCCGCGATCTGCGGCTTCTATCTGCGCGAGCACCGGCCGCAGACGACGCCGGAGAGCTCGCCGGCGCCGGCCGCGGCGGCGGAGCCCGCCCGCGAGCGCTCGCACGGCGGCGACGGTGGCGGTGGCGGACGCGGAGGCCGACGGCGCCGCGGCGGACGCAGGGGCGGCCGCCGCTAGCAAGCCGGGCGCTTCGCCCGACGCGCAGCGAGGCGCAGCCGAGCGAAGTTCAGAAGATGAGACCCGGCTCGTGACGTCTCGCAGTTCGCCGGCGTCACGCGCGAGACCCCGAAAGCAGGAGATCGCAGCGTGCGCATCGCCGTCTACTGCGGCTCGAGCCAGCGCGTCGGCGAGCCCTACGTCTCGGAGGCGCGGCGCCTCGGCACCGCGCTGGCCCGGCGCAGTCACCTGATGGTGTACGGCGGCGGGCGCACGGGGCTGATGGGCTGCGTGGCCGACGCCGCGCTCGCCGCGGGCGGGCGCGTGCACGGCGTGATCCTCGACGCCTTCGTCGCGGCGGGCGTCCACCACGAGGGGATCGAGGAGCTCCACCAGGTCGACGACATGCGCTCGCGCAAGCGCGGACTCGACGAGCGCGCCGACGCCTTCATCGCGCTGCCGGGAGGTCTCGGCACGCTCGAGGAGCTCGCCGAGATCCTCTCGTTCCGGAAGCTCGGCTTCCACGCGCGCCCGCTCGTGCTGCTCGACACCGCGGGCTACTGGGCGCCGCTCGTCGCGCAGCTCGAGCTCGCGATCGAAGAGCGCTTCGACAGGCCGGAGGTGCGCGACTACTTCGCGGTGACGCGCGACCCGGAGCAAGCCGTCGCGCTGTGCGAAGCGGGAGCCGCGCGCGGAAGCGGAGTGTGAGCGCGCGCGCCGGTCAGAGCGCGATCTCTTCTCCTGCGAGCAGCAGGCGGCGGCCGGCCGCATCCGCGCTCGCGCATTCGCCGGCATCCGTACCGAGCGCCTGCGCGAACGCGAGCGCGTCGCGACTCCCTTCCGCGAGCCGCTTCTCGATCGCGGCGGCGCGAGCCGCGTCGGCGCCGAGCACGAGCACGCCGCGCTCGGGCCGCCGCACGCGGCGATCCTTCGGCGCCAGCTCGACGCCCGCGAGCTCGCCCGCGGCGTCCGCGAAGAGGAGCGAAGCGCCAGGCGCGGCGGGACGTCCGAGGCACCAGGCGAGCGCCGAGCCGACCGACTCGAAGCGCTCGAGGCAGTCGCGCGCGAAGAGCGTGCCGGGCGCCGCGCACCGCGCGCCGGCGCGCGCGCCGGACGTCGCGGCGACCGCGAGCCCGGCCTCGTTCACGCCGAGCCAGGGCGCGGGCAGCCACGGGAGCGCCAGCTCGAGCGTGCGGAAGCGGCCCTCCGGCACCATGCGACGCAGGATCGTGTGGGGCGGCAGCGCGCATCCGATGCGCGCGACGCCCGCGCCCTCGCAGGCCACGAGCACGCGCGGCAGGTCGCGATGCGACGCCCGCGCCGCGCGCACGAGCGCCGGCAGCGCCAGCCCGGCGCCGCGCGCCGCACCCTCGAGCCACTCGCCCTGGTGCGGGAAGTGGCGGCGCAGGTCGCGCAGCCAGCGCGAGCTCGCGCTGTCGAGGAGTCCGAGGGCGTCCTGCGCGCGCGCGAGCGGGCCACGCGCCGCGCACCGCTCGCGCAGCGCCTCGCGCGACACGAGTCCCTGCGCGAAGCCCTGCTCGCGCGGCACACCTGCACACCGGATCGCGTCGGACGCCGCGGACACGCGCGGCTACCGGCGCGCCGCGCCGCCGACCGGGAGCACCTCGTTCAGCGCGCCGCTGCGGTAGCCGTCGAGATCGAGCGCGACGTAGCGGAAGCCGAGCGGCTTCAGCGCCGCGCTGATGCGGCGCGCCATCTCCGGATCGAGCGCGCGCGTGAGCTCCGCCGGATCGATCTCGACGCGCGCCAGCGGACCGTGGTGGCGCACGCGCAGCTGCCGGAAGCCGAGCGCGCGCAGCGCCTCCTCGCCGCGCTCGATCTGAGCGAGCCGCTCCGGTGTCACCTCGGTGCCGTAGGGAAGCCGCGAGGCGAGACACGCGGAGGCCGGGAGATCCGCGGTCGGGAGGCCCGCGGCGCGCGAGAGCGCGCGGATCTCCGACTTCGACATCAGGGCGTCGAGGAACGGCGAGAGCACGCCGCGCTCGTCCGCGGCGCGGTGACCGGGGCGGAAGTCGCCGCGGTCGTCGGTGTTCACGCCGTAGGCGACGGCGCCGAAGCCCTCGGCGTCGCGCAGGCGGCCGAGCACCTCGAAGAGCTCGCTCTTGCAGTGGTAGCAGCGGTCCGGCCGGTTGGCGCGGTAGTCGGCGCTCTCGAGCTCGCGGGTCTCGACGAAGCGGTGCCGCAGGCCGGTGGCCGCGACGACCGCCTCCGCGGCCTCGCGGTGCGCGCGCGGATAGGAGGGCGAGAGCGCCGTCACCGCGAGCGCGCCCTCGCCGAGCGCGCGGTGCGCCGCGAACGCCAGGTAGCTCGAGTCGACGCCGCCCGAGAAGGCGACGATCAGGCGGCCGGCGCCGCGCAGCAGCGCGTCGAGCCGCGCATCCTTGCGCGCGAGCTCGGGCTCGAGCGAGGTGGCCGGGGCGGGGGCCGACACTTCCGCAGGGTAGGAAGAGGGGTCCGGAGGGTCAAGCGATGCGCGCGGCGCGACGACTCATCTCCAGTATTCTGGGTCGGCCAGGAGGGGGGATGTCGAAGCTTCGCGTCGGTCTCTTGTTCGGAGGTCGCTCGGTCGAGCACGAGGTCTCGATCGCGTCAGCCGCCTCGATCTTCCGCGCGCTCGACCCGACCCGCTACGAGGTGCACCTCGTCGCGATCGACCCCTCCGGTCGCTGGCACCTCGCGCCGGCCGTCCCGTCCGCGCAGATCGCGATCACCGGCGAGGAGGTGCGGCTGCCGGCGGTGCCGGGCCGCGCCGCGCTCGTGCCTGTCTCCGCGGGCGACACGCGAAAGATCGCCGAGCTCGACGTGATCTTCCCGATCGTGCACGGGCGCGGCGGCGAGGACGGCTCGCTGCAGGGCCTGCTGGAGCTCGCCGACGTCCCCTACGTCGGCTCCGGCGTGCTCGGCTCGTCGCTCCAGATGGACAAGGAGGTCAGCAAGCGGCTGCTCCTGGCCGCGGGCCTGCCGGTGCTGCCCTTCCTGTGCGTGCGCGCGAGCGACCTCGCGCGCGACCCGCGCGCGGAGATCGCGCGCGTGCGCCACGAGCTCGGCTTCCCCGTCTTCGTGAAACCCGCCAACCTCGGCTCCTCCGTCGGCATCCACAAGGTGAAGGAGGAGGCCGCGCTGCTGCCCGCGCTCAAGGACGCCGCGCGCTACGACACGAAGATCGTGGTCGAGCGCGGGATCCCGGCGCGCGATGTCGAGATCGCGCTGCTCGGCCGCGATCCGCGCGTCGAGGCGTCGGTGCCGGGCGAGATCCGCACACGCCGCGAGTTCTACGACTACGAGGCGAAGTACGTCGACGAGGACACAGAGCTGCTCGTGCCGGCGCCGATCGGCGAGGCGCTCGCGGCGAAGCTCCGCGACGTCGCGCTGCGCGCCTTCCGCGTGCTCGAGGGCGACGGCTTCGCGCGCGTCGACTTCCTGGTGCACAAGGACACCGGCGAGTTCTACGTCAACGAGCTGAACAGCCTGCCGGGCTTCACCGAGGTGTCGATGTACCCGCGCATGTGGGAGGCCTCGGGGCTGCCCTACCCGGCGCTGCTCGACCGCCTGATCGAGCTCGCGCTCGAGCGACACCGCGAGAAGTCGAAGCTCGAGACGCAGTACCGAAGGTCGTAGCGCCCGCCGTCGGGTATGAGCCCTCGCGGAGTCGGGGCAGCGGGTCGCCTGCGGCGGCCATCTGTTCCTCCTCGGCGACCCGCTGCCCCGACCGCGCGTGCTCTCGGGTGGCCCTACTCTTTCGGCAGCTCCGGCTTCTTCGGTTCCCCGCCGACCACGTAGCCGAGCGCGCGCAGATGATTGAGTCGCAGCTCGTCGAGCTCGGCGACGCCGGGTTTCTTGTGCCAGGGCGCGTCGTCGGACTCCTTCTCGTAGCTCGCGAGCAGATCGCGCAGCGGCTTCGCGGCGTCGCCGTCCTCCTTGAGCAGGTTCTTCTGCTCGGTCGGATCGGCCTTCGTGTCGTAGAGCTCGGCCTCGTTCTCGTTGTCGAGGTTCACGATCAGGCGATGGTCGCCCGACGTGATCGACACGATCGACTCGGCCTCCACCTTCGGATTGCCCCAGCCGCGCGCGAGCTGCCCGAAGGTCGGGCGCTCGTCGGTCGGGCCCTTCGGGTCGAGACCGCCCGCGGCGCGCACGAGCGGCAGCAGCGAGCGTCCGTCCGCGCCCGGCAGCGGCGGCGCGCCCATCAGGTCGAGCAGGGTCGGCCAGATGTCCACGTTCGCGACCCGCTGCGACACGCGGATGCCGTGCTCGAGCCGGAAGGGCAGCGAGAGGATCAGCGGCACGTGCGTGACCTCGTTGTAGAGGTTGCGCGCGTGGCCCTCCGAGCCGTGTTCGCGGAAGGCCTCGCCGTGGTCCGCCGCGATCGCGACCACGGTGTG
>Ga0335069_10004313_pt1 | contig 21151 bp, 24 predicted proteins | sample Lox_Sample_11_FD_206714 | JGI IMG/M metagenome (GOLD analysis project Ga0335069, IMG submission 206714) | Soil microbial communities from Loxahatchee National Wildlife Refuge, Florida, United States - Lox_Sample_1.1 | ecosystem: Environmental > Terrestrial > Soil > Wetlands | place: USA...
TGTCTGCCTTGCACGCCATCGTGTGCCGGGACAGACGGCCGGACCCGGAACATGAGTTTGTTCCGGGAACGGGGTCGATCGTCTTTTATGCGTTTCCCCAGGAAGTCGTCAACCAAATCGCCGAACGGACCGGAGGACGGCCGGTCACCGTAGAGATTCCCAATCTCTCGGACGGCGAAGTCGAAATTGATCGGGATGGGCGGATTCTCCTGCTCAGCCATTTCACCAATGGCGATGGTCAGGTGCACGAGCGCCTCATCTTTCTGGCCCAGGTGACCAGAAAAGGCGAGGTATTTCGCGAACGCGACGAGCAGGGTTCGCCGATCGTGATCGAACGTATCCGCCCCTTTCCAATTCAGCCCGGCAGGAGCGAGGTTCGGGATGGGATTGTTACATTCCCGGGTACTCAAAGGCGCCCTGAGGTTCCACGCGGGAGCGTCATCCTGACCGAAACCATCAACTGAAGTCGTCCAGGGGGTTCACTTTTCGAGCCTCCTGGACACCCCATGATTCGAAATACAGGAGAAAAGCGGCGATGAAACGATTCTCGATCATCCTTATTATTACGGCGCTCACGGCAGCCTGGGTACCGCTGTTGGCACAGAAGATCGAGCGCGAAACCGGCGATCGCACCCAGATCATTCAGCTCAAAACGGCCATGAACCATTTGACCGTGATTGAGCTTCGCGAACCGGTCATTCAGGTCGCTACGGGCAGTCAATCCTTCAAGGTGGAATGGAGGGAAAACAAAGTTTTTGTGCAGCCCACGGAGTCCGATGCTTCCACCAATCTTTTCATCTGGACCGCATCGGAACGCCTGAATTATGAACTGGAGCCCGCCGGAGACGTCGCGACGATGGATTTCGCAGTCGACCAGATGCCCCTCGCACAGCCGAAGCCTGCGAGCGTGACTCCTCCGCCGCAGCCTTCTCCTACCGAGATCCTCCTGGCGGGAAAGCCGGTAAGGCTTGAGTCTTCAAGGCCGACGCGCAAACCAGTCGAAGTTACGATCCGCGATCTATACGAGGGAGACGGACGCGTGCTGGTGCGTTACGCCGTTCGCAATCGCGGCAATCACGTCTACGACATCAGCACACCGCAGGTGTATGAGCTCACGGGCGTTCATTACTCTCAATCTCTCTACACCCTCGTGGATGCCCAACTCGGGGACCAGGAAGCCGCACGCGTAACGGCGAAGCGGCAAACTCCGGTTCCGGTCCTGGAGGGCCACATACAAACTGAGCACCTGGCCCCGGGCGGAGAATCTCTGGGCGTGGTCGCGCTCCATCTTCCATCGAGTACAGAGCCGACGATACTGCGATTTCAATTCGCAAACGACGACAAACAACAAATCGCGGCATTACTGGTGCGATAAGCAATGGACGGGATCAAACCGAAGGACGTCGATCGGATGTTGCGGGAGTGCCTCCGCCGCCGCTCGGATCTCGGGCTCTGGAACGCAGTAACCGCGAAGATTCTCGAACCGAAAAATCCTTTTGGACACGGTGAAAGACGAATACCGCAGCGCTGGTTCGTGCTCTTGCTGGTGAGTTCGTTTGCCGCCGTCATTGCTTTTGTGTATTTCAACTGCTGGAACTAGCGAGCCAATGGGAATTATGCTACGCAAGCTTGAAAACGCGACCTTCTTCCTGGCGATGTTGCTGGCCGTCGTTCTCGAAGCAGGAATTGTCTACTGGATTTCTAAACATCCTGCTAGCCCACCGGCTTCGTTCAGCCTGGCCGGCGAATGGACTGGAATTGCCTTGCCACAAGGTTGGCTGTTTGGCGCTCTTGTGGCGCTGGCCTATCGGTTAACCCGGATATGCGTCGAACCTCTGAATTGTGCTCACAGCGAAGCCCGGCATAATCGACAAGCCTTCTTGCGCCTGTGGCGCTGGACGATCGCCCTCATTGGCATGCAAGGGCTCGTGCTCTTCGTCGGTCGCTCGGTTGCGTCATGATCCGAGACACCTACGCCGACCGTCACCACCACCCGCCTCTTATCGAGAGCGCTGAAATCCTGACTGCCGCTGTCGTCATGTTCTCCTGCTGGTTCGGGTGGGACGTCGGGCGGGAGCGGTACCATCTGACAACACGTCAACTCGCAGAATTCACAACCTACCTTGTTATTGCCGTCTTTTCCCTCGCGTCGACAATCGCGCTCTTGGTCAGCCGGAGGTCTCGCAGAGAGAAACAATGGCCCCACCCGCCGTTGGCGATCTCCCGGAGACGCGACGAGAAGATCAGCCGGAAAGCGTGGAATGAGAACTCAGTCGTTCTGGGCTATGACATCCACGGCCAGCCGTGGTATTGGCCGGACCGTGTGCGAGTCATGCAGGCCATCGTGCTGGGCATGACCGGAACGGGCAAGACAACTCTGCTGCGCAACATCATTTCCCAGGATCTCGCTCGCATTGTCGGCACTCCCGATGAGCCGCACCGAATACCAATGGTCATCTTTGACGGAAAAGGCGATCTGGAGTTCTTTCAGGATCTGCTGCCTCACGTGCATCGTGCCGGCCGGCTCCATCAGCTTCGCCTGCTGAACCCCGCGCGTCCCGACCTTTCGGTCCGTTACAACCCATTTCAATGCTCCGACGACGAGTACATGCCGGTTGTTGCGATGATCTTCGGTTCTTTCAATCTAAGAAAAGAATTTTTCGCCAAACACCAACTCAACTACCTGGCAGACATCGTTCGTGTGCTCTTCTACACCGGCTTGAAATTTAACTTCTACGACGTCCTCGTCATGGCCATGGACGAGCGGGTCATGAAGGAGCAGGTCGAGACTGCCCGCAAACGCATTGGCATGGATTCGTCCCTCCCGACGCAGCGCCGGTTGAATTTCGAAATGTCGGTCAAGAACCTGTACACGTCCCTTCGGGATCGGGAGCGCGTGCAAAAAATTCAGGGCTTGCTCAACGAGTGCATGACCTTCCTCGATGACCAACTGAGCGTCCTCACCGGTCCGTACGAACAGCTGTTGTCGATCGATGACGTGATCGAACAGGAACTCATTCTGGTCGTCTCGCTGAACATCAATAAAAATCCGGAACCGATGCGGTCCCTGGGCAAGATGATCTTGCAAAACCTGCAACTGGTCATTGGCAAGCGGTACGAAAGCGAGGAGCACAGGCTGCGCAGCAATCGCCCCATGCTCAGCGTGGTGCTGGATGAATTTGCCCCATTCGGCTACCGCAATTTTGCGCAAATCCTGCAGACTGCCCGTGGCACCAATACCGCGTTTCTGTTCTCCATGCAGGCGTTGCCTCAACTCATGCAGGTCGACCGCGGATTCAAGGATGATGTCTCCTCAGCGCCCAATACCACCATGATTCTGCGCACCCGGGACGAGGAGACGGCACGATATTTCGAGCGGGCATCAGCGGAACATAAGGTCGTCCGCCGCAGTGTGTCGATGCATCGTTCGAAGCTGTTTGGCTATGAAAGGTATGAGCAAACTGAACGGGCGGTGGATCGCGAGGAGAAGGAGACCCGCGCTTTAGATGAACATATCAAGAACCTCCCGAAGGCGCAGATGCAAATCCTCATGACGGATGATGCACGGGGAACATTGCACGGTTTGCTGCATGTTCGGTCACCCGAAGATGTCCGCATTCCGCACTTCACACCTCAGTTATATCCCACGCTCCGTCAGCCGCGCGAAGACTCGGCGGGCGCGAATCTGCGCTTCAAGTCGCCCGAGCTCGTGCCAGTTGGCCGCCGCAGGCGGGCAGGAGGCTGGTTGTGAGCCGGAGTGTCATAGTCGGTGCTCTGCTAGTCGTGTTCATACCGGCGGCCGCATCCTGCTCGCCCAGGACAGCGCCACTCTCGGAACCCTTGCCCTCAAAAGCACCGGCAGACGACGCCGCACTTCGTGCTCAGTCGCCTTATCAACGCCAGGACACGTGGTACGAATTCATGTTGAAGCAGTTCAACCCGGACAATATCGACTGCGGCCGCTGGGTTGAGCAGGAGCGCCGTAAGCTTTTCGAACTTCTCCTCAAGAATCCGTACTTCCTGTACAGCTTCTCGATCACGATTGCATTGCTCCTGGCGGCCACGGTATGTGCAAAGCAGTCGATCGATCACCGGCGCGCGATGTGGATTACGGCCGAGATGATGGCGGATCTCTACAACCAGGATGCGTATTCCCGGCAGATCGCCCAGGAAGCAATTGAGCGATTCAACAAGCACATCGAGCGCTGTAACCGTGCCATCGAGCAAGGGGAAACGAATGCAGGTTCGGCCGCAGGTAACAGCGAGGCTGAGCAGCTACGCGCTGAGTTGATGCGCGTTGCCGAAGAAAGGGATCGCGCAATCAGAGATCGGGATGTTGCGCGAGAAGAACTGCGCCGCAAATCTGAGATCTTGGCCGACATGTCGGTTCGCCTGGACGCAGCCACGAGCAGAGCAGGCGCGGCAAGCACGGCAAAAACGGCATCGGATGTACACGGCGCCGATGCCAGGTTGGTAACTCACATCAACAATCTGCAGGAGCAATTGTATTCAGAGCGAAGTAGCAATCGCAGGTTGAGAGGCGGATAGAAAGTGCGGGTCGGAGTGATTGGCTTCGGCAGTGTGTGGCGGCACCGGTTGGGAAAGGACGATGCACTTGGTCGCCCAACTAGCCCCGTGTACTACAACACTACCGGAGTTTTTGTGCATGGCAACGTGCGACAGAGGCCGCAGATTTGTGGATATGCGCGATTCGATACGATTGGCGGCTTCGATCCTAACCGCCCTTCGAGAATGATCGGTCGCGTATTCGAGTGTGCCGAGCCGATGGTCTGGATGGGCTCGAACAAGCTTCTATTCAAGCGCATTCTCAATACAGGCGAGCGTACAGATCGTTTCCTGATTTCTGTGAGCTCTGCACTCGTCGGTCAACTTGCGGTTGGTGAACAAGAGTGGCGTTCCGGCGATGCGTGGCTTCTTTCGTTCAGTGAATGTGCCGGGCAGCAAGAGTCCATGTTGCTGATGTCGATTGGCCAGTGGGTACGCACAAGTCTCGGCCTCTTTGTACTGGAACCAGGCGGGAGGAACGATTCGCTAGCACGGCTGGCGCTCCAAACTGGCCGTGAGGAGGGTTAGGGATGCGCCACTGGAAAGGTTCTATCGTCTTGAGCCCTACGCGCGACCAACCGCTGTTGCGAGAGGTTGCGCGCTCGGCATTCATCACCCACAACCAATTATTCGAATCACTGAAACTGGACTACTATGCCTCGTCCCGAAAAGCCTTCAACAACCGCGTCCTGAGATTGGTGAATCATGGCCTTCTCGTCCGCCGGGATGGGCTCATCGGCAGTCGTGAAGTCGTCTATTCCGTCTCGCCCTCCGGTGCCTCGGCATTGGTAGGAAGTGTGGTTGATTCTTCTGGCAAAGCCGGCTCGCCCGGTATTCAGACGCTACGTCACTGTCTCGATTTGAACGAGATCCATCTTGCGCTGAAGCGGAGCGGATCGCTGGTTTACTGGATGCCGGAGACGGAAATTCGATCCCGAAGTGACCTGACTCCTTATGGCTATTGGAAATACTACGATGCGGTTGTGGTAGTGCGTCTCGCCGGACAGGACTGCAGGTTCGCCTTGGAGTATGAACGCACTCCGAAGGCAGCCCGGCAGTACGTAGCCATCCGCGAGAGGGTCGAGCAGGAGACAGCAATTCGACACTTTCTGTACTTGGTGCCGAATCACGACTTCATGTGGTTCATTGCCGAGAAACTGTCCCAGTGCAGGCGCACGGTCTACATCGGGCTATTTCAGGACTTCCTCGAGCAAACCTTAGCGTTATCAGTTCGGCGAAGCGGGAGCCCTGCGATGCTCACGCTTGCATCTGTTCTTGCGCCTGGGAAAGAGGCGCGATATTCAGGCGAACTCTTCTCTGATGTTGCCGTGTGATTGTGGTGTCATTGCCGTGTTATTGCAGGGTCGGCTGGCGTGCAACATTCTACGACTCAAGAACTTATCTGAAGACTATAGCCGAGAGCAGGACATTATTGGACGTCGCACAAGCGGATTAAGAAGGTGCTGATTTCGCATGGTGGAGTAAACAGTTTCCGAGCGGCCACTGATTCGGGGACTGATGGCGATAAGCGCGTTTATCGATCCTAGCGCGGCCGAGAAGCGGATTTACGCCTCGCGGTTATGTGGAGCTCAACTTCCGAGTAGCTTTAGCGGCTCCCTAGGGAGCGTTGGGAGATGCGGGCTGAAACGAAAGCGTCTGGGTTGTATGGATCTTCTGACCTGGCAGCAGCAAATCAAGTAGCAGATCTTGTGCAGTGGCAGTCGAAAACTCCACATCGAAAGTTTCGCCTACAGTAATCGTCTCTTGGGCCCTCGTGGAAGCATGGGTGGGAACCTCGGCACCATCCTTCGCAACTTTTGGCCCAGTCGACGGGCCCAGTGGCACTCCGGAGTGATACCTGCATACCCTGGTTGTTCGTCGAGATGTTGATGAACCGGAAGCGATACTTCCTGCCGGTTTCCAGTCGCAGAGTCTTGCTTTGTGGTGTGCCGTTGATAAGCGCAACCGTTAGAGCTGAAAAGAACGCTTTGGAAGTCTTATCGAACCCTTATCGAACCCTCGCGCCAGCTGCCATTACGCCTTAAAGCCTTACCTCGAATTCAGAGGCACGGATTGAAATGATAAGGTCTGGGATGTGTGAATTTTCTGACCTGGTAGCAGCAAATCAAGTAGTAGATCCTGTGCTGCAGCAGCCGTAAACTCAACATCGAAAGTTTCGCCCACCGTAATCAACTCGTCCGCCTTTACAGCAAGATGAGCCGGAAGATCGGCACCATCCTTCGCAACTTTGACCCAGTCGACGTGCCCAGTGGCACTCCGAAGTGATACCTGCATACCCTGGTTATTCGTCGAGATGTTGATGAACCGGAAGCGATACTTCCTGCCGGCTTCCAGTTGCAGGGTCTTGCTTTGTGGCGTTCCGTTGATCAGCGCCAATTCCTGAAGTGCCCCGAAGTCTCCAATACTGAACACGAAGGTCAAGTCCGATTTGGGATCGAAGGCCTCACCTTCCGGCAGCACGATCAGTGGTCCGTACAGACCATTTGTGAGTTGCGAGGCGTCGTGCCAGTGCGTGTGATAGATGAACGTTCCTGAACGCGGAGGCACCATACGAGCAATGAAGGAACTGCCGGGTGCGATTGCTGGTGTGATCTGCGTGCCAGCGCCGCTCCAGCCGGGCACTCCGTCGTAATAGCTTTCCAATTCGATTCCGTGCCAATGAATTGCCGTCGGGTCTTTAAGCCTGTTAACGACCTCGACTTCAACTGGCTGTCCACGCGTCAGTATCAGCGCCGGACCAATCAGTCCAGGTTTACCCGTCAAGCCTGACCGCTGCGGATCATACAGCTCGATTGCATACTGCGGGTGCCCGGTACGCTCGGTGATTTCAAGTCGCAGCTTCCGATCTGCGTGCCAAGACTTGAGCGGCGCGGAGTGTGCCGCCTCTGCAACCGTGATACCAAGTACGAGTTGTCCCATTTCCGCAGCGTCGTTCATGGCAACATGCCCATCTTCGTTCCCCAGAACGGCAGGTGTGACGGAAAGTACGGGGAGCTTGGGAATAACGGCTGGAATCATGTGTTGAAGCATGTGGCAGTGGAAGAGCCAATTTCCGGACCTCGATGGGGACCAGCTCATATCAAAGGTGTCCCCTTGCGCGACGCGCTGTGTGACTACGAGCGGACGAGCATTGCCTTGGTAGGGTTCAACTCTCCCGCCATGGTTGACTGCATCCACCCTGTAGTAGAAACCATGCAAATGGAGGGCATGCGGCTCGTTGGTAGCGTTGACCCAACGCCAATGCACCTCCTGACCAACGGAGTATTGGAATCTCTGTGTATATGGCCAAGACTTGCCATTGATTGTGGCTAGCGTTTGCCTCGCATTGAGACCGGCAACTTCCGATATCATCTCCATAACAAAAATCTCATCGTTGACGTTCGCACCTGGCGGATCGACAACGAGGGCTCCAGTCAACTCTGCATCAACACCATTGCGCAGTTTAAGATCGTCAACGTCTGCAGCCGCCCAGTAGAAATACAGGCCGGGTGTTTTCGTTGTGAAACGGACTTGCTCCACGGCTCCTGGCGCGACACGTACGACGGCATCGCTGGCGCCGGTGCGTTCTCCAAGCCCATGTACGGCGACTGAAACTGAGAGCGCATTGTGCAACCAGGCTTCAATTTCCGTGCCTTGCGGCACTCTGATAAGCGGACCGGGATTCTGTAACGGTTTTCCGCTCTCACCAAAGGCATATAGGGAGAGAGCTACTCCATCCTCAGCTTCCGGATGCCATACTCCCTTCGCGATTTCAAGATGAACAGTCAGAACGCCGTCGCGAACTGTTCCTGCGGCCACATGGTTTTGGTTGGCAAGTATCGGAGGCAGAGACTCGCTGGATGCAGAGATCGCCACGAGAAGCAAGAGAGAGAGCATCAACCCTCGTGTATGCCCGCAGGTTCGAAGCGCCAGTCGGCAAAACTCATTACTTCTTAACATGTTGATCCAGAAATTCAAATACGTCTGACTCCCAGGCAGGGATGTTCTGATACAACATGCCATGGCCGTCTTCCGAGGTTACACCAACCGGTGGGTAGATTTTCAGAACGTAGGTTTTGTGCAGGTGCTCAAGTTCTGCCGCCAAGGCCTTCCCAGGGGTTGTGCTGAAATCGTTCTCGGCGTGAGTGAGCATGATGACGGCCTTTGTATTGCGGATAGCCGCCATTAATCGTTCACGCAACTCCGGCGAACGGTCCCAGGAACTCGCGGCTGCGGCAAATGTGACTGCCGCGCGTACTGTCTTGTCGCGTTCCACCGCTAGTAATGTCAGATTGCCGCCAAACGAGTGGCCAGCAATGGCGATCCGACCAGGATCAATCCCGGGCACTGTTTTCAGGAACGCGAGCGCCGCCAGCACGTCATCGAGTTGCTCGGTCGTGAGCAACACGAACTGCAAATGCTGGCGAGCGTCTCCTCCCCTCGATTCCTCTTCGCGGCGCAACACGTCCTGCATGAATGGTGCCTGGTTAGCGGAGGGACCATGACCGCGGCGAAATGGGTACAGAAACGCATAACCATGCTTAACGAAGAATGGGGCCAATACGTCGGCTGCTTGTGTGATGGGCATTCCAGCAGTGTGGCCAGCATCGGCACCGCCTGATCCGTGATTGAACAAGACAGCAGGAAAAGGTCCGTCGCCAGCCGGTTTCCAGAGATACGCGCTAAGGCGGAGCCTTCCGCTTGGAAACTCGACGACCTGCGGGGCCATCGATCGCGTGGATTGACCACTGACAGACAGCGGGAGGAGCAGGACGCAGAAAATGCGAAAGCAAATTCTCACCGACGTGAGACTCCGGATGGTAAATATACCGCAAGAGCGATGGCAATGATTGGGCTCCGGCGTTCGGACGAGGGCGGCTCCCTCAGGGTTTCAGCCAATCCAATGTTCTGGATGTGTGGTCGGCAAGCCGGAAGTTGCCTAGAAGAAAGGGCTTCGATGAAGTTGACCGGATTTGTATCGACAGGTCAGCTTGTGTAAACCGACTGCATAAGCATCTGGATAACGAGTAAACCGAACAGCGCGAACTACGGCCATTCTAGTCAGACGATTTTATTAAAGTTCGCAGACCCCAAAAAAACTACCCGCCTGCGAATCCACCTCATTCCACTTGTCATTGCAAGTTCGGCGATGAGTCGTCAGAAAGGAAGACCCATGTTTGGTCATATGAACGCACAGCCCATTCTCGCGGTACCGACGGTCTCGACTGAACCCGCGGTGGCTGCTTTACTCGCAATCACGGAGGATGCTCAACCCGTACGCTGGATTGAATTTCCAACCTCAATTTTGTTGCTCATATCGGTTCAAGCCGATCCCGAATCGGGAGCCTTTTACGTTTTCGATCGCAGTTCTAGCACCTGGTTCTGGATTGACTTCGACGACCAGCAGTACGGCGGCTACAGCACCAGTGACTTCGATCTTCTCGTTCATGAATACGACTTCCTGAGCTTGGTGGAGCGCCCAGGTCTGCTCCGGGCGACTCCGGGGTGGCTGTTGGAGCCACGAACGCCCGCTGAAATGGCGGCTCCTTCGAAATAAGTATTGCAGCCGTCGTTTGACGAAAATTCGATGCTGACATATCTACACATAGCGCGCGTGAGTGGTGTGCGCGTGGAAAGGAGGAGAACCGTGACGCGCAGATTGAGTGCACCCCCCGCGCTGGTGAAGACTTACTTCGATTTGTTCGTCAATCGCCGCGCTTATACCCTCCAGTCCATGCGGCCAAACCCGGAGAGCGGCCGTCATTATTACTACCGCCCCAAGGAGCGCGAAACGGGCGCTCCATTGCTGTTGACCGAGAAGACGATCGGCGACCACCTGGAGGGAAAGCTCACTATAGGTCTCTACGCCATCAACCCTCTGAACCAGCGGTGCAAGTGGGTCGCGATTGATGCTGACTATGCGAACTCCATGGATGACCTGATCAAGCTTCAGTACCAATTGACCGAGGATGGTGTGGAATCCGCACTCGAGATGAGTAAAAGGGGAGGCCACCTCTGGATCTTTCTTGCGATCCCGCTGCTCGCGAGAAAGTGCCGCGTTTACATCTACGACTTGGCACAGAAGTTGGGCGTGCCGGTAAAGGGATCTGGTCTGGCTGAGGGGATCGAGGTATTCCCCAAGCATGACGAGATTCAAGAGGGAGCGTTTGGGAACGCAATACGTGGACCGCTCGGCATCCATCGGGGAGCAAAACGTCGCTTCTGGTTTTACAGCGCCGATTACACCCTGGAAGCGCAGATCGAATTTCTCACCCGGCTGCGCAAAGTGACGGAAGAACAACTGGACCAGTTCACTGCCGGAAAAGAGCTTCCACCCAACATTGCAAAGGTCCGACCGGAAACCGAAGCTCTGAACGCACACGAGACACGGAGAAGCCGGAGGGGATTTTGCATTCTCGACTATGTGACTGAGACCAGAGTTGTGGGGCGAAACTACGTGGCTCGCTGTCCGTCGTGTGCGCTTGCCGGTCGCGACCGCGGCCGGGACAACCTGGCGATTCTTGTCTCGAATCCCCGCTTCTATCAGTGCTGGGCGGGTTGTTCCAAGGAAAATATTAGGTCGGCGCTGGGGTGTCCCATCCCCGTCCGGCAGACCATATAAGAAGGAGGCGATGCCCGATGCCGAAACAGAAGTTTACCGGAATAGCGGGCCTGCCACTGCCACGGCGGGCGGTGAGAGTACTACAGGAGCGGGGAATCTTCGCACACGCAATCGTGAGCGTCGAACACCAGCACTTGGCAGAACGTTATGTCCTGCGGGGCCTCGAATCGGGAGGCTCGACCGGAGACATTGGCCGCTACGTGACATTCGCAGGAACGGACGGGCAATCGCTTGAGTACCTCCATCCGGTTGAATCCATCGCGGTGAACGGGTTGCACGCGATCGTCATTGTCCCTGTGCTAGTCAGGGTGGATATAGTGCGAAAAGGCCGCACATACGAACTGCTCATCACCGAGCACCGGCTAAGTTCGGCAGACAACGGGACCCGCCCTCGGCTCGAAACGGAGATTCTCTTTCGTGGTGTTCACGGGCGCCTTGAACTGGACCTGTCTGGGCGAGATAAGGCACAGGCAGGCAAGGTCACTCCTTCGTTCTATACCTTCTCTGGAGAACTGTTGACGATCCCTGAGAAATTCACGGCTGTGATACGCGCTGCCACGCACGGTACCAACTGCATCGGTTGCGCCCATTCACATTATCTGCGCAAATCAAGTGCCCACCAATTCACCGACGCTTCGAGCACGCGTCCCGGATCGGCGATCGAAGTTCAGCCGGCCTAAACGAAGAAGGATGTCTCGACGAGAGTCCTTGAGGAGCAACATGCAACAGCGGACAAAAGAAACCTTATTGATGATTTGCCTTTTCCTGTTCCTGCTCGTTGTTCTTGGAGGCGGCTTGCACCTAAGCCCATCCGGCGCGTTGCTCGCTGCCGTGACCGGGACTCCTCTCATCGTTCATGTGTTCAACGTGTGGAGCCGTAGACCTTGTGAAGGCGCTCCTTCGTCGCATCAGATCATGACGTTACATGCTCGGGATGCTTCGTCTGCCGAAGGGGAGAATCTAGTGCGCCGCTAGACCCGAGCTTCGTCCCTGGCGCGCGCAACATTGAGGTTCAGTTGTGTCGTTAATGGGTATAGGGGAACAATCGCATCTCACAACTTCGGTCCTGAGGCTTGAACGTTTTGCTCCGCTAATTCCAACCCTGTCTGATCTGGCCTTTCTGCTCCCCATTCTCGTTCTGTTCTGGTCCACGACCGGAGTGGGTTGGCTGCTGACCGATTCCGATACTGGCTGGCACATTCGCACTGGGGAAATCATCTTGCAGAACGGTCACGCTCCGGCCGTCGACTCGTTTTCGTTCACGATGAGCGGCCAATCTTGGATTGCGTGGGAATGGCTGTCGGACGTAATCATGGCGCTCGCCCACCACATAGGGGGTTTAGCCGGTGTGGTCTGGGTTGCAATGCTCTTGCTAGGGATGACCTCAGTCGTCGTTTATAAAGAGGCAGTGGCGGAAAGCGGTCACCGCCTGATCGCAATTTCTCTGACATGGTTGGCTATGTCGGCAAGCACGATTCACTGGCTCGCCCGCCCACATCTTGTGACTCCCCTCATGGCCGCGGTGTTCTGCCGGGTCCTCAATTCTGTCGAGAAAAAGCAAGATCCGGCCAGACTGTGGAGCTTGCCTTTACTGACGATCCTTTGGGCAAATCTGCATGGAGGATTTTTCGTAGGGATCGCACTGATATGTACGTACGCCGTAGGAACCGGCGCAGAAGAACTTCTGCTCGGCTCAAGGCAAAACGTGTGGGCTCGATCGCGAAAGTATCTACTCGCTGCGGCAGCGTGTGCTCTGGCTAGCCTCGTCAATCCCTATGGCTATCGTCTCCATATTCATATCGCGCAATATTTGGGAACGTCCTTTTACTTTGCACGGATCAGCGAATTCCAATCGATTGACTTTCACTCGTTCGCAGCCGCCTATTTCGAAACTCTGTTGATCTTGGCGATCGCGGCCGGCGTGTGGCACCTCCACTCGCGGAGATTGACTCACGCGCTCCTGCTCCTAAGTTGGTCTCACTTGGCCCTGTTCTCTGCAAGGAATATACCCATCTTTGCCGTAATCGCCGTCCCTGGCGTCAGTGTGGCAATGCGTGACTGGCTGAATAGCGACCTCTGGTTGCATAGTTTCACGGGAAGTCTTCGAGAGTTGGAGACCGGAGTCGAGGTGATCGCCGACCGATACCACGGCAGGACCCGGCATCTTGTCGCTTATCTCACTGTTCTCGTGTTTGCCACGCTTCTAACCCGTCCCGGCCACCTGAGGGTCTTACGGGTCGAGTTCGACAAGAGTCGTTTCCCGGTGGACGCGGCAGTTTTTCTTTCCGAACAACATTTGGTTTCGCCTATAAGGCTGTACTCAAGTTGGCAGTGGGGCGGATATCTGATCTACCGCCTGTGGCCTTCGTTAAGAGTGTTCGATGATGGCCGGACGGATTTTTATGGACCTGGTTTTGTGAACGAAGGACTTCAGGTATGGGACGTGCATCCTGACTGGAGCGGGATTCTCGATCGATACCAGGTAAACGCAGCACTACTCCCGGTTGATTCACCTTTAGCAAGCATTATGAGGGAAAGACATGATTGGAAGCAGGTCTACCAGGATCGTGTCGCCGTGCTTTTCGCCAAAGTTAAGCCCGAGAGGTGACCTGCGGTTGCGGAGGGCCATATGTCGGGAACTAGCGAGAATAAAGCGGTTGATGCCAAGCAAGTCGTCGCGAATGCGAGTCCTGACACGACCGATAACAATGCAAACGGTTCCAGTGAACCGGCTAAGAACAACGGGAATTATCCGGCAATCAGGCGGCGCCTTCCAGACGAGCGCCACAGCTTGACTCATCACTTTTCGATCGGCGGGCAGGAAGGGTACGTCACCGTAGGCCTTTACGAAGATGGGGCTCCGGGAGAAATGTTCATCCGGATGGCGAAAGAAGGCTCGACCGTTTCTGGTCTGATGGATTCATTCGCCACCGCAGTGTCGCTCGCTCTTCAATACGGTGTCCCCTTGAAGGTTCTATGTGACAAGTTTAGCCACACCCGGTTTGAGCCCAGCGGTTGGTCCGGCAATCCCAAAATCGGCTACGCCAAGTCACTGATGGATTACTTGTTTCGCTGGCTGGAACTTCGATTCCTTAAAGGCGAGCAGGGGATCCTTTTCGAATTGTCGAACGGGAAACACCCGCCGACTGAGGTCCGCAATCCCACCAAAGCTCTCAGTGAGATCGTGAGTTTGGGAGATGCACCAACATGCCAATTCTGCGGCTCACTGATGGTGAGAAACGGATCCTGTTATCGCTGCCTGGAATGTGGGAGCACGAGCGGATGCTCGTAGAGCAAAGCAATGGGAGGACGACATGGCGAAAAGCGTGAACAAGGTCATTTTGGTCGGCAACGTGGGCCAGGACCCAGAGGTGAAGTACACGCCGAGCGGCGTTCCCGTCGCGAGGGTTAGTCTCGCCACGAACGAACGCTTCAAGGACGCGAACGATCAATGGCAAGACCGCACAGAATGGCACAGTATTGTGGCTTGGCAGCGGTTGGCGGAGATTGTAGGCGAGTACGTCCGGAAAGGAACGAAGCTCTACATTGAAGGCAAGCTGCAGACCACAAGTTGGCAAGACCGGCAGAGCGGAGAAAAGAAATACCGCACAGAGATTGTCGCTCGCGATCTTGTCCTGCTCGGTTCCCGCGAGAACGGGCAGAATGCCGCAGCGCAAGATGCCAGCCACGGGTCGGACCCAGAGCCTGCCCCCGCGGTGGTTGACGACGATATTCCTTTCTAGAACTCAAGACATCTGTGGAAACCTCTCCATATTGGCAGAGCCACGGATAGGGACGGGCGCACTCCGCGTCCTACTGACCCCCATCCCCACGCGGGGCGCGCCCGTCCCGGCGCTCTCGGAATTCTCAATTCACGATTTCAATTGCACCTGGAATATCAAGGAGGAAAACGTGTTCGTTGAACTCATGCCTTTGCTCAAAGACCGCACGCTCTTGCTTACGATCGCCCGAGTTGGCGAGAAAGTGAAGGTGAACGTCATTCCTGCGAAAGCAAAAGAAGGGGAAGACCAAGCTTTAACGACTCCTCTAAGCTACGCGGGCTCACCGGAGGAATTGGACGCGGAGCTTGGCAAGCATCTTGCCAGGTATGTTGACATCCATGTCGCGCTCGGCAGCACCTTGGCCGAAGCAAAGGCTGAGATGGACGCGGCAGCGAAGGCCGCACGTCAAAAAGCCAAAGCGGCACAGGCTCCGAAGACCGATCCCGCTATAGCCAAGAAGGCGGAAGCCATAACGCCACCAAGCACCACAGATACAACGCCAAGTCTGTTTTCGGCGCCGCTCCAATCACCAGAGAGTTCTGCGTCTTCGCCTGGAGACGAAAGGAAAACATCATGATCGATGCAAAGGTGTTGTCTCGCTGCTTTACCTACAACGGGGTGAAACTTCCGGATCCCGATCCGAGGATGACGCCCGAAGATGTCAAAGCCGCCTACAGCCATCAATATCCCGAACTGGCCAGTGCCGCCATCACGGGGCCGGAAGCGAGTGGGGAACAGTGGGTTTACAGCTTCGTCAGAGCGATCGGGACGAAAGGCTAGCCGGCATGGGGGCCGAACTCAGATCCGCGAATACAAACTGATCGCGCACGACCTTCTCGCCAACGACTACCGGAATCTCAAGATCGAACATCGGGCCGGCATAGACAAAGGAGTGAAACTCGCCTTTTTCGCCGCACGGATCGACACCGGCAGGCAGGGCGGCTAGGAGGTCCTCATCAAACTCCCGTCCGACAAATTCGGCATCGAGTTGCTTGGTGTCAACACAGGTCAGCTTTGCGCGCAAGCCCGATCGAATCATTGTGCGTGCTAGTTCCGTCGTTGGCTGTCCCCACAAGGGGAATATCGGCTCAAGTCCGGTGCCGCCCAATTGTTTCTCACGATAGGCGCGTACATCTTCGAGAAAGAGATCTCCGAAAGCGATCCCCACGACTCCGTTGCTGATTGCCTTCTTGCAGGTTTCGGCCATTAGTGCTGCATATTGCTCGTTCGAACATGGCCAGGGCAGATGCACGGGCCAGAGCGGCAAACCGGCGGCGGCCGCCTGCCGCTCAACCAGTTCACGGCGGACGCCATGCATGGCGACCCGATTTGCAGCCTCATTAAATGTAGTGAGAAGGCCGACAACCTCGTAGCCGGGACATGAGCGAAGAACATCCAGGCACCATGCACTGTCTTTGCCGCTACTCCACGAAAGCAGGATCTTCTTCATATGCCGGCTTTCATCCACCTAAGGATTCGCCCGATGCGAGATATGAAACCAAAGCGTATCAGAGAAGCAGTTTGTACCGCGGGAGCTAGAAAGGAAATTCTGCGTGCTCTTGAAAAGCAGAAGCTGGAGCAGCACGCACGACGTCAGTCGATACTTGGGAGATTCTTGGAATGTCAGGAACTGCAAATGTCCTCGGCGCTGGTGGCGAGGGCCGTCGAGCAATGCTCACGGTGGCGAGCGGGGAGACGCCTCTTGCTGCCAGGAGGATCTTTGCCGCCGACAAGTTGATGGCGGCGCCCTGCGGAATTGAACTGCCTTCTTTGGCGAACGTTCCGCCTGAACAGCGCTTCTCGGCCGATGATCGGGGAGTAATCGCGCTAGCGGAGATTCTGGTGAAATCCGATATTGCGGCAGAAGAGGACTGGTCGAAGAGCGAACGCGACGCGACGAAGTACCTATTGCTGAGTCTCGAACGATGGATTTGGATGCATGGCGGCTCAGCAATTGACCGCCGCTTCGATCTGGATCTCACACTGACTGATCGCCTGGTGGATTATTCGGACGAGCGAGGACCAGATGGCACGCTTTACCTTGTCCTTGACCCCGATAGTGCGGCCTTCGTCCTGCTGAGTCCGACCATTGAGCTTCTGGAAAACGCAGATCCGCGCCTGCCCGCAGCGTTCTACAGCCACTTTGCTGGAGCACTCAACCGATGGGTTCGCGTGTACGACTATCACGACGCCGAAGAGCGAGTCGAGATGTTGCGTGAGTGGTACGAAGGGAAGGAAAACGCGGATCAATACGAGATACCGGACGTTGAAGGGTGTACGCCGAAGTCCCTAAAAAAGACGCCTCTGAATCTGCGCGAGCTGAAAAAAGTTAACGAAGAGGTTCGGGACCCCCGAATGAAAGCTCTGATCACAGGTCTACTGGAATTGTGCCGGATCTCGAAACAGGCCACACGGCCAGAGTTCACCGAGGAAATGGGAGAACAACTCATGGACTCGAACCCTGCATTGCCCTGCTTGCTTGCCGCATTTTCCTCGGGCGACGCAGTGGTTGGGTGCTTTGACGATGAGGCGCAGACGGCGATGGAGGTGACGCCTCAGCCGAACGTCATTATTCCACTCAGACTGAGCGATGGAAAGAGTGTGCGCGATGGCTTTAGGACCCTTGCAGTCGTCTGCGAGACTTTGGCTGCGGCCAGCCGATTGATTGACCTGATGCCAGGGAACGAAGAGGGCGCGATCACTCACGAGGGATAACGATGGATGTCCACGTGCGCATTGGAGACAACCGAATCTTCGCCCTGAAACAAGCCGTGCTTGTCTATCAGGAGGGCAATCGAGCATTCGCCACACTACACGAAGTGAAGAGCCGGCCTGACGGACCATCGTATTTGTGCGCTGGCCAGTCGGTCACGACAGGGTTTCTCGAAACGCTGGCGAAAGGCCTGGGCGCAAGCATGGCAGCCGAAGTTCTGCCCGAAAATGTTCTGGCCAGAACACCTGCACTGATCGCCTGGTGGAGTCCGGCGCAAGCACGGCTGATGTTCTTCGGCGACAGTGATCCGAAGACCAGACACATGAATGGGAAGATGTATCCCCATCCCGCACTCGTGTTCATGATTCAAGGCCGGGAACTGTTCGTCCGCGCACTCAGAGAGAATCGCCGACCGAAATCTGATACACGCCTCATGAACGCGCCGTACTGGAACACGGATGTGGAGGGTCGAGTCTGTCTCGGCAGCATGCGCGTGCCGGAGGAGGTGAGCGCTTCATCCCTGCGAGGCTGGGAAGAAGCTTATTTCGCCAGCGAATTCACGCACCCAAGCGGGGCGGTGCGATTGACGAGTCATCGCGGTGGATTCGTTGGTCTCTGGTCGAGCTTGGTGGAACGCAAGCACTTTCCAGTGAGATTTCTCGCGGACTCGAAGCAGACGCTTCAGGAGTTCCTGCAATCCGCAGTCAAAGACTGAGGCTCGCACGATGTTGGGGGTGACGCCTCTTGCGATGGTGCAAGGCGACGTTGACAACACGCGCTGCACGTGCTACACGTATTATACGTGATGAGGGCTCTCTAGATGGCTATTTCAGGAAAAGAACAAAAGCAGAACGTCACCATAAGTCTTAGCCGGCAGATACTCAAGAAGGCCAAGATTCTCGCGTCGCGCCGGGAGACCTCGATCAGCGGACTCCTTGCCCAAGAAATCGAGTCCCTGGTCGGCGAGGAAGAGGCATATGAACGGGCTGAACGGCAGGCGTTAGCTCTTCTCGACAAGGGCTTCCACCTCGGAGGAGTGATTCGAGCTACGCGGGACGAACTGCATGAGCGATAGGACATTTGTCGACACCAACGTGCTGATTTATGCGCACGACATGGATGCCAAAACAAAGCACGAAGCGGCAAAGCAAGTCCTTCAAAAACTTTGGAACGAACGAGCGGGGATACTCAGCACGCAGGTACTTCAAGAGTTCTACGTGAATGTCACGCGAAAAATTTCGCGCCCGCTATCCAAGGAATCTGCCCGACTTGTAGTGAACACCTACTCCGCCTGGTGCATCGACACCACACCTGCAGAAGTCTCGAGTGCATTCCGAATTGAGGATGAAGCGCACATTGGATTCTGGGATGCTCTCATTATGGCTTCTGCCATCAAGAGTGGTGCCACCCGCCTTCTATCAGAGGATTTGAACGCAGGACAGACCATTGCTGGGGTGAAGATCGAGAATCCGTTTGCCCGCGTTCGCTAACGCCTGACCACTCAATGTCCCCGATGACCCCGGTGCCGACGGCTTTTTCCGTGCAAGCGCACGTTCACCGTTCGCACCACTAGACCTTCCGCACAAGACCAGGATCCTGCCTTCTGAGGTCCCACCCAAGGAAACGGGAGAGCAATCGTCATGGAATTGCACCACCTTCATCCGGAATTGCTGAAGCATCGAGTGCGGGTGCTGGTTGTCGGATGCGGCGGTAACGGAAGCGCCACCGCCGCGGGATTGCCGTATCTGCATCAGGCACTCCTGGCATACGGGCATCCGGAAGGCCTCCACGTCACCCTGCTCGACCCGGACGCCATCTCACCAACAAATTGCGTACGGCAGCCCTTCAGTCAATCTGAGATCGGACTGTATAAATCTGTAGTTCTCGCCAATCGGTTGAATCTGTTCTGGGGCTTGGACTGGGAGGGGATCCCGGAACGGCTGGATCCCAAACGAAGGCTGGACGGCGTGGATATTGTGATCGGCTGTGTGGACACGCGGAAAGCACGTGCGGCAATCGCAACGTGCGCGGAGAATTGGAGCGAAGTCGGCTATTGGCTGGATCTGGGCAACAACGCCGATAGCGGGCAATTTGTACTTGGGGAACCTCTGAATCGAAGGAATCGACGGCAACGACTGCGGCTGCGCACGGTTTCTGAACTCTTTCCCGAGGCTATACAGCAGGAACTCGACGACGATGGCCAACCCAGTTGCAGCGCCGCGGAAGCACTAGATCGGCAAGAACCATTCGTCAATCCCACGTTAGCCAATCACGCGCTCGCCTTGCTTGCACGATTGTTCCGCTACGGGACGATCTCTTATCACGGCGCATTTATCGGCCTTGGCTCGATCGGCGGTGTACAGCCACTGCGTGTGGACTCGAAGATCTGGCGGCGCCTAAGACAGAAACGTAAGGTCGCAAAACGTAGACCCAGCACGATCACCAGCAGTCTCCCAGTTCCGGCTGGCTCTGGGAATCCCACTTGCCACTTACACCAAGATTCCTGAGGAGTACTCGACGATGTTAGGTCTCAACGGTCATGCAGAAGCGAATGACTCATCTGTTTCGAACCCCCTTTCCGCGGCTCCAAATATGCCTTCGACGAGTCCGTTCACACCCGAGAAGGTGAAAGAGTTCGTTGCGGCGTTGGAGGTTCCTTTCGATCCACTGCAGATCGAATGGCGGGTGATGAACACAACCAAGAACGGACCGCCGCTCCGGGGCCAAGTCGTCCCCTATGCGGATCAGAGAGCGTACACGGACCGATTGAATGCGCTCTTTACCCCGGCAGGGTGGACGCGCAGATATACCATTCACGCCAGTTCTAATTTTGAACGGAGCCAGGACAAAAAGATCGTAGCGAAAGTCTTGGTCAGCTGTGAGCTGGCAATCTTTGGCTTGGGATCGCATTCTGCGACGGGCGAGGAATTTGCCGATGACCCAAACGCGCTGACCGCGGCCGAAGCTCAAGCCTTTAAGAGGGCTGCAGTCTGTTTTGGGCTGGGTCGTTATCTTTATTATTTCACCGGAACATGGGTAGACCTGGACGAACACAAGCGACCTAAAACGGTTCCACAACTCGCAGGATGGGCCACACCCGCAGGTTGGCGACAGGGTCTCCGGCCGCGTTTCGCATGTGGGCAAGAAGGAGCGAAAACTGCACCTGCCGGCAGCGGCAATAGCGGCCAGCCCAATGGGAACGGGACGCCAGGGAATAGCGACGTTCTCCACAAGATTGAGCGAATGGAAAAGGTCGTCGGCAAACGCATGTATCGCGGTCTCCTCAAGTCCACTGCAAGAGTGTGGAACCCGAAGGAGATTCAAGATCCCGCGATGCAAGTGAAAGTGCTAGCGCACCTGCAAGCGGCGGAAAGGGGTTTACGCCGCGCTCTGGCTGCACGCGAGAGGGTTGGTTTAGCAGCGTTCGCCGCAATTCTCGGATCTCTAAAATTGACTTCACTTGATCAG
>Ga0335069_10004314_pt1 | contig 21150 bp, 20 predicted proteins | sample Lox_Sample_11_FD_206714 | JGI IMG/M metagenome (GOLD analysis project Ga0335069, IMG submission 206714) | Soil microbial communities from Loxahatchee National Wildlife Refuge, Florida, United States - Lox_Sample_1.1 | ecosystem: Environmental > Terrestrial > Soil > Wetlands | place: USA...
CTGGGCAGTACGGCCGAGCGCACCGTGCGCACGGCTCCCTGCCCGGTGCTCACCGTAAGGGCCGGCGCATCGGTGACCGAGCGGTTCGAGACGATCGTGGTCCCGGTCGACTTCTCCAAGCACACCGACGAGGTCCTCGCGATGGCGATCGATCTCGCCAAGGAGTGCAAAGGGCGAATCCACCTACTGCATGTCTACGAACTCCGGACGGCGGCCACCACCTATGGTGTTCCGTTTCCGCCATCGGTGTGGACGGAAATCGAAGCGGCTGCCGAAGGACGTATCTTGCAGCTTGGGAAGCGCCTCGAGAGCGCAGGCATTCCGTTCACGCAGCAAACAGCGACCGCTCCCGTGTCGGATGCGATCATCGAGGCGGCCTCCGCGCAGGGAGCCGACCTCATCGTGATGGGAACGCACGGATACTCGGGGCTGAAGCACTTTTGCCTGGGGAGCGTCGCAGAGCGCACGCTTCGGCACGCTGGATGTCCGGTCCTCACGCTGCACGCGCGAGGGTGTTAGCGGCCTCTCGTCGCCTGCTTGCCCACTCGATCCGGAGCGGCGGGGAGGTGTCTCCCTGCCGAAGGGGACCATGGCCGCGAGGCGGCGCGGCTGCGCGTGCGGCAGGCGGCCTAGCCATCGTCGCCATGACCGCGCATCCCGCGGCGTGCTTCCGGAGCAAGAGGTCGCAGGTTTGGGGTCGCCATTTCGAGGGCGACTGACTTAAGTCCTAGATCGCTGGATCTGAGTCCGCGCTTCGCCGCCATGCGGCGCGCCTAAAACGCTCAGGGTTCACCCATGTCCTCCGTGATGTCCCCCGAAGCCGTGAGCAAATCCACCTTCCCGCCAGCCGTGGCCGTGAAACGGAACCCCGGGATGAAGCGGATGCCCGTACCAGAAGAATCCAACGGGCCCGGGCAGTCCCCAAAACGGCATAGGGCCCAGCCCGAACACCCATGGCGCGACGACCCACGCCCAACCGAACGTTGGCCCGTACACATACATGTAGCCAACCGCTGCATCGGGCGGAACGTAGGTGTAAGGTTCGTCGTACGGCATCCATAGCCAGCCGTACTGAGTCGTGTAGATCCACTGCCCGCGTGGCGCCGGCCCCGTCGACGGGGGTGCGGGGGCGACCGCAGGCGCGCACTCTGCGCCATGGCGTTCGAGCGGTTGAGTGAGTGGTGCGGGTGGAACCTGGCTGGGCGGCGGGGGCGCCCCCGTAGGCACAGGTGTCGGCGGCGTGCCGCCGCCTTCGCTAGATCCAGTTTGCTGGGACTGCTGGGCAATGGTGACGACCGCGATTCCGAGCACGGCCACGAGCGTCAAGGCGGACAGCCTGCCGATTCTGGAAGTTCTCATACCCTGTTCTCGAAGATGGTTGGAGCGAACATCTGGCAGTCTCCTTCCGGGAAGGTCGTCGTGGCCAATCCATGAAATGCCGTGTACCCGAGCAAGACGCATGCCGGGCGCCGCTTCACGATCAATGAGATCTCCGGGATCGCGCCTTCCTCGACGACCGCGGCGCTCATCTTCCTCTCGCCTCCTTCGTCATCGGGCTCGCGCGCGAGCCATCGAAGAAGACTCGCCGCCGGGTTCGCGGGAAGACTCGCTCCCGCGGGCGCGGTGCGCCGTGGCGGCGGCGATCCTGGAAACAGCAGATACGAGCGTGAAGCCTTTTGATCCGTTGCCCATCGCCTCAGGCTGACTCAGCTTCTGTGACAATGCGCCACGAATTCGCGCGCACGCTTACGGTCGGAGCGCGCACCACGGCAACTGGTAGCTCGCTCGCATTGCGGCACACCTGATGCGTTGAGAGAGAACATCGCCTCAACCAGCATCGATTTTCAATCTTGATCCGAAGGAGGGAGCATGATGGCAGAGAAGCACGAGCAGGAGATGAAGGCACTTACCCGCTGGGATCCATTCGGCGAGCTCGCGTTCACCCGGTGGGATCCGTTCCGCGCGCTCGTGGGCCGGGGACGGCTCAGCCGGCTGATGGAGGAGATGTTTGGAGAGCGGCCCTTCGCCCGCGGAGAGCTGCTCACACCGGCCCTGGACCTCCACGAAGCTGATAACGAGTACGTGGTCACTGTCGAGCTGCCCGGCGTGCGCAAGGAGGACGTCACTGCCGAGATGACGGAAGGTGTGCTCACTGTGCGGGGGGAGAAGAAATCGGAGCGCGAGGAGAAGAAGGAGCGCAGCCGCTGGGTCGAGCGTTCGTATGGTTCGTTCTGTCGCTCGTTTACGCTGCCGGCGAACGCGATTCCCGATCGCATCGATGCGTCCTACAAGGACGGCATCCTCACGCTGCGAATAAGGAAGCGGGAGGAGACCAAGCCCAAGACGATCGCCATCAAATGAACCCGCGAAGAGCGAAGGAGTGATTGAGCCGTCCCATTCCCTGAACTGCGCCACGCAGATCCTTTGGGAACGCGATTGCGTCATCGTGCCGATCGTGGACGAAGATGGCCCAAACAAAGTGGTGGGGACGTTGACCGACCGCGACATCTGCATGGCCGCGTATACGCAGGGGCGGAGCCTGTCCGAGATTCCTGTCGATTCAGCCATGGCGCGCAAGGTTTACTCGTGCACACCAGCATCGACGCTGGAAGAGGCGATGCAGGAGATGCGGGAAGCTCAGATTCGGAGACTCCCCGTCGTCGATGAGGCGGGGCAGCTTCTCGGGATGGTCTCGCTCGCCGACATCGCTGGCGAGGCGAAGGCGCACGGCGGCACCCCTGCGCTTGCGCTGGTCGGTCAGACGCTCGCGGCCATCACTGGGCCGCGGGAAGCTCCGGTCTCTGCATCACCCGAGTAGCAGGGGGGCACGGGCGCTCGGGGACAGGAGCCTGGGCGCCCGTGCCGGCCCAGCATTCGCGCGATCAAGACCGGAGAGAGACCGCGCGGTCTCCGTCACGGGGATGCCATGAAGGTGGACAGCACCGAGTTCGGCAGCATCACGATCGACGGCACGACCTATCCGCACGACGTTCTCATTCGATTGTCGGGAGAGATCAAGAAGCGGAAGAAGCGGTTGTCGTGCCTGAACGACAGCGTGCGTCTCTCGCCCGAGGCGGCGGAATTCTTCACGCGCAAGCATTGTGAGGTTCTCGACGAGCCAACGCCTCAGGCTCTCGCCGCCTTCAACCGAGCGAAGGGACGCAAGATCGGTCTCTTCCACGTGACGTGCTGAGGCTCCCTAGGTCGCGCCGATCAGCACGATCCGTTGGATCGTATGCAGATCTCCAGAGACGGCGCTGCGCATCGTTGCCTCGACCTCGGCGATCGAGTCCGTCGCCTTGCAAGCACGAATCTCGGTGGACATCGCCGTCCGGATCGGCACGTCCTTGGAGACGCTAACGTGGTCTTAGGCTCCGGGTGCGAAGGAGTTCACTGTTCGGCTCTGTCGTCACTCGTTGCCGCGATCACCACAACCGGGATTCGCGTCGACTCGATCAGGCGCCGCGTGACGCTGCGCACCAGCCAGCGGCGCACGCCGCGCCGTCCGACCCTGCCGACCAGGATCACATCGGCCCCGACCTCGCGAGCGACCTCGTCGATCACCCGAGGCGGGTTGCCCGTCTCCGTGCGGCACTTGCAGGGGACGCCCTGGGCTGCCGCGAGCGCGTCTGGGCCTGGTCCCATACCGTCTCGTACACCTCGCGCTCCGGAAGAACGTCCGCCAAGTCTGACACGAGGCTTGTGGTACCGGGGCAGATACTTAGAGACCGTCGACTGCACGAGCGTGAAGCCGAGCTTGAGCAGCTCGCCGTGGATCCGGGCGGCTCCCCAGGTGGGGTTCGCGCGATGCATTTCCAGGATCAGGTCACGAAGCTCGGCTTCGATCGATGGCCGTCCCGGGCGTCGCTGCCGAGGACCATGCGAGATGGTCGCACCAGGTCGCCACACCCCAGGCGCCTGTCTTTCGCGAAAGGTCTCCGGCATGCTCCTTGCTCTGCGACACCCGAGCAGGCCGATGCCGGAACCGAACCCGAAGTCCACGAAGAAAGCAGGGCAGAACGATCCCGCTTTCGGTTCCGGCGAGTCACCGCAGTCGCCTCCCGGGTGGGGTAGGGCCGAGGCGTGGAAGGCAGGGAGGTGCCGTCTATGAGCGCTGAACCGCCGCGGTTGGGGCGCCCTACGACCGTCCGCACCCGAGCGCTTACGCGTGCGTTCGATGGGCTCGTGGCCGTGGATCGCCTGGACCTGGCGATCGAGGCCGGAGAGATCTTCGGCTTGCTGGGCTCGAACGGAGCCGGGAAGACCACGACGATCCGAATGTTGACGACGCTCCTGCCGGCGACCTCCGGCAGCGCCGAGGTCGCAGGGTTCGACATCCGGGCCGAGCCGCGGGAGGTGCGCCGAAGGATCGGCTACGTGCCGCAGATGCTCTCGGCGGATGCGGCTCTGACCGGCCGGGAGAACCTTGTCCTTTCGGCGAGGCTCTACGGGATCGCGCGCGCCGAGCGGATGGAGCGGGTCGAGCAGGCATTGGCCTTCATGGGTCTCCGGGATGCCGCCGACTCGCTCGTCCGTGAGTACTCCGGGGGAATGATCCGGCGGCTCGAGATCGCCCAATCCATGCTTCATCGGCCCGCCGTCCTCTTCCTCGACGAGCCGACCGTCGGGCTGGACCCCGTGGCGAGGCATGCGGTCTGGGACCACCTGCGCCAGCTGACCGGTCAGCTCGGCACCAGCGTACTGCTGACGACGCACGACATGGACGAGGCCGACGCGCTCTGCGAGAGGATCGCCATCATGCACGAGGGTGTGGTGGTCGTCGCGGGCTCCCCCGCACGCCTCGAGGCCGATCTGGGTCCCGACGCGAACCTGGACGACGTCTTCATCCGATGGACGGGCGGGACGGTCGAGCACGGAGGTGCCTATCGTGACGTCGCACGCGCACGGCGAACAGCACACCGCCTGGGCTAGCGCCGCGCGAGCGGCACGGTTCCTCTCCGACGTCTCGGCCATTGCCGACGTCGAGGTGCGGAAGCTGCGGCGCGACTGGACGGAGCTCCTGACTCGGGCCGTCCAACCCACGCTCTGGCTGCTCGTCTTCGGCCAGGTGTTCGGCCGCATCCGGGCGATTCCGACGGGCTCGGTCAACTATCTCGAGTTCCTGGCACCGGGCATCCTCGCGCAGAGCGTGCTGTTCACCGCGATCTTCTACGGGATCGCGATCATCTGGGAGCGGGATCTCGGAATCCTCCAGAAGCTGCTGGTGAGTCCGGCGTCTCGCGGCGCGCTGGTGCTGGGGAAGGCGGCCTCGGCGTCGGTGCGCGGCCTCGCCCAGACGGTCATCATCTACGTGCTCGCGGGCGTCCTGGGCGTGCGGCTGCGCTTCGACGTCGGAGCGGTCGTGGGCGTGGTCGTGGCCGTGAGCCTCGGCTCGGCCGTCTTCTCGACGCTCTCGCTGATCGTGGCCTGTCTGGTGAAGACGCGCGAGCGTTTCATGGGCATCGGACAGGTCCTGACGATGCCGCTCTTCTTCGCGAGCAACGCCATCTACCCGCTCGAGCTGATGCCGGGTTGGCTCCAGACCGTCTCGAGGGCGAACCCGCTCAGCTACCTCGTCGACGCGCTGCGCGGCCTCATGATCGCCGGAGGTCACGCCGTTTTCGGGGTAGCGCTGGACTTCGCAGTCGAGATCGCCGCGCTCGGCTTCCTCGTCGCCCTGGCGGCCAAGCTCTATCCGACCGTCGCGCGATGAATCTTCACGCGGGCCGCGTGAGATCCCAGCCCTCCCGGAGTACTTGAAGTCCCTCCAGCGCAGCACCGCACCCGTCAGTAGCCAAGCCGGACCCGCCAAGCTCCTAATACCGAAACTGATGTAACGAAGCTCCATCGCGTACGATGCTCCGAAGGAACGGGCAGCCCGGCTCCCTGCTCTCCTCACCCGTGGCGATCATCGCGCTGACCAGGGATCCTCACGAATCGCGCAGGCTGGATCCATGGAGCTCCATCGACGTCTTCGCCATCTCCGGTCGCTTCTCAGCGTGCTCCTGTTCGGTGCGGCCCTGTGGATCGTCCGCCACTCGCTGGCGGGCTACCAGTATCGGGACGTCGTGCACGGCCTGGCGATGCTCTCGTGGCAGCGCATCGGTCTGGCGACGCTCTTCACGGCGTCGAGCTACCTGGCACTCGCCTGGTGCGAGGCGCTCGCACTCCGGTACATCGCGCATCCCCTCGGATGGCGCGGCGTCGCGACCTCTGCATTCGTGAGCAACGCCTTCACCAACAGCGTGGGATTGGCGTCGCTCGGCGGAGCCCCCATCCGACTGCGCTTCCTCTCGGCCTGGGGATACTCGCCGCTCGAAGTCCTGCAAGTGGTGGTGTTCGCGTCGCTGACTCGGCTGGTAGGGTTCTCGGCGCTCGCCGGTCTCATCTTCCTTTGGCAGCCGGTCCCCCTGCAGTCGGCGTTTCGCCCGCCGCTCGAGACCCTTCGCCCGATCGGCGCGCTCTGCCTCCTCGCGGTTGCCGCCTACCTCGGATGGACGATCTGGCGCCCGGCGTCGCTCCGGATCGGGGGCACCGCGTTCCGAGCGCCGAGACCGTCGCTCGCAGCGGAGCAGCTCGCAGCTTCGTCGCTCGACTGGGCCTGCTCCGCCGCCGTGCTGTGGGCGCTGCTCGGGAGCTTCGGAGCGATCTCCTTCTCCCAGGTCCTCGGCGCGTTCCTGCTCGCCCAGGCTTCGGGGTATGCGAGCAGCGTCCCGGGTGGCCTCGGCGTGTTCGAGAGCGTGTTCCTGCTGCTCCTGCCGGCGGGCGTTCCCGCTGCGATGGGCGCCGCCGCGCTGCTGGGCTTCCGCGTGATCTACTACCTCCTGCCGTTGGGCCTCTCGGCGCTGCTCATCGTGGCGCAGGAGATCCGCGAGCGCGCTGGGCCGATCGAGCAGGTGCGCGGCTCCTTGCAGCGGGCCGCTGGGCACGTGATCCCCGAGGTGTTCGCCCTCTCGAGCTTCGCGGCGGGGGCGATCCTGCTCTTCTCTGGTGCCGCGCCGGCGGCTGCCGGAAGGCTCAAGTGGCTGCGTTATCTGCTGCCGCTCCCCGTGGTGGAGATCTCGCACTTCCTCGCAAGCCTGACCGGTGTCGGCCTCCTCGTCCTCTCGCGTGCGCTCCACCGGCGGCTCGACGCCGCCTACGTCGCGGCGGCCGTGCTCCTCGCCGCGGGGGCGGTCCTTTCACTGGCCAAGGGCTTCGACTACGAGGAGACAACGATCCTGCTCGCCATGCTGACTGCGCTCCTCCCTTGCCGGCGCCACTTCTATCGGGTCGGCTCGCTCTTGCAGGTGCATCCGACGCACCGCTGGGTGGCTGCAGTTGTCATCGTGATCGGCGCGTCCGTCTGGCTATTCGCGTTCTCCCACCGCCACATCGAGTATGCGCCGCAGCTCTGGTGGCAGTTCGCATTCAAGTCCGAGGCGCCCCGGTCGCTCCGCGCAATGGTTGGCGCGGTCGTCGCGGCTGCAGCGATCGCGCTCGTCAAGCTCTTCGGCTCGCCCGCCGAGCGACCGACGCTGCCCCGAGACGAGGACATCGCGCGCGCTCGGGCCATCGCGGCCGATTCGACGAATACCTACGCCTACCTCGCCCTCCGGAGGGATAAGGCGTTGCTCTTTGGCGCCCGCGGCGATGCCTTCCTCAGCTACGGCGGCTTCGACCGCAGCTGGGTCGCAATGGGCGACCCGATCGGGCCGGCGCGCGAGGCCGTGGAGCTCGCGTGGCGCTTCTGCGAGCTGTGCGATCGATACGGCCGCTGGCCCGTGTTCTTCGAGGTCGGTTCCACCTACGCCGATCTCTATCTCGACCTCGGTCTCGGCCTCTTGAAGCTTGGCGAGGAGGCGCGCATTCCACTGGCGAACTTCTCGCTCGATGGAGCGGCGCACGCCGAGCTGCGGCAGACGCGCTCGCGCCTGCAGAGGGCCGGCTGCGAGTTCGAGATCATCCCGTCCGATCGCGTGCCGGGCATCATGGCGGATCTCCGCCGCGTCTCGGATCTCTGGCTGGCCGAAAAGACGACTCGCGAGAAGGGCTTCTCGAACGCGGCCTTCTCCGAGCCGTACCTCGCGCTATTCCCAGCCGTGGTGGTGCGGAGCGGCGGGCAAATCGTGGCCTTCGCGAATCTCTGGCTGGGCGCGCAGAGGGAAGAACTATCGGTGGATCTGATGCGCTTCGTTCCCACGGCTCCAGCTGGCGTCATGGACTACCTGCTCACAGAGCTCATGTCGTGGGGTCGGGAGCAGGGATACCGCAGCTTCAATCTCGGGATGACGCCGCTCGCAGGGCTTTCGGCCGACAGCGACACGCCGTTGTGGGACAAGCTGGCGACCTTCGTGTTCCGCCACGGCGAGCACTTCTACAACTTCCAGGGCCTGCGCCACTACAAGGCCAAGTTCCGGCCCGAGTGGCAGCCGAAGTTCCTGGCTTCTCGCGGTGGGCTCGCCCTACCCCGCATCCTGATCGACGTGACCGGGCTGGTGTCCGGTGGACTCGTGGGGATCGTAGCGAGATAAGGGCGGTGCGCAGTCGCTTCGCCCGGTGGCATTGGGTGCGGCGACCTTGCTGGGTCAGCGATCAGGATTATCCTTGATTTTGTCCATTGTTGTGACGGGTCGTCGATGCGACGTCTCGAAGCGCTGCGCGTGCGCATCAAGGAGTGAACCATACCCACCATCGTCGGGCATGCGGTTGTCGGATGGGCAACGGTTCGCCACGCGTCGAAACGGCTGCCTCCCGAGGGAGTCATCGCGCTCTCCTGGACAGCCGCCGTGCTGGCGATGCTGCCGGATCTCGACGTGATCGGCTTCACATTCGGCGTCCCCTACGGATCGAAGCTGGGCCACCGCGGCTTCTCGCACTCCCTCGTCTTCGCACTCGGCTCCGCGCTGATCGGCTATGCGTACAATCGCAGGCTGCTGCGGCGCAAGGAATTTGAGGCGCCCGGCGTTCTGGCATTCCTCTTGCTGTTTCTTGCGGCCGCGAGCCACCCCCTGCTCGACATGCTGACCGACGGGGGAATGGGGGTGGCTCTCTTCGCGCCGTTCTCCTGGACGCGACACTTCTTCCCGATCACGCCGATCCCCGTGTCGGCGATCGGCGTGGACGGGAGCACGGGCGGCGTGCTCGCCTGGGAAGCAGCGCTGTTCTCACCCTGGGTCCTGAGCGCCATCCTCCTCGAGAAGAGATGGTCGACGGGGCGGTCGTTGCTTCGATGGTTTCCGCTGGCGTTGACCGCGCTCGTCATCGGGATACGGATGGCCTGGGTGCCCGTCGGCGCCTGATGCGTTGAATGGACGGCGAAGCCCGCGGCCAGCCAGGATCTTGTTCCGGCGAGCATCGTCCGAGCCGCGCTTCGTCATCACTCGCCAGACGGGAAGAGCACAAACGTTGGCCACGTCTTCCTGAGTGCCGGACATCCACCGCGTCGCCGGCCGCGCACCTCTCCATCGCTGACGACTCGGAGCCTAGGACGGCCGGCGGAGCCTCCCGATCCGCCAGCCACGAGCGTCTTGGCCGCGCTCCCACGAGGCACTGCTCCAGCCAGCCGAGGTCGAGCTTCGCCGGAACATCGACGCAGACATTATTGATGCGGTCCGGATCACTCTCGGAAGTCGCGTTGGGGTGAGCTGCATTAGGAATTCTGGACCAGTTCGAGGGTGAGTTTTCGGCAAACTGAGGCCCGTTGGGCCAAGGAGTTTGCCGTGGAGAAGAAGCGTTTCTCGGTCGAGCAGATCGTCGCGGTGCTGAAGCAAGCGGAGCTCGGCATGCCGGTGGCGGACCTGATCCGCCAGGTCGGATCTCGGAGCAGACCTTCTACCTCTATGGACTGCTCCCGCATTGCAAGAGGATCCGTTCGTAAAGTGGCCTGAGGGAAGTCGGTTCTATACTGCGTCATCTGCCGAGGCAGAGCACCCGAATGGGAAAGCCGCCCACGCACGCCTCAATAGCTGGTCGGCCTCGAAGGCCGCGATAGAAATCAGGTTCCGTGCGTGTCGGTCCGACCTGTCAGTCCATTTCCTCGATCCTCTTCGCAACCGTTGGGCGGGTCTCTAGGCAGCCTCCCGGTAGGACTCGCCGGTTCGAAGGACGGCCCAGATGATTCGCGCGTTCTTGTTCGCAATGGCGACGGTCGCACGATTGAAGCCACGTCGCTCGCGGAATTGAGGTCCGCCGGTGGACATCGCGGAGACCGACGATCACTACACGGTGCTGTGGAGCTGCCGGGTGCAAAGAAGGAAGACTGGCGGTCGAGGTGGAGGATGGCCAGCTCACGATCCGCGGCGAGAAGGGCGCCGCTTCGGCTCGTTCAGCCGATCCTTCTCACTGCCGCCGAATGCCGATCTGGAGCGGCTGGACGCCAAGTTCGCAGACGGTCCTCAGTCTCCGCATCGCGAAGAGCGAGACCGCCAAACCTAAGACCATCGCGATCAGGTAAGGAGGCCGGGGCGGGAGTCGCTGCTCACATGAGCTCGGACGCTGCCCGCTCGTCCTTCTTCTCCTCTTCGATCTCGGTGAGAGTCGCCTCGGCCAGCAGCAGCACGCTCGCGACCGAGACGGCGTTCTCCAGCGCCAGACGGACCACCTTGGTGGGATCGACGATCCCCGCTTCGACCAGATCGACATACTCGATCCGGCGCGCATCGAAGCCGAACGATCCGCTGCCTCCGCGCAGCCGATCGACCACGACGCCCGCGTCGGCACCGGAGTTCACCGCGATCTGTCGGACGGGCGCTTCGAATGCGTTCCTGAGGATGCGGACCCCCGTCGCCTCGTCGCCCTGGCACTTTTCCTCCTCTCGCTCCAGGGTATCGATCAGGCGCAGTAGCGCGAGGCCGCCACCCGGCACGATCCCTTCCGCGATCGCCGCCTTCGTGGACGAGATCGCGTCGTCGAAGGCATCCTTGCGGTTCTTCATCTCAGCCTCGGAGGGAGCCCCGACGCGGATCACGGCCACGCCGCCGGCGAGCTTAGCCAGGCGCTCCTCCAGCTTCTCGCGGTCGTACTCGGAGGTGGTGTCCTCGATCTGCTGGCGGATCTCCTTGCAGCGAGCCTCGATGCTCTCCTTGGCGCCGGCGCCCTCGATGATCGTGGTGTCCTCCTTCGTGACGACGACCTTCTTGGCGGAGCCGAGGTCGCGCATCGTCGCATTCTCGAGCTTGAGACCGAGCTCCTCGCCGATGACCTGCCCCCCGGTCAGGATGGCCATGTCCTGCAACATCTCCTTGCGGCGGTCGCCGAAGCCCGGGGCCTTCACAGCGGCACAGCGCAAGGAGCCGCGGATCTTGTTCACCACCAGCGTCGCCAACGCCTCGCCTTCCACGTCCTCGGCCACCACGAGCAGGGCGCGGCCCTCCCGCACCGCTTGCTCGAGCAGCGGAAGGAGATCCTTCATGCTGCTGATCCGTTTGTCGTGGAGCAACACCAGCGAGTCCTCCAGGATCGCCTCCATCTTCTCCGACTCCGTCACGAAGTAGGGCGAGAGAAACCCGCGATCGATCTGCATCCCCTCGACCACGCGGAGCGTTGTTTCCGTGCCTTTCGCCTCTTCGACGGTCACGATCCCCTCGCCGCCCACCTTCTCAAGCGCGTCCGCGACGAGCTGGCCGATCCCAACGTCGCCGTGCGCGGAGATCGCGGCCACCTGGGCCTTCTCCTTCGAGCCCGAGACCGGCCTCGAAATCGCCCGAAGCGCCTCCACGGCGCTCCGAACGCCCCGCGCGAGGCCGCGCTTCACGTCGATGGCGCTCGCGCCCGCGACCACGTTGCGGAGCCCCTCGGTGAAGATCGCGTGGGCGAGGATCGTCGCGGTGGTCGTCCCGTCCCCCACCGCGTCGCCCGTGCGCACAGCTGCCTCCCGCAGCATGCGAGCGCCCAGGTTCTCCTCGGGATCCTTGAGGTTCACCTCCTTGGCGATGGTCACGCCGTCGTCGCACACGAGCGGGCTTCCCCATTTCCGCTCGACGAGGACGCAGCGCGATTTCGGCCCGAGGGTGACCCTGACTGCGTCGGCCAACGCGGTCGCCCCAGCGAGGATCTTGGCGCGCGCCTTGTCGCGAAAGAGCAGCTGTGTGTGTGCCATGCAGGTTCGCCCCTCCGTGATCGGGTTGGTGCAACTGCCGTGCCGCGGAATACACCGCACTGCGCCCTGTGGGCGCATTCCCGGGCGTCTGTGTCGTCGACAGCCTCAGATGGGGCGAAATGCATCAGATAGGCAGGTCGGTCGAGCCGCGGGATGGGATCGATTCTTGCTCTCCCCAGATGCCGCTCCCAACGCTCGGAGGAATGCACCGTGCCCGCCAAGCGGCCGCGCCGGACGCCGCCCAACGCCGAGATCGCCGAGCGGCTACGCGAGCTGGCGCTCTTCCTGGAGATGGAAGGCGTCTCCTTCAAGCCGCGCGCCTATGAGAAGGCGGCGCATGCCATCGAGGCAAATGCGCGGCCGCTCGCCGAGGTCTTCAGCGAGGGCGGCGCCAAGGCGCTGCAGTCGGTCCCCGCCGTCGGCAAGGGCATCGCCGAGCGGATCGGCGAACTGTTCGAGGAGGGCCGCATCGAGGATCTCGAGCGCCTTCGCGCCAAGACCCCCGTCGAGATCCTCGAGCTGACCTCGATCGAGGGCCTGGGCCCGAAGCACGTGAAGGCGCTGTACGAGGCACGCGGCGTGCGCACGCTCGCGGACCTCGAGCGAGCCGCACGCACGGGCCAGGTGCGCGACGTCCCGCATTTCGGCTCGAAGAGCGAGCAGAACATCCTGCGCGGGCTCGCGCTCAGGAAGCAGTCGAGCGGACGCCACCCGATCGGTGAGGTTCTGGCCTTCGCACGCGAGATCGAGGCACGCCTCGCGCGGCTCGTCGGCGTCGAGCGCGCTGCCATCGCGGGCTCGCTGCGCCGGAGCAAGGAGACCATCGGCGACCTCGACTTCCTCGCCGTTTCGCGACAGCCCGCCGAGGTGATGCGCTTCTTCGTCGAGATGCCCGAAGTGACCGCCGTTCACGCCCAGGGCGAGTCCAAGTCGATGGTCCGCCTCGCGAACGGAATGGACGCCGACCTGCGCGTGGTGCCCGCACAGAGCTTTGGCGCCGCGCTCGCCTACTTCACGGGCAGCAGGGACCACAACGTGGCGCTGCGTCGAATGGCTCAGGAGAAGGGCCTCAAGCTGAACGAGTACGGCCTCTTCCGGGGAGAACGCGCGATCGCCGGCCGCACCGAGGAGGAGATCTACGAGGCACTCGGTCTGCCCTGGATCCCCCCCGAGCTTCGCGAGAACCGGGGCGAGATCGAGGCGGCCCTCGCGGGTGCGCTGCCGGAGCTCGTGGACCACGGCTCGCTGCGCGGCGACCTCCAGGTGCAGACGAACTGGAGCGACGGCGCGGCCTCGATCGAAGAAATGGCACGCGCGGCCCAGGAGCTCGGCCTTGAGTACATCGCCATCACGGACCACACGCGCGACCTCGCGATGGCGAGGGGCTCCGACGAGAAGAAGCTGCGCAGGCAGATCGCACACATCCGCGCGCTGAATCCCAAGCTCGACGGCTTCCGGGTGCTCACGGGCGCGGAGGTGAACATCCGCAAGGATGGGTCGCTCGATGTGCGCGACGATGCGCTGGCCGATCTCGAGGTGGTGGGCGCCGCCGTGCACTCGCTGTTCGGCCTGCCGCGGCCCGAAGCAACGAAGCGCGTGGTCCGGGCCATGGAGAACCCGCACGTCGACGTACTCTTCCACCCGACGGCGCGTCAGCTCGGTCGCCGCGAGTCCATCGATATCGACATCGAAGCCGTGATCTCCGCGGCGAAGCGCACGGGCACCGTTCTCGAGATCGACGGCGTCCCGGAGCGGCTCGACCTCAAGGACGAGTTCGTGCGCCGCGCAGTGGCCGCGGGCGTGCCGCTCGTGATCGATTCCGATGCCCACCACCCGAGCCAGCTGCGCTACGCGGACGAGTTCGGCGTGGGTGTGGCGCGACGCGGCTGGGCGCGTCGCAAGGACGTCTTGAACGTGCTGCCCGTGGCGAAGCTCCTCGGGCGGCTCAAGGACGGAAGAAGGCGCCGCCGGACCTCGTAGGCTACGCAGGGATGTGATATCACCGCGACCCTGCGAGCCACGAGGAGAGGCTGCTGCTTCGCGAAATAGCAGGCACCGCGTATCTGTTGCTGCCGCTGCTCGGAGGCGCGGTAGTCCACGGGCTGTGTCTCAGATATGGCTGGCTGGGATTCCTGGCGCGGCCGATCGACGCCGGAAGAACGCTGCACGGGAGGCCCCTGCTCGGGCACAGCAAGACCCTTCGAGGGCCGCTGACCGTGGCGGCCGGTGCCGGTGTCGTGTGGACTCTCCAGCGAACGGTGCTCCACCGATTCGGCGCGCTCGCCGGGATCGAGCTCGTCGACTTCGCGAGCTTACCGGGCTGGTCGCTCGGTGCGCTGGTCGGAGCGGTGGCAGAGCTCGCAGAGCTGCCCAACAGCTTCGTGAAGCGGCGGCTCGGAATCGAACCCGGCGCGACGGCGCGCGGTACCCTCTCTGTGGTCTTCTATCTCTGGGATCAGCTCGACCTGCTGGTGGGCTTCTGGCTGGTCGTCTCCTGGTTCGTCCCGGTGACGCCGCTCCGCATCGCCACCTCCATCGTGATCACCGTTGGAATCCACCCCCTGCTCACCCTGGTGGGCTACCTGCTCGGCATGCGCCCGACGCCGCGCTGAGCGGTTCCGCGACGACCCGCCCGATCTACTCCTCGGGCACCGCGATGCCGCTCGTGTCGGGCGGGTTGCGCCAACGGTCCTGTTGCTCGTCATAGGAGCCGCCGCGGCGCAGCGCGCAGCCGAAGCAGAGCACGGTGTCCACCCCGACCTGGTAGGAGCGATCGCGTCCCACCGAGATCTCGGCGCCGCACTCCGCGCATGCGAGGTATTCGGTCTCGGATCGATGCATCACACGCCTCCTCGTGGCATCCATATCGAGCCACTCCGCCCATAAAATACTGCCCGGTGGCCAGGAGCGTGGAAGAACCCGCGGCGGTAGCTTCCGACGCGCTCGATCCGCGTGAAGACAAGGAAGGACGTCGATGACCATGCCCACGCACGACGGCGGCATCTCGAATCCGAGGGACTGGCGTCTGGCCGGGACCGTCGGGGGGGGTCTTGTCGCGCTTGTCATCTCCACCGCCCCAATGATCGGGATGGCGGAGGAGCCTTCGGAGACACACGCCCTCACGTGTCGCGAGTTCCTCAACTTTCGGGCCTCCAACCAGGAGCCGTTCGTTGCGGGAGTCGCCGAGGGATACAGGGCCGCGGCGAGCCGGCTCCTAGCTCTGAGCATCAGCAGCCCGACGAGCGAGGGAATCGAGATCGCGAAGACCATGGACGCCCTCACGGCTGGAGCCGAGAACTTCTCGGCTGCGAGAGATACGAAGCAGCTGAGGGAGACCTGCTCACGCAACCCCAACCAGCTCGTGAACGCAGCGTGGCTGGAGCTCTACTTCCATACGGCTCCCCTGCCCGCGAAATGAGGGGGCTGCGCCTCCTCGGGCAGCGCTTCGCGGACGCACCGTGTGCAGAGTGCCGTGTCCGGGGTCTCGCGGAGGCGCTGGACCTCGATCGGACGGCGGCAGCGCCCGCAGTTCCCGAAGCCTTCGCTCGCCATCGCGTCGAGGGCGCGTTCGAGGGCGTCGAGGCGCCCCGTGCGCAGCGCGCGCAGCTCGTCGTCCAGGAAGACCGAGAGGCCAGCGGCGGCGAGCTCGCCCTCTGCGCTCCGCGACAGCGGGCGCGGGTTGCGTTGGAGCGCTGCACCCGCCTCGGCGCGGGAACGGCGGTTTTCCTCGACGATCTCCTCGTACTCCTCGAGGAGCTCGCGGCGCAGCGGGCGAAGCTCCGCGGCGCGCGCATCGGGCGCATCCGCGAGCGAAGAGGCGCCCCCCTCCTCGTCGCGCAGGCGCGTGGCGCGAGCCACCAGCAGGTCCCGCTTCTGCGCCGGCGTGAGCACGTCGCACTCCGCAAGGCCGACGCAGCGCGCCAAATGCTTCGCTTCGCAGAGCTCTTCCAGGATCTGCGAGCCGCCCTTGCGGTCCCGCCCGAGGTCGACCGCTTCGAGCGCAAGGATCCTCAGGTGTCCGCAGCGGTGGAAGTGGTGTCGCATCGCTTGCCTCCGTTGTGCTCCCTGCTTACGCAACTCGCATGCCAGCGATCGGGGCGAGGCCATAAGCCACACCCCGCGGTCGGTTTGCGAACCGTGGCACGTTGCCTGCATCCCAGACGTCCCCGGAGGCGAGGATGGCACACCCGGAGTTGGCTCTCTTTGCGCTCCACCCGGGAATCGCCTTCGGCAAGCGCGTCGCGGAGAAGCTCGGCGTAGGGCTCGCGGAGCACGAGGAGAGGGAGTTCGAGTGGGGCCAGCACAAGGTGCGGCCGCTCGTGAGCGTCCGGGGCAAGGATGTCTACGTGCTCAGCTCCCTACACGGCGACTTTGAGCAGAGCGTAAACGACAAGCTCTGCCGGCTGCTCTTCTTCCTCGGCGCCCTGCGCGACGGCTCGGCAGGACGCGTCACCGCCGTCGTTCCGTTCCTGTGCTACTCGCGCAAGGACCGCAAGACCAAGCCTCGCGACCCCGTGACCACCCGCTACGTGGCCGCGCTCTTCGAGGCCGTCGGCGTGGACTGCGTCGTCACGCTCGAGGTCCACGACCTAGCCGCCTACCAGAACGCCTTCCGCTGCCGCACCGAGCACCTCGAGGCCCACGGCTTGTTCGCGGACCACTTCGCCACGCGGCTCGGCGAGCGCGAGATCGTCGTTGCCTCGCCCGACGTGGGAGGGATCAAGCGGGCTGACCGCTACCGTCTCGCACTGGAACACCGACTTGGGAAGCCGCTCCCGAGCGCCTTCCTGGAGAAGCGGCGGAGCGCCGACGTGGTGAGCGGCGACGCGCTGGTGGGCGAGGTGCGCGGGCGCAGCGTCCTCCTCGTCGACGACATCGTGAGTGGCGGGACGACGCTCGCCCGCGCCGCCGAGGCATGTCACAAGGCGGGCGCCCGCGAGGTGCTCGCGGCGATCGCTCACGGCGCCTTCGTCCCCGAGGCGTCGCACCTGCTCGCGAACGCCCCACTCGAACGCATCGTCGTGCTCGACCACATCCCCCCGTTTGCCCTCGACGCTGGGCTCGTCGAGGCCAGGGTGACAACTCTCGACGCATCCGGGCTCGTGGCGGAGGCCATCTCGCGAATGCACACGGGCGGGTCGCTCGTCGAGCTGCTCGAGCCGTAAGCGACGCCCCGCCTCATGCCGGCGCTGCGAGCTCGAGGTAGCGAAGTGCCCGCTCTCGCCAGCTCTCCGGGTCGCGCACCTCGGGATCCTCGAGGTGCCAGATCGCGATCTTCGCCCGCCGCAGCGCCCGGTAGGTGCGATGAAAGCGCGTCAGGATGTCGGGCGGATCGTCTCCCGTGACCTCCCGATAGGCGCCGAAGAACCACCGGCCCACGCTGGAATTGCCAAGTCGCTCGCACTCGAGCGCGAGGAAGGCGAGCTCGTCGACCGGATCGACGAGGCGGAGCTCGCGGGAGAATTCGAGGCAGTCGATGATCGCGGGCTCAGCGGTGAGGCAGATGTGCTCGGGGCGCAGGTCGCCGTGGCCCTCGACGATGTGGCCCTCGCGCACGCGCTGGTCGAAGAGAGCGGCGTGGCGCTCGAGGAATTGGAGCTGCGACTCGGCGATGGCTTTTACTTGGTCGGAGGGAAGGCCGAACTCGGGACGGCACAGCTCTTGCTGATCGCTGCAGACGCCTTCCGCCAGCTGCTTGCGATAGGCGGAAGGCGCGAACGGGATGGGCAGAGCCTTAGCGTAGAGGCGGGCGAGCTGGAGCGCCGAGGGCCGAACGTCTGCCTCGGCGAGGTGCCCTTCGCGGATCAGGCGGTCGAGCATGCGTGCCGCCGGCAGACGCCGCATCTGCACCAGCCAGTCGACCGGCTCGCCCGCGCCGCCGAGCGCAAGCGCGCCATCCGCGTCGACCGTGAGGGGGATCACGCCGAGGTACACGCCTGCTGCGAGGCGCCGGTTGAGCCGCAGCTCCTCCTCGCAGTGATGGCGGCGAAGCTCCGGCGTGCTGAAGTCGAGGCTGTTCCAGCGAACCGGCTTCTTCAGCTTGTAGGCGTGGCGATCGGTCAGGAAGACCCAGGACATGTGGGTCTCGATCACTTTGACCGCGCGAGGTTGCTCGGCGTACGAACGGGGTCGGCCGAGGAAAGCGACCTTCTCCTGCGTCGAGGTCCCCGTCACGTCTCCTCGCGTTTCGGGGGGCGCGGGTGCGCCGCCTGCGCGAGCAGCTCGCGTACCTCCTGGTCCTCGACCTGGCGGAAGTCGTCGTAGAAGTAGCCGATCGCGCCGAATGGAAAGGGTGTGGCGAGGCAGACGATCTCATCGACCTCGGCCCTCAGTGCCTCGAGGGTCTCGGCAGGAGCAACCGGGACGGCGAGGACGAGATGCTTCGGCCGGCGGTTGCGCACGGCGCGCAGCGCGGCCCGCATCGTGGCACCGGTGGCGATTCCGTCGTCGACCACGATCGCCGTCTTGCCTTCGATCGCGGCGCGCTCGCGGCCGGCCAGATAGAGTCGCCGGCGGCGCTCGATCTCCTCGAGCTGCCGAGCGGCCTGATCGCGGATCCAGGCCTCGGAGAGTGCAAGCGCCTCCACCAGGTCCTCGTTCATCACGAGCTCCATCTGCTCGCCGTCGACCAAGGCTGCCACCGCGAGCTCGGGCTGCATGGGGGCGCCGATCTTGCGCACGAGGACGAGGTCGAGCGGTGCCTCGAGCGCGCGCGCGATTTCGAAGGCGACGGGCACGCCACCGCGCGGCAGCGCGAGAACGACGGGGTCGTGATCCTTGAGGCGCATCAGTGGGCGGGCGAGCTGCACGCCGGCGATCTTGCGGTTCGCGAAGCTCACCGGGGCGCCTCCTTCAGCAGATGATCCGCGAACCACCCCGCGGCCAGGTCGATCACCTCCTCGAGCGTGCCCGGCTCTTCGAAGAGGTGGCTAGCACCCGGCACGATCGCGAGCTCCTTCTCGCAGCGCAGCTCCGCGAGCGCGGCGCGATTCAGCTCGACGACGACCGGGTCGCGGCTTCCGACGATCAGGAGCGTCGGGGCGCGGACCTGCGCGAGTGCGGAGCCCGCGAGATCGGGTCGTCCCCCGCGCGACACGACCGCGCCGATCTCGGATTCGGCGCGGGACGCGGCCACGAGTGCTGCCGCCGCGCCCGTGCTGGCCCCGAAGTAGCCGAGCCGCAGGGCCCGCGTCGCGTCGTCCTCTGCGAGCCAGCGCGTGGCGAGGAGGAGCCGGTCGGCCAGGAGCGGGATGTCGAATACCCGCGCCCGATCCGCGCCTTCATCCGGCGTGAGCAGGTCGAAGAGGAGCGTCGCGAGGCCCCGCTCTTGCAGCGCCCCTGCCACCATGCGGTTGCGGGGACTGAAGCGGCTGCTCCCGCTCCCGTGGGCGAAGGCGACCACCGCCGCCGCCCCGCGCGGGAGAGTGAGCGTCCCCGCAAGCCTGAAGGGCGGAATCTCCACCTCGCGCCTCGACGTAGTGGTCGTCGGTCGCGCCAGGCTTCCCATGCACTGAGGCCGTGCACGCACCATGCCTACCGCACCGGCCACTGGGCCGCCGCGTGCTCCGGGTCCACGGCGAGAGGTCACGCTAGTGAGCATTCGGGCCACGCCTGCTCCGCTCGGGGCGGCGCGCGACCCGAGGCCATCAGGTTCCATGCGCGGCCAGGTAGTCGACGCAGCCCGAGAGCGTGGCGAGCTTCGAGTAGTCGGACTCCGGGACCTCGATACCCGTGGCCTCGGCCAGCATCTGCAGGAAGCGGAGAAAGTCCATCGAGTCGAAATCGAGCGTCTCGCGCAGCTCGGCGCCCGAGGCGAGCGCCTCGAGGTCGGCCTCGGGGGCGAGCTCGCCGAGGGTGGCCAGCACGGCGGCGCGAATCTCCTCGCGAGTCATAGCTTGTCCGGCTCTTGCAGCAGGCGATCGACGGCGCACAGGAAGCGCGCGCCGCGATGGCCGTCGCTGGCGCGGTGGTCTGCCGCGAGCGTCGCCGTGACGACGCTTGCGCGCGGCTCATCGTCCGGCCGCTGCCATGGGCGCTGCTGTAGAAGCTCGCGGCGCCGCTCGGAAGTCCGGCCAACAGGTAGGAGCCGGTCTCCATGCTCCCGCCGATGATCACGGGTTGGCCGGTGGCCTGGTACTCGGCGGGAAGCTCGGGGTGGCCGGGTGGGAAGGCGCGTGTCGCTCCCTTGCGGTGCACGAGCAGCAGGCGCGGCGCCCCGTCGACCGTGTGCCGCTCGAGCTTCGCCGTGTTGTGCGCCACGTCGTAGACCGTGCGGATCCCGAGCGACTCGGCGTCGCGGCCGAACGTCGTCGCGAAGACCTCCCGGATGCGATGTAGGATCACCTGGCGATTGGCGAACGACATGTTCGCGGCGCAGCACATCGCGGCGAAGTAGGCCTGGCCCTCCTCGGAAGAGAAGGGCGCGCAGGCCAGCTCGCGGTCGATCACCGGGATCCCGAACTTGCCCGGCATCGCGCGCAGGAAGAGTTGCAGGTATTCGGTCGCGACCTGGTGGCCGAAGCCTCGGCTGCCGCAATGGAACATCACGACAACCTGCTCGTCGCGGTCCAGCCCGAAGGCCGCGGCCAGCTCGGCGGCGATCACGTTCTCGCGTCGGACGACCTGGATCTCGAGGTAGTGGTTGCCCGACCCGAGCGTCCCGATCTGCCGGATGCCGCGCTTGACGGCGTGCTCGGTCACCCTCGCGGGATCGGCGGCGGCGAAACAACCGTGCGCCTCGGTGTGCTCGAGGTCGTGCTGCGTGCCGTAGCCGCTGCGCACCGCCCAGCGCGCTCCCTCGCGGAGGACGTCGTCGAACTCCTCGCGCCCTAGCCGCACGAGCCCACACGAGCCCACGCCTGCGGGGACCGCATCGACGAGCGCGTCGACGAGCTCGCCCACGCGCGGCTGCACCTCGGACCAGGTGAGATCGGTGCGCACCAGGCGCATGCCGCAGTTGATGTCAAAGCCGATCCCACCGGGCGAGATCACAACGGTGTCGGCGTCGATCGCGGCCACGCCGCCGATCGGGAAGCCGTAGCCCCAGTGGGCGTCGGGCATGCAGAGGCACG
>Ga0335069_10004315_pt1 | contig 21150 bp, 18 predicted proteins | sample Lox_Sample_11_FD_206714 | JGI IMG/M metagenome (GOLD analysis project Ga0335069, IMG submission 206714) | Soil microbial communities from Loxahatchee National Wildlife Refuge, Florida, United States - Lox_Sample_1.1 | ecosystem: Environmental > Terrestrial > Soil > Wetlands | place: USA...
TCCGCGAGGTCGGGCGGCGTGGGAATGGTAACCAGCTCATGCTGGTCGAGGCCCGCAAGCGAAGCGTCCACCATGTCCTCGGCGGTCATTACCATCTCCGCGGGCAGATCCTCCACGGGGCGGCCGGATTTTTCCCAGAATGGCGTCGCAGTTGCTCCTGGCAGCACAGCCTGAATGGTCACGCCCGTGCCAGCTAACTCGTTCTTCAGCGCCTGGGTAAAGTTGACGACGTACGCCTTGGTACCACTGTAAGTGCCGTTCAAGAGATCCGGCGCAAGAGCCACAACCGAGGCAATGTTGATGAGCAAACCGTTCTTGCGCGCGATAAAGGCAGGCAGCGCAGCAAGGGCCAGTCTCGTCAACGCGGTGACATTCAAGTAGATCATCGACTCCAGGTCGTCTATCTTCTCGTCAAGAAGCTTTCGCGCGCTGCCCAGACCGGCATTATTCACGAGCGCCGTGATCGTCGGATCGGTGCTCAGACGTTCGGCTACGCGCTGCACGTCCTCCTTGTTGGTCAAGTCGGCCACAATTGTCTCAATTCTGCGGCCGATGGACCTCAATCGTGCTGCCGACTCTGAAAGCCTCTCTTCGTTGCGAGCAACGAGGATCAGATCGTATCCGCGCTTGGCAAGCCGATCGGCATAAACGGCGCCGATGCCGGTGGATGCTCCTGTGATGAGTGCTGTACCTTTCGGTGCTGACATTGTGTGATTCCTCCTGAATCGTCGAGGCCTTCTGGCCTGCACTCGAGTAGAGTAGACCAGTCGGTCTACCGATTCAAAAAGATTAGTGGTAGTGCATTTCGCGATCAACCGTACCATCCCATGCGGGTTGCTGTCGGGAGGTCGGCCTTGCGTCCGCCTACCCCTAGAGAATCCACGATTTCCTGATCCGCAGGCCAGAGAGGGTCCAACTTGGTGCCGACCCCTTGAAGATTCACTCGATCAACGCGTGGGCCTGAGGTTGCGAGTTGAGAACAGAGACCATCTTGCCCTACTCACTGTAAAGGAAAGCAATCTAGATCGTTCGCGAATCGGATCGCGCCCGAAAAACGGCGCACTATTTCGGTTCTGGTCTCATCTTCCTTTCCGAGAGTTCGCAACATTCGATGCGACAGAACCAATTGCTTAACATGAGCATTCGCCGCAATCGCACCAATGACTGAAGGTGGCATATGGAGTCGCCTCTCCAACCCGCTAGCGCCCTCCGGCACGGCATTGTGCGCGACAAATATGTCTGCGTTTGAGGCCAGCTGCGTTAAGCCTTGACCCTCTCCATCTGTGTCTCCACTCAAAACGATCCGTTTGCCGCCGATTTCCACCCTCCACGCTAGAGCGGGAAAGGCACCATGAACCACGCTCAATGCATAGACAGCCATGTCGCCATTCCGAAAAGCGAGAACCGGCGTTGAAGTGGGCATGACATTATGTGGTTGCAATTCGTAGGTTCCCTCAGGATTCGGCTCAACCATTTCGCTCAGATAACGCCAAGCGCCGTGCTCGTTGCTGAACAGGCCGCGCACAAACTCAGTGGTCGAAGGCATGTACTTGTTCCCAGAAGGACCAAATACAAGCAAGGGTCGTTTTTGGTCTCCGAACCAGGAAGAAAAGACTAGAGCCGGAAAATCACTGCTGTGGTCGACATGGAAATGGCTAAATAGAAAAACGTCCAACTGAGCCATCTTTGCGCCACTCTCCCCGAAGCGGAGCGCGCTTCCCCCTCCTGCGTCGATGACCACACGCGCGCGACCGTCCTCCCATATCAGATAGCTGCTCGATGCCCGCTTATCTTCTACTTCCGGTCCACCGGAGCCGAGGACCTGCAGCGCCAAACCCGCAGAACCGCAAGATTGGGCCGTTGCAGGCGAACATTTGCACACAAATGAAACACACAAATGAGCAACGCATTGATCGATGGCCTTAGCGTGCACATGGTTTGAACCTCTCGCTATTAGTACACCGATCTAAGAGTCGGGTGGAGTCAAAAGCCATCGACGTCGATCACAGCTTGTGCAAACGCCTGGGGGGCCTCCTGCGGTATGTTGTGGCCGACCCCGCCGGTGATGAGGCGGTACTCATATTTTCCCGAAAACCTATCGCGATACGCCGCGTTGTCCGGATGGGCTGCACCGTTGGCGTCGCCTTCCATGGTGATGGTGGGCACGGTGACGACAGGAAATGCCGCCAACCGCTTCTCAAGATCGTCATACTTTCGCTCGCCGTCAGCCAGGCCAAGCCGCCAGCGATAATCGTGCATTACGATGTCAACGTGGTCGGGATTGTTGAAAGCAGTCGCCGTGCGGTCGTAGGTAGCATCGTCGAATTTCCATTTGGGCGAAGCGGTTTGCCAAATGAGCTTATTGAAATCGTGAAGGTATTTCACATAGCCGGCTCGGCCAACTTCGGTAGCGAAATAATACTGGTACCAAAATGCAAATGCAGGCTTGGGCGGCAAGGGAGTCTGGTTGCCCGCAGGGCTACTGATCAAATATCCGCTGACGGAAACGATCGCCTTGCAACGCTCCGGCCAAAGCACTGCCATGACGTCCGCGGTGCGAGCGCCCCAATCGAAGCCGGCGACGATTGCCTTCTGGATCTTGAGCGCATCCATGAGAGCGATGATGTCGAGGGCGACGGCCGACTGCTGTGCGTTACGGAACGTTTCGCTTGAGAGAAAACGCGTCGTGCCGTATCCACGTAGATACGGCACGATGACGCGGTAGCCCGCCGAAGCCAGCAAGGGCGAGACGTCGACGAAGCTGTGAATGTCATAAGGCCAGCCATGGAGAAGAATGACCACAGGACCATTGGCCGGGCCCGCCTCAGCGTAGCCGATATTCAACAGGCCGGCGTCGATCTGCTTGACTGAACCAAATGACGTCTTTGCTCCGGGGTTCGTCGCGGGTAGATCAACCGGATTTGCAGGCTGCGCGTTCGCGGGATAGAGCAAGCCAAGCTGGGCGGCTGCAAGGGTCATGGCGGCAGTCCCAAAAAAGCGACGACGACTATGATTTCTCATTTCAAACGTCCCGATCGGATTCATTTGTGAACCTCCTTGGTTCGATGGTCAGCTGGGGGGTGAGGCCGGAACGAGCGCGCTGTTTTGGGGGTGAGGGCGGTCGTGGTGTTGCGGGGCGTCCAATTCAGTGGCCAAAGTTTGCGCCAGGTATTGTGCACGGCCGATCCCTCGGCCATAGCTATTGGATCCTTAGGCAGGTCAACCGTTCTACTAGATGAAAGTATCAATCGATACTTTCGTATGAATTAGTCTCGCGGCATGTGATCTGCGCCCACTCAGTTGCTGACCGGCTCTGAGTCCGTGCGTGAATAGCTCAGTGTTCTCGAGCAGCTCTCTCGGCTCAAGTCGCGAGTTCGCTTGGCGCTAAGGGTCTCTCCGCGTGAGGCCTCGCTGCCCTACTTACCAATTTGGGGAGACAATCCGCCTTAACGCCTTCTTATTTATCTCGGGAATCGCCTCCCACGAGACAACTGTTTCTCTCATGACCGGAGCACGGCACCGCGCCGCCCACTCAGCCGTGGTTTGCAGAATTCGTCCCACACCTTTGTATTGGCTAATACGTTCGTCTAGTAGATTCGTCGCAATATCCGTGTGAGGATCGGCTTGTGGAGCAAGCGTTCGGAGACAAGCCGGTATTTCAAAGAAGTACCAAAAGCCGGCGCAATGCTCGCCCTTCTGTTCAGGCATTGGCAGCGACGGCGAAGAGGTGTTTCGTTGTGACAAGATTTTCCGTTGACATTTTGCTTCGGAGGGCTGTTCTGATGACAGCGATTATTCCGCTCGCTGAATGCGCGAGCTTTCTATGGAAGACCCCCAGCGTTCAAGGCATGCTCTTCCACGCGCGCGCCTCGATTGAGGGTCCTGCCGGCGAGTTTTTGCCACGCGTGCCTGTGGTGCAGGCAGCAGAAGCTGGGGAATCCCGTCCGGAACTCACGTTTGAGGGATTCATGCCGGATCTGAATGGTGGTGTCGCATGGCTCAACTCCACTGCCTTGAGCCACAGGTCACTGCGTGGCAAGGTTGTGCTGATCAACTTCTGGACCTACACCTGCATCAACAGCCTGCGCCCTCTGCCTTACATGAAAGAGTGGTCTGCAAAGTACAACGACTCAGGCTTGATCGTGATTGGAGTGCATACGCCAGAGTTCTCGTTCGAGAGAGAACAACAGAATGTAGAGACCGCACTGCGAGAGCACAATGTTGCCTACCCAGTCGTCATGGATAACAACTACCAAATCTGGCGAGCCTTCAGTAACGAGTACTGGCCGGCGTTCTATCTGGTCGATGCAAAAGGGCAGATCCGCTATCACCATTTTGGAGAAGGCGACTACAGAGAGACAGAGCGGGCCATTCGGGAGCTGCTGAAGGAGAACGGTTCACAGGGTGCGGAGGTGACGGTGGGTGATGTCGTCGGCCATGGCATCGAGGCGCCACCAAGCGAAGATGAACACTCTCCTGAAAGCTATATCGGATATCGACAGGCGGAGCGCTTCGCTTCGCCAGGAGGCTTCAAGGAGAATCAGGAAAAGATCTACAGCCCGCCTGCAAGGCTCGCTCTCAATCATTGGGGTTTGATCGGTCCGTGGAACGTGAATGCCGAAAGTGCGGTTCTAATATCCGCACCAGGCAGGATCGTCTATCGCTTCCACAGTCGCGATCTTCACCTTGTTTTGGCGCCATCGAAGGATGGCAGGCCCATTCGCTTCAAAGTGACGATAGATGGCGCAGCACCCGGCAATGATTGTGGTATCGACTCTTCTCCCGATGGCACAGGGATCGTTCGCGAGCCTCGGCTCTATCAGCTGATTCGACAAAAGAGCACCGTCGAGAACCGGGCCGTCGAGATCGAATTCCTTGACCCGGGCGTGCAGGCGTTGGATTTTACGTTCGGTTGATCTATGGCTGTGCCAAACACCGACTTGGCGCACAGAGGAAAGTTGTCGCTGAAAAAGCGTCCCGCAAGCAGTAAGACTCGTGACGGAAAGAGAGCTAGTAAGGAAATGAGCGACTGTGGATCAGTCGCACGCAACCTCAACTTAATTTCAACAACCATTCTCCGAAGAGGTGAGCACCATGAGCAAGAACCTGAATGGGATCGGCGGACGTCCAAACCGCCGCAGTTTTTTGAAGACCGGATTGGTGGCAGCCGGAGCCGCAACCGTCAGCGTAGGACTCCTCGAACACGCCATTCCTGCAGTGGCACAGAGCAATGGCCTCACTACTGGGGACGCCGCCATCCTGCAGTTCCTCGCGGCCGGAGAACTTCTGGAAGTCGATTTCTGGACGCAGTACAACGAGCTTGGTGGAATCCAGGATGGCGAAGTTTCTGGAGGAACCGGAAACCCGATCTACACCGACCGGCTGCGGTCTATTGATCCGAAGTTTCCTCAGTACATTCACGACAATACCCACGACGAGATCAGTCACGCAACCTTTATAAATGCGTATCTCGCCTCCAGGGGAGCCGAGCCCGTAAATCTTGACCAGTTTAGAACGCTCGAGGGTAGTAAAGCGACCGGGTCAAGCGGGAAGCCGCGGCTGACCAACCTGATGCAGTTGACTATCGACAGCAGTTGGTGGACGCGTTATCGAAGCAGCACGAATAATCCGGACGTAAATCCGACGACCTTCGAACAGGCAGTGCCGGATTTGCATAACGGTCAATACACGGCGATTCCGCGAACGGATGACGATCTCTATCCGCATGCGCACATCCAGGCGATAGCCAATACGGCGGCATTCCAAATGCCGACGGTAGAGCAGGGCGGCGGCAGTTTACGCATTGCGCTGGCACAACGTGCAACTGATGTAGAGGTCCTTCGCCTGTTAATCAGCATGGGGCCAATTGAGAGCATGCATTTTCAGACATGGCATGAGAAAGCTGGTCAGGTGCGACCAATCACTGATCCGACGAACGCGCTGAGGTTTCCAGACCTGAACTGCGGTGTCGATCCCAACACAGGTGCCAGAGGTGCTGCAGTCAGAGAAATGTTCCAGACCAGCCTGATCATGCCCGAACCCTGCCCCTTTATCAGCACCAGCTTGCCTGTCTGTTCCGTGGTTCGGCCGTCGAAAACTACCGGAGCGGCGACTGGAGCATTGAAGTTCCTGACAGCCATGGGCCTGTTCATTGGCCAGTCACAGGATTTCTTTAGCTACCTGGCAGAACTGGCCACGGCGGCAGACGCGGCCCAGCGGGAGATATAGCTCAGGTCCGGCTCGGCTCGCATTTTGGCTCAAATCTTGCTGGATGAGTTGGGCACCCGTGGACGGTTATCCCGGAACCGACTCGCAAGGGTTGGGCAGGATGCAATCGGAAGGGAACACCAAAGAAAAGGAATCCACTATGACTCAGGAAAAGGCACAGCGCGACCGGCGGATCCTCCGCGCCGTCACTCTAGTCGCCATTGCGTTTATACAGGTTTTCGTGCCTGCATCCACCTACGCCCAAGCTGCGATCAATACGGAGACGGCCTTGGCTGAGGCCGACACTCTGCACCTTTACGCTGCACCGCAAGCAGGCACGGCAGAAATCCGTCCATTCCACGTCAACGTTCCGGAGGAGCAACTCGCGGACCTCCGTCGGCGGATCGCCGAGACCCATTGGCCTGAGCGCGAAACTGTCGGTGATACGACGCAGGGCGTCCAGCTCGTGACTATGCAGGAGCTCGCACGCTATTGGGCAACCGATTACGACTGGCGAAAGGTCGAGGCGAGGCTGAACGCCCTGCCACAATTCGTCACCACGATCGATGGGCTCGACATCCACTTCATTCACGTCCGCTCAAAAAATAAGAATGCACTGCCGATCATCATCACGCATGGTTGGCCCGGCTCGATCATCGAGCAACTGAAGGTCATCGGCCCGCTCACCGATCCTGTTGCATACGGTGGAGAGGCGAAAGACTCGTTCGATGTCGTCATCCCTTCGCTGCCAGGTTATGGCTTCTCGGGAAAGCCTACGTCGCCCGGTTGGAACCCTCCTCGCATCGCCCGCGCGTGGGCGACGTTGATGCTACGCCTCGGGTACACACGGTACGTGGCGCAGGGCGGCGACTGGGGCAATGCCGTCACGGAGTTCATGGCCGTGCAGGAGCCGCCAGGGTTACTCGGGATCCATACCAACATGCCGGCAACGGTTCCGGCCAACGTCTCAAAGGCGCTCGCGTTCCAACAGGCACCGCCTGCAGACCTCACGCCCGAGGAGCGGCACGCCTGGGACCAGCTCGATTTCTTTTACAAAAATGGCCTCGGATACGCCATCGAGATGAACAACCGTCCGCAGACGCTGTACGGGATCGTGGATTCTCCCATCGGACTGGCGGCCTGGATGATCGACCACGACGCGCGCAGCGAGGAAATGATCGCCCGCGTTTTCGACGGCAAGATGGAAGGACTGACACGGGACGACGTGCTGGACAATATCACACTCTACTGGCTGACGAACACCGCGATCTCCTCGGCTCAACTCTACTGGGACAACGCACACCATCCGACCGGGGGCTTTTTCGACCCAAGGGGTATTAAGCTCCCGGTTGCAGTGAGCGTCTTTCCAGACGAACTGTACTCGGCGCCGCGAGCTTGGGCGGAGAGCGCGTATCCGAAGCTCATTTACTACAACAAACTTGAGAAAGGCGGACACTTTGCGGCCTGGGAACAGCCGGAACTGTTCAGCGCAGAGATCCGGGCGTCGTTCCGATCACTTCGTTAAAGTGCAAGCGAGCGATGTGGGATCTACGCTCAGTTTGGAGACCTTGAATGCGGCCGGGTTTGCGCGCCCAAGTTCGGTTCATTGCCTCCGTCTCTCAACACCCGGCGCAATGTTTCCACGCAATGGAAGAACGATCGCGACTTCAATAACCGCACCTGATCACTCGGGTTGCAGCAGGGAGGAATGAGAGTGATGCGCCTGATCTGGAGATTGGCCGTGGCCGGAGCTGTTCTCTTTGCACTGGCGCAGTTCGTTCACCCGGTTATTCCAACCCGACCAGCGAGTACCAAATTAAATGTTCCGTCTGATGTAAGGCGGATTCTAGAAAAGAGCTGTTTTAGCTGCCATTCAGATGAACCGAGGTTGGCTTGGTTTGATCAGATCCAGCCTGGTTACTGGATTGTTCGGCATGACATCCTGACCGCGCGATCGCATCTCAACTTTTCAACCCTTGGCGCCTCTCCTCCCGCAGTCCAGAGAGCGAAGCTCTTCGAAGCTGTGAACATGATCCAGCTTGGCGTTATGCCGCTTCGTCAATTCACTGCACTCCATCCCGGCGCAAAGGTAACTGCTGAGGAGCTGGCCACGCTGAAAGCTTTTGTTGCCCCCTGGGGCGTCGCGCCAGGCCTTTCAATGGAGGCGAATGGAAATCCCGAGCTAGCCTTTGGAGATCATGTGCGAACAACGTCCTTTTCGTTGACTGCGGTTGAACCGGAGGGCAACGGGTTGGTGTTCGACCCGTCCTTTGAGAGATGGAGCCTGTTGAGCAGCACCGATCGCGGGGACAACAACACTTTCAGATTCGTTCTAGGCAACGAAATTGCAATGAAGGCAGCGCAATCCGGCAACATTTCTCCGTGGCCGGATGGTGCGAGACTCGCAAAGATTGCCTGGGAGCAGGACCTTGGCTACGACGGGCTGATTCATCCTGGGAGATTCATACAAATCGAGTTGATGGTGAAAGACGCACGGCGTTACAAGGATACTGATGGATGGGGTTGGGGGCGCTGGCGCGGGCTCAATTTGAAACCCTACGGAGGAAACGCGCATTTTGCCGATGAATGTACGGGCTGTCATATGCCGGTGCTCGGCAATGACTATGTCTACACGCTTCCCATCACCAGCGCTCACGTAGATCGCGAAGAAATTGTGAACAATGCAGCTTCGTCCCTCCCGGCGAATTTGCCCTGGCAGCCGCTTGCCTGGCGAGCGTTAACGATGTACGTCGAACCCGAGACACGCAGGACGGCGACTCTCTATGGGAACGATACGGCAGTGCGAGCCCTCGAACGCAAAGACCTTACAGTAGGCCGTCCTCCCGGTTACCCGTCGGGCTCCGTGCTGGCGCTGGTCACTTGGGCCCAGCGAGATGATCCTCATTGGTTCGGGGGACGTATCCCGGATATACCGCTGACGGTCGAGTTCTTGCAGAGATCTTCCGGCAGCGGCGCAGATATTTATCGGGTGTTCGAAGGGAAGGCGCTCGCGGAAGCACACAGGGACATTCAAGATGCGGCGCAGAGGAGAGATTTCATCCTGAATCTCAAGCCGGTCTCATTGCCGTACTCGGAAGCAGATCGAGAGAAGTAGGAGTTCGACGATACGGCAACCACTCATTCCCGCAGTAATTTTGCGAAAACGGCATTCTCTAAACGGAGGTTCTTATGTCCAAAGTATGGTTGGTAACCGGAAGCGCAAGTGGTTTGGGCCGCGAAATCGCAGAGGCAGTTCTCGCATCAGGGGATCGCCTTCTGGCAACAGCTCGCGACCCGCAGCGAGTCAACGATCTTGTCGAGCGATATTGTGAACAGGTATCTACGGCCCCTCTCGATGTTTCCGATGAGGCAGCTGCGAAGGCCGCAGTCGCCAAGGCTGTCGATGTCCTCGGACGGTTGGATGTTTTGGTCAACAACGCCGGATACGGATACACGGCCCCATTTGAGCAGGTGAGTTCAGAGAGATTCCGGGCCCTGGTTGAGACAAACTTTTTTAGCGTCGTCTCCAGGCTCTGCCCCTGCGAGCTGCAACTAGCGTTGGGTGACCGATAGGGCGTGAAGGTCGTCCTTCACGCGCTGCGGTTCCTGTTCCAGCGGCTGATTCGGCGTATCGCGTACGCCGTCGAATGCGTTCGCGGGATCCGGGGCGAGCGAGGCGAACAGCTCATCCAGGTTCTTCTGTGCCGGCCCTTTGGCGGCAACCAGCTCAAAGGTTTTCCGTAACGCGTGATCGGAAGTCAGGCTGCTCACCAGCACTTCCGCAATCTGGCGTCGAGCGATGACGCCATCGCTCGAATCGCCGGCGTGGCGCGTATCACCCTGCAGGAAGACGAGCTTATGCTCATCAGCTTTGTTGTAGTCGAACCATCCCGGCCGAACGATGGTATACGGACATCCACTTGCACGAACCAGCCGTTCTGCCCGCCTCTTCCAATCGTGAGACTCGGTCGAACGGTTGTAGGAGCCAGTCCGATTCGTGACTCCGATTGCAGTCATAAGGGCAATCCGGGGCTTATTGGAACCGAGCGCCGCGAGGACATTACGAACGCCGCCGTAATCGACGGTCTCTGAGCCGACCTTCCCCGCACCATCTGACCCGTGCGTGAAGATGACGGCATCAATGTTTCTGACTGCAGAGTCGAGAGTGTCAGGGCGCGTCAAGTCGCCGATTACCGCTTCCGCCTTGGCGGGAAGCCCGCTTGCCTTCTCCTGGCTGCGTACAAGCGCACGAACCGAATGCCCCTGACGAAGCGCCTCATCAACAACGAGGCTCCCAATGCTGCCTGTGGCCCCAATCACTAATATGGTCATGGATTGATTGCTCATGATGTTGCTCCCTCATCGATAGCGCGTAGTCCGTTCAACGCCCGGGGATACCCGATAAATGGCACCAGCTGCGTGATGACATCAATCATCCGTGCGCGGTCATTTCCTACGTGGAGATTCGCCGAGACATGCCCTTTAACCTGCGCATCACAGCCGCCGAGCGAAACCAGCATGCTCAACGTAAGCAGTTCGCGTGTAGGAATATCGATCCCCCCACGCGCTACGTGGTCCCCAAAGCAGTTTGCCGATAGGTAACGCTGGATGTGCATCTGATCTTCCGTCGCAGAGGCGTAAAGCTTCTCCACTCGGTCCGCGCCAATGATCTGGCTTTGAACCTCACGCCCTCTATCGGCTCGAGTCTCAGGGGTGGTTGTCGATTGACCAGGAAGCGGCAGTCGGATGCCTCGTTCGCTGAGGACCTCATTGGTGGCGTGAAGAAAATCGTAAACCTTCGCCATACCCACATACGGCACGGCTTGATAGACGATCTCTTTGACCTCGATCGGAGTGACACCTCGGATGAGTGCAGCGCCAAGCATCACGCGATACTCGCGCAGAGCCTGACAGGCAATCATCGACGCCAACTGCACCATCAGACGCATTCGCGGTTCCAGATTGCCGTGCCGCAGCACCTCATCGAATGCAAAGTTGTCAAAGACCTCGATAAGCTCCGGGTCGGTTACGGCCAACTGCGACGTGTGGCCGGGGAAGAGCTCGTCGTGGTTCTTTCGTGCCTGTTCGCTGATTGCCAACGTGATTCTCCTTGTCTGTCAAGCGCTCCCCGGCACGCCTGCGCCGGGGACCTCGCTTGTCGAGCACGGCCGCCACTAGCGGCCGACTCGACTCGCGAGTTGCGCTGGATAGCGTGCTCCCTGCACCTCAATGCCGGAAACTGCACTTTCAATCTCCGCAAGATCGCCAGTGGTCAGCTCCACGGCAGCGGCCCCGAGGTTCTCCTGCAGCCGGTGCAGTTTGGTGGTTCCAGGAATGGGAACAATCCAAGGTTTTTGGGCGAGCAACCAGGCGAGGGCAATCTGCGCGTTGGTTACGCCTTTTTGCGCAGCGATCTTGGTGAGTACATCTACGAGCGCCTGGTTGGCCTTGCGGTTCTCTTCGTCGAAACGCGGTACTACGTTGCGGAAATCTGTTTTGTCGAAAGTGGTACTTGCGTTGATGGCGCCGGTCAAGAAACCCTTGCCGAGGGGGCTGAAGGGCACGAAACCGATTCCCAGTTCTTCGAGCGTTGGCAGGATCTCCTTCTCCGGCTCGCGCCACCAGAGTGAGTATTCGCTTTGCAGTGCCGCGACCGGCTGGACCGCATGGGCGCGGCGAATGCTCTCAACACCCGCCTCCGACATGCCGAAGTGCTTCACTTTGCCTTGCGCGATCAGATCCTTCACGGTACCCGCAACATCCTCGATGGGGACAACGGGGTCGACACGATGCTGATAGAGCAGATCGATCACGTCGGTGCGCAGACGCTTCAGCGCCGCGTCTGTCACTTCGCGGATGCGCTCCGGACGGCTGTCCATGCCCATGGCCGGCTTGCCCTCAACAAAACCAAACTTGGTGGCAATAACGACCTTGGCCCGAAAGGGAGCGAGCGCCTCGCCCAAGAGTTCTTCGTTCAGGTTTGGGCCATAGGCCTCTGCTGTATCGAAGAACGTAACGCCGCCTTCAAATGCGCTCCGGATCAGCTTTATAGCTTGTTCCTTCTCTGTTGCCGGACCGTAGCCGTAGCTCAGTCCCATGCAACCCAATCCAAGAGCTGAAACCTCGAGACCGCTTTTTCCCAATGTGCGCTTCTGCATTGTTGCTCCTTTGCAAACCTGTTTGTGATGGTTCGTTCTGTTGCCGTTTTATGCGGGACTCGGCAGTAGTCCAGCGCGCATCGCTGCAATTACGCCGCCATCGATCAGAAGGTCGGTACCTGTCACGAAGCCCGCATCGGGTCCGAGCAGGTACGAGGCTGCCACAGCGATCTCATCCGGCGATGCCATGCGCTTGGCCGGCGACGCGTCGATCATCGCGCGGTAGATGTCGCCAATCGGCGAGTTCAGCTCGTGCTGTGCGAGAGGGGTGGCGATGATACCCGGACTGATGGAATTCACACGCGCACCCCGTTTGCCCCAGCTGATCGCCGATGCCTGGACACGCAGATGGTTTGCGCGCTTTGAGACGATGTACGCCACCATGGAATTCGGCACCGCGTCCGGGCCAAGGAAAGGCTTGGCCAGGAGTTCGTCCGCAGGCGCGAACGCCAGATCATGTTCCTGTTCTGCGGGAAGACCCGCCGACATATGCCCAGCCATACTCGAAACGATTAATCCGGCGCCTCCCGGAGCAATGACCCGTTCGAATTCTTCAAAAACGACGGCACTGCCGTACAAGTCGACGGCCAGCACTCGATCCGGCGGAGCCATGTTGGGCGAAACCCCAGCAGTATTGACGACGTTGACCACGCTTCCGAGCGCTGCAGCTGCGTCCGCCAGGGCGCGCACGGATGCACGCGATGATACGTCTACCTTCAGCGTCATCACTCTGTAGCTGGCTGACTCAAGCTCCTTCGCGGCAGATGCCAACAGGTTTTCATTGAAATCTGCCAGGAAAATTTGTTTGCCGAAACCCTGACGGCGAGCGATCGCCATTCCAATCCCGCCAGCTCCGATGACTACGACTACTTCCTGCTTCATCAACCTTGTTCCTCAATTCTTCGCTCGTGGCCGAAGTTCCAAAATTCATGCCGGAAGGCGACTCGCGGCTTGTGGGCCGACATCGCCTCTTCCGACCTCTCGATACTACGGGGAGGCGAGGTTTAAGCGGTATCACGATCCTGCGAACTTATTGCCTATTCCTCCGAGTCGGACATCTTTCCGTACACGTAACACCCGTCTGGGGGTACGCTGAAAATGGAGAAGCAGAATGCGAATTGAAGCGGAAAACAGGGCAGAGAAGCCTCGCGAGGCCCGCATCGATGAGGGAGGCGATGGAGAGCAGGTGGTTGCCCTGCGGTCCGAGCTGGCACGAAAGATCGCCGCCCATATCCAAGTGGAGGGTGACCAGGTCACTCCCGTGCCCGGTCTGGTCTTGTTCCGGCGGACCGGCCTGACCAGCTGCTACTCGGCCACCTACGAACCCTCGATCATCGTCTATGGGCAGGGCCAGAAGCATGTCAACATCGGCGGGGCGATGTATGTGTGTGATGAGTCCACGCTTCAGCTCACGTCGATCGACATGCCAGTTATCAGCCAGGTGACACAGGCGAGCCGGGAGAAACCGATCCTGGCCCTAATTCTCAAGCTCGATATGGCTTCGGTCAGCGAGATTCTAAGCCAGGACGAGTTCCTGTCAGCTGACGTTTGCGCGGGTACACGCGGCATGGCCATCGGCAAGTCAACTCCTGAAATACTCACTTCCTGCATACGCCTGGTGGACCTGCTCGATACGCCGCGCGACATACCTTTTCTCGCTGGCCTGATGCAACGGGAGATCGTCTATCGCTTGTTGCGATCATCCCTGGGCAAGCATTTGCGCGCCATCGCCACGCTGGGCGAGCAGAGCAACCGCACCGCCAGAGCCGTCGTTTGGCTGAAGGAGAACTTCTCGAAGCCTCTCCGTGTGGAGGATCTAGCCGCCGTGGCCAAGATGAGCGTATCTACCTTTCACCAACACTTCCGCACACTGACCCAGATGAGTCCGCTGCAATACCAGAAGCGGATGCGCCTGCATATGGCGCGCGTGCGCATGATGACCGAAGGCCTGGATGCAGCCACCGCCGCCTTCGAGGTCGGCTACGAGAGTGCCAGTCAGTTCAACCGCGAGTACCGTAGGCTCTTCGGCCAGCCACCCATGCGCGACATCAAGGCGCGGCAACTGGTCGAAGTCGAACAGAAATGAGTAGCGCTTGTTCTGGTTGACACACTCAATGGAACTGGGCAGAGGTCTAGCGGGCAGAGGTCGTGGGCTTGATATGGGTTCGATAACGGTGTCCGATCGTTACCTTAATGCGCCAAAAGAAACCATCCGTGACGCTTGTTTTCTGTAGGTCACGACCTTCCTTTTCGCTGTCAGCAGAGGTCGCGGGTTGCTCTTGTTGCGCCCCGCAGTTCACGATGGCCTGCGGACTTCGCCCTTGCTGGGCGGCCCGGTGAATGTCCTCGGTGAAAGCCAAGCGCTGGACTTTGTCCTTGGTGGCCGGGTGATGTGCCGCAGGGGGTATTTCACCCGTTTTTTGCGGTGTGTTCACAGAAGGGCGTGAAATACTGAATTTCGGAATCCTAGAGTTGGCCCTTTCAGCGACGGAAGTCCTCAATCAGGCCACGGCGCTTCGGGCTTATCCAATTCCAATTAACCCAGTGAACTATGCCCAAACTATGCCCAAACGACCCGCCAAGAGCCTCACAGAACCGCGTTGAACCGCATCTCAGTCGCTTTGGGCGATGAATCCGGAAGCGGATGCAAGTGTCTCAAAACAGGAGGATTTGGAAGAGGAAAGGATTCGAAAAGCTGGAGTAAATCTGGAGGGCCAACCGGACTCAAAATCCGCCGACCCTTGCGGTCATGGGGGTTCGACCCCCCCTCCCGGCACCAATCTAAGGTCAGCAAATTCAATAGATTACGCTGCTTCGTTCCTTTCATTCCACTTTGCTTCTCTCTTTCATTAGAGGGCTGGTGCATGTTGTGCGTGGCGATTCCTGCGACATCCTGCGATCTTCGGATTCGGTGATCTCTTTTTTACTGATCGTGACCATTTCGGAGAGCGTACTCTGCTATCGAACCGGGGAAGGTGGGGTAGAGGGGTACGGGGAGAGGGGGCGCATCTCCCCGCGGATTCTACGAGGATCCTGCTGACTTTCAACCGGCCGTCGCGCCCTCTATCGCTTCCCGCGGATACTCGTGACGAACGTGCGCGTTGCGTTCGCCATGAATTACTGGATACTGGACGACTTGAACGAACCGGACTCATCGACGCAGCCGACAGTATGTTTCATCGCGCTATGTTGATGACCCTTTATGCACCGGAGCACGCCGCGCCGAAGCGGCCTCACTCCCCAAACCCAGGATAGCTGCGGCTCAAATGGAGGCCGGCAGTTTGCCGGCCATCGTTACACGGGAATAAACCGCTTGACTGTTTGCGCAGTGAAGTACATACTACCGCCACTCGCACTACATGGGCTTCCCGAGGGCCTCAACGAAAACAAAAGAGAGCTTTCTCACTGGCGTGCGGTGCTTTATATCAAATCCGCTGACCTCATTCCTGCTCTTCGCGTTGCTGGTAATGATTGTCGTCGTGCTGATTCTGCCTTCCGCAGACTTGCCGGACACCGCTTTTCAGCGAAATAGTTCCCTCCAGGTCATTCGGGGATTCACGCATCCACTGCCGCAACCAAGTGCGAACGCCGTTCCGTCCCATGTTCGGCTCCCATTCCAGGACACTTCGATATCGTTTCGCAAGGTGCATGAAGCTAGTGCCTGGCTCTTCGAAGATCTCCTTATCCTGCACGAAACCAACCGTTGTTAATGCCGCATTTTTCCGCTATTTTCAACGATCAACAGGCGTCCTCGCCTTCGCGCTCCATGCGCGTGAGCACGCGCAGTTGCCTTCTCGCAACGGTAGATGCGACCGCGTGTAGTGACGTTTAAGCGATATAAGTCAAAGTCGCAGTCACAATAGTTTGCCCCTTGTCTTTCCCCGATTTTCTTCGTTCTTTCAACGGGTCAAAAGTTTCCCATGACACGCTTCTCGCGCCGCGTGCACTATTGGCCACGCGAGGATTGGTATCAATTCCCGGTAGCGCCTTGCTTGGAACCCCTTTTGACGAGCGAGCTGTTGCCCAGGAGGAAAGACCTTGGCGATCGGATTAGGTGAAGACCGTCCCCTGGATATCGTTCTTTCAGATGCCACCGGTGGCCGTCCTGAAGGTGCGGAGTTGCGCTGCCTTCTAGAGTCGGTCGGCGGCTTTTCAGTTACCGCGGAAGTGGTTCGGCCAGGCGATCGCAAGTTTTCCGGTCTGCCCAGCTCCGTGCTTGTCGTGCTAGTTACGCATCGCTTCTCTGAAGCGGATCAACGCTGGCTCTTCAGCAAACTCGATCCGGAGACCTGCGGGCCGTTGCTGGTGGCAGTCCTCGATCCCGATACCGAAACGTTGAATCGCTGGATTGAATGGGGCGCTACCGATTATTTCACGTTTCCCTGGAACGCGGCCGACGTGCTGCCGCGGATTCACAAAGCCGCGGGGCATACGAGGGGGCGCCTGGCGAATCCCTCGCAATGCAGGGACAAGCTGGCGCTCGACCAGATGATCGGTCAGAGTGCGTCCTTGCGCGCCGCTATTGAACGTATCCCCGCTATTGCAGCTTGCGACGCGGGCGTGTTGATCACCGGAGAAACCGGCACCGGCAAGGAACTGTGCGCGCGGGCGATTCACTACCTTGGACAACGGACGCGCAGGCCCTTCGTGCCACTGAATTGCGGAGCCATTCCCGCCGACCTGGTCGAGAATGAATTGTTCGGTCACGCACCCGGCGCCTTCACAGGAGCCAACAATCGCCAGCAGGGGCTGGTTGCCGAGGCCGAGTGCGGCACGCTGTTTCTTGACGAGGTCGATAGCCTGCCGTTGGCGTCGCAGGTGAAGATGCTGCGTTTCTTGCAGAGCAAGGAATACCGGCCCCTCGGCGGTTCGAAGACGCTGATGGCGAACGTGCGCGTGATCGCTGCGACCAATACCGATCCGGCGGAAGCGGTGAAGAGCGGTAGACTGCGACAGGACATTTATTACAGGCTGAATGTGATCCCGCTGCAACTGCCGCCGCTGCGCGACCGCAAAGAAGACATCCCACTGCTGGCAGCGCATTTCCTCGCTCGCTATGCGCGCGAATTCGGCAAGGACGTGCCCGCCATGCCGGACGAAGTGGTTGCCAGACTGATGGCCCACAACTGGCCGGGAAATGTACGAGAGCTGGAAAATGTTATCGCGAGGATGGTGGCGCTTGCTACCTCGCCGGAACTCCAGTGTAAAAGCCTGGAACTGGCGGGCGATAACGGTGTTGTCGATCCGCAATCTCTTCACGCTGCCAAGGGGCAGTTTGAGCGCGCCTACATCGAGGAGAAGCTCACATCCTGCGGCGGCAATATCAGCCAGGCGGCCAGGGCCGCGGGAAAGAATCGGCGGTACTTTTGGGAACTGATCCGCAAGCACAGGATAGAAGTGGATAAGTTTAAGATTCCCGCAGCTCAGCTCCGCTAACTCCCTGATTCCCAGTTATTCATCAAGCTGCAATCTACTCGGGGTGTTTCGCCTCGCAGGTAGGACATTTACAGCCTACCCGGGGGAGGAAATCCTCCACCTTGCTGGTGCAATGGGAGTGAATTGCGTGCGCCGATGCACATGAAATCAGTCGGTATCGAATTTAATCGCAGCGACATTGCGCACCAATTTCAGCGCCTGACTGGAGGCTTCATCATTGCAGTGAAATGTCGATGGCCCTCGGCATGCTCACCGCAGCTAATCAGGTATTTGGATGAGGTACTCGATGTGGGCGACGCTTTCGACGCAATCACGTCCTATCTGGCTGACCACCCCAACGCAAATGACACTCTGGAAGGAGTTACGCAGTGGTGGATGCTGGTGAAAGGGGCGACGTGGTCGCGGTCTGAGATACAAAGAGCGATCGCGCGCGGGATGGAACAGGGATTGATTCTGGAAACACACGGCGGGGACGGCCAGGTGCGGTACAGCCTGATGCCCGGAAAGCTCGGCGAAATCCGGAAGCTTCGATGGTTAAGGAAAGAAACGTAGCGGAATGGCGAGACAAATGCAACAAGCGTGACCACTGCTCAAGGTTTGAGAGGAGGCGGAATGCCAGTAACACCAACTTATCCCGGCGTCTATATCGAGGAAATCCGGAGTGGTGTCAGAACCATCACAGGAGTGCCAACCTCGATCACCGCTTTTGTCGGCCGCGCCCTCAAAGGTCCAGTCGATGAGCCGCAGCGCATCAGCAGCTTTGCCGACTTCGGCCGCATCTTTGGCGGACTGTGGTCGGGCAGCATGATGAGCTACGCGGTCCAGCAGTACTACCAGAACGGCGGCGGCGAAGCCGTGATTGTGCGGGTCGATAATGGAGCGGGGCGCTCCACGGTTACATTGCCGTCGGGGCCCGGGCTGCAGGCTTCGAGCAAGGGAGCGTGGGGGAGCGCGATTCGCGCGCGCGTCGATCGCAGCGGCGGCGGGTCCTATGATCTGTTCGTTCGCGACATGGGCAGCGGCGCCGAGGAACGGTACTTCAACGTCAGTAATGCGGGCACCGGCGCGAGAGCGCTCGTCAACCTGCTTCAATCGTCGCTGCTTGTACAGTATGTGAGCACCGGGGACGAAGACCCCACAGCGCACGCCCCGGTGCCGTCGGGCGACTGGTTCGCGGACGCGGCGCCGACACAGTACAGCCAGATGTCAACCGTTACCGACGGCAGCGATATCACCGTCACGCAGGTTGAAGGCAATGAGACGTCGAAGACCGGCATCTATGCACTGCTGAAGACCGACATTTTCAATCTGCTGGTTATTCCGCCTTACTCGGCGACGGCCGAGCCGACGGCGGCCACGTTTGCCAAGGCCGCAAAACTGTGCGCGGCTCAGCGTGCGATGTTGCTGGTGGATGCTCCTGGAAGCTGGGGCATTGACAACGCGAGCGGAACCGAGCGCAACACCTTTGTGGCGACATTCGCCAGCACGGACGCACGCAATGCGGCACTGTTTTTCCCGCGGTTGCGGATTGCCGATCCGAACCAGGGCGGCGCACTGCAGAGCTACGCGCCTGCGGGTGCGGTGGCAGGTGTGTTCGCCAAAACCGACGGAGAGCGCGGAGTTTGGAAGGCGCCCGCGGGCACCGATGCAGGCCTGAGCGGCGTGGCCGAGTTGAGCGTAAAAATGACGGACGCCGAGAACGGCAGGCTCAATCCGCTGGGCGTGAACTGCATCCGCACGTTCCCCGTATACGGCACGCTGGTGTGGGGTTCGCGCACGCTGCGCGGCGCCGATGCGCTGGCGGACACCGATTACAAGTATGTTCCGGTCCGCCGCCTTACGTTGTTTTTGGAAGAGTCGCTGTTCCGGGGGACACAGTGGGTGGTTTTCGAGCCCAACGACGAGCCGCTCTGGGCGCAGATCCGGCTCAATGTGGGGGCGTTCATGAACAGCCTTTTCCGGCAGGGCGCGTTCCAGGGCCGCTCGCCGCGCGAGGCCTACTTTGTGAAGTGCGATTCCGAAACCACCACCCAGACCGATATCAACAACGGCATCGTAAACATCGTCGTGGGCTTTGCTCCGCTCAAGCCCGCGGAATTCGTGATCATTCAGATCCAGCAGATGGCTGGGCAGATCGCCGTCTAGGGCATTTTCGGAACGCGGCGGAATCTCGCGCGCCCATTGCCCCTCCTGTCGGTTGCGGCTGATGGCGAGGGGTTTGGGTCCGCGCCATTTCTGAAGAATGCGATAGGAGAAGAGGACTCATGGCTCAATTCACAGTCAACGCGCAACGCTTCGATCCCTACAAGAACTTCAAGTTTCGGGTGAAATGGGATGGCCGCTACGTGGCCGGCATCAGCAAAGTGAGTTCGCTGAAACGGACGACGGAAGTGGTGGAGCACCGGGAAGGCGGCGACCCCTCGCACGGCCGCAAATCGCCGGGGCGAACCAAATACGAAGCCATCACGCTGGACCGCGGTGTTACGCACGATCTGGAGTTCGAGAAATGGGCCAACAAGGTGTGGAACTTCAGCTCCGGGCTGGGCACCGAGGTGTCGCTGAAAGACTTCCGCAAAGACGTCATCATCGAGATCTACAACGAAGCGGGACAACTCGCGCTGGCCTACAAAGTCTTCCGCTGCTGGGTGTCGGAGTACCAGGCGGTACCGGACCTCGACTCTAACGCCAATGCGGTCGCTATCCAGCACATCAAGCTGGAGAACGAAGGATGGGAGCGCGACAACGACGTGCAGGAACCGGCGGAGCCGAGCCTCTGACGTTCAGTGGACACGCGGAGTCGATTGCGATGAAGGCGGAAATTCGGTGTCCCTCCACAGCGGAACTGGTCTCAATTTGGGAAAACGGTCTGGGGCACCCAGGTCACGAGCGAGCGTTGTTGCTGCTGGGATGCGCCCTATCCGGTGCTGCCGAAAGCGACCTCGCCCGCTGGAGCATTGGCCGGCGCGACGCGGCGCTCTTCCGGTTGCGGCGGATGCTCTTCGGCGAAACGCTCAACAGCATGGTGCGGTGTCCTCATTGCAAGGCGCAGGTGGAGCTTGCGTTCAGAGTCACGGATATCTGGAGTGAAGGCGTGCGCACGCCGGAAGACGAGGGCATTATCGAAGCCGATGGTTTTCGGGTGAGCTTCAGGGTTCCCAACAGCACCGATTTGGAGGCAGCGCGGCGCATGCGCAACATTGAGGCGGCGCGGCAGTGCCTGCTCGAGCGCTGCATTCTTAGCGTGGGACGCGATGGCGAGGATGATAACCGGACGATGCCGGCATCGATTGAGGCTCAGGTCGTGGCTGCCATCGCCGCATGCGATCCCGATGCCGACCGGCGCATCGTG
>Ga0335069_10004316_pt1 | contig 21145 bp, 15 predicted proteins | sample Lox_Sample_11_FD_206714 | JGI IMG/M metagenome (GOLD analysis project Ga0335069, IMG submission 206714) | Soil microbial communities from Loxahatchee National Wildlife Refuge, Florida, United States - Lox_Sample_1.1 | ecosystem: Environmental > Terrestrial > Soil > Wetlands | place: USA...
CATCCAACAGCCCGGCATCGCCGCCAACGCCGCCCTGTCCCGGTTCTCGCAGCCGGCTTCGCAACCCACTGCTATTCCAGACGCCGTTTCTCCGGACTCGCAACTCGCGCGGATCGGTTCCGCCGACGTCCCCTACAGTGCAGCTTCACGCCTCGGCGGCCTCCGCAACCTGATGACCTCTCTTGGAATCAAGCACCTGCACAGGGAAGCGGAGTTCAGGAAAGCGCAGGCCTTGCCGGAGCCGTCCCCGGAGCGGCTGACGGAGCGCGCTGTCTACGCGCAGCCCGACCAGCCCGTTACGCCGGGCAACGGCAGACTATCTTCGCAGCCCGCCGAGGTCACAGCGCCCCCTGAGATCATTCCTCCCAAGGTCCACGTCGAGCACCCGGAGCGCGAGAAGGCACTGACCCGCCCCGTGAAGTCGCCGCGCGTCAGCCGCTGGGACACTCCCGACGACGTTGAAACGCTTCCTTCGGTTCGCGGTCAGTATCGCAAGCGCCGCTGATTTCCTGGCTCCCAGCCTTATTTCGGGCGGTTCAGTTCCATGCGGTCGCGGGTGCGCACCCAGGTATTTCCGGCCATGCGTCCAACGGCATCCAGGCCGTCGGGATCGATGCGGAAATCCTCCACAAGGTCTTCGCGCACGTGGAAACGCACCACTTCACCCAGCACGATGACTCCGCCACCCGGCTTGCGGCTGGTGTAGATCACCTGCAGCAGCTTGCACTCCATGTGGGCCGGCGACTCTGCCACCCGTGGCGCGCGAACCACTTCGCTGGGCAGCGGGCTCAAGCCCGCCAGGGCGAACTCATCCACCTCGGGAGGCACCGCGGCGGCCGTGATGTTCGCGGCGCCGGCCATCGCCTCACTCACCACGTTCACCACGAACTCACCCGTCTCTTCCACGTTGCGCAGAGTGTCCTTGCGCAGCGGCGCATCGGCATCGTCTCCGTGCAGCGCGGGGCAGAAGAGCAGAGTCGGCGGCACCGATCCCACGCCGCAGAAAAAGCTGAAAGGCGCCACGTTGGCCGAGCCGGCTGCATCCACGGTCGACACCAGCGCAATGGGACGCGGAACGATAATGCCGGTCAGCAGCTTGTAAACCTGCCGGGCAGGATGATCGGCGGGGTCGATACTCAACATGGGCGCGCTCATATCTCTTATCTTGCACGATCGTAGTGCATCGATCGGCCCCGCTGCGCGTCTAAGTCTGTGCAGAGGGGCGAAAACATTGCGCATTCCTCGTAGTCACCTATGTGGTGCAGGACACCGATTTTCGCGGGGGTTTAACATAGCATCATGCAAAATCGGTAGAGAGGTAGGGTCTGTCGTGCCGCGCATTCATTTTCAGCAGCAACTCGCCGAATTGAAAGACAAGCTCCTCGCCATGGCCGCGCTCTCCCAGCAGGCCGTGGAGTCGGCGCTGGACGCTTTCCTGCAGCGCGATCAGGGCCTCTGCCAGTACGTTCGCCAGAACGAGACCGCCATCAATACCGCGCAGCGCGAACTGGACGAGATGGCCTACGAACTGCTCTCCCGCGAGCAGCCCATGGCCATCGACCTGCGCTTCATCCTCGCCGTCATCAAGATCAACGGCGACCTGGAGCGCATCGGCGATCAGTCGGTCGGCATCGCGCGCCGCACCCGCGATACGCTGGCACTTGAGGAGATCGAACTGCCGGTGGACTTTGGCGCCATGGGCGACTGCACCAGCCGCATGATTCGTTCCGCGATTCAGGCCCTGCTCGATGGCGATGCCAAACTCGCCGATCACGTGCGCGAAATGGACGACGAAGTCGATCGCATGAACCGCCGCGCCCATGCCGAACTGCTGGACCTTGTGCAGAAGGATCCCGCGCACACGCAGCAGGCCATGAACGGCCTCTTCGTGGCGCGATCGCTCGAACGCATCGCCGACCACGCCTCCAACATCGCCACCGACGTGATCTTCTGGATTCGCGGCGCCGATGTCCGCCATCAGCTCAGCCTGGCAATGGACTGAGTCTCAGGCTCTCCAGAACCCAAATGAAAAAGGGCGTCCCTCATGCGAGAGACGCCCTTTGTGCTTCGGCTCGAATGAATCACCCTTGAAGCGAGTCAATTCAAGCTTGAGGCTATGCCTTCAGGATGGGATGCATTGAATAGTGCCACAGCATGGCCACTGCGCAACTGGTGAGCCGCGTCTCCGCCGAGTCCGCGCGGCTGGTCAGAATGGTGGGCACCCGCGCCCCCAGGACCACCCCGGCCATCTGCGCGCCGCCCAGGTATTCCAGTTGCTTGGCCAGCATGTTGCCGCTCTCCAGATCCGGCACCACCAGGATGTCGGCCTGCCCCACCACCGGCGATTCCAGCTTCTTGATGTCCGCTGCCCGCGCGCTGACCGCGGTGTCGAAGGCCAGAGGCCCGTCCAGAATGCCGCCCGTAATCTGCCCGCGATCGGCCATCTTGCACAGCGCCGCCGCATCCAGAGTCGACTTGATCTTCGGGTTCACCGTCTCCACCGCGGAGAGCAGCGCCACCTTGGGCTCGGGAACGCCCAGAGCGTGCGCCAGGTCGATGGCGTTCTGCACAATGTGGACCTTGTCTTCCAGCTCCGGCGTAATGTTGATGGCCGCGTCGGTAATCAGCAGGGTGCGCGCATAGGCCGGCGTATCCATCACGAACACATGACTGATGCGGCGGCTGGTGCGCAGGCCGGTGTCCTTGTTCATCGCGGCCTTCATCAGCTCATCGGTGTGCAGGCTGCCTTTCATCATCGCCTGCGCCTTGCCGGAGCGGCATATCATGCAGCCAAGCTCGGCGGCCTTGGCCTCGGTGTCTGCCTGCAGAATCGGATAGGGCGAAATATCCACCCCGATTTCCGCGGCCAACTCCTTCAATGCCTCTTCATCGCCAATCATCGTCGGCTCGATCAAGCCCTCTTCGGCGGCTTCCACCGCGCCCCGCAGCGCCACGTCGGACTGTGGCCAGACCACCGCCGTCGTGATCGCCGGCAGATGCTTGCAGCGCTCAAGGAATCCATGGAACACGTGATAATCGGCGGGGTGGCCAACCAGCGGGTCAACGGCCACAGCTTCGGCAAGTGGGGCAAGGTCACTCATCGGATGTTCTCTCCCGGCCGGCATGACTGCATTTTATCCGGCCTCACAGAAACATTGTCGTCGTAATGACCCTGCTGAGCCTGTGCGGAAGGTCACACCACGGAAGTGGAGTCCGGCATTCACGCCCTATTCCGACCGCAGCGCGCTCACCGGATTCACCACCGCGGCGCTGCGAGAAGGCAGATAGCACGCCAGCCATGCGATCCCCAGAATGCACCCGGCCGCCGCGGCGTAGGTCCATGGATCGACTGGGCTTACCTGGAACAGCAGCGAGGACATGAGGCGCAGCGCTACGGCGGCGATCGCCAGCCCCGAAGCCACGCCGATTGCGGCCAACGTCAGACCCTGCCGAACGAACATTCCCGTCAGCTCCTCCCGTTGCGCGCCCAGCGCCATGCGAATGCCGATCTCGCGCGTGCGCTGCGAAACCGCGTACGAAATCACGCCATAGATGCCCACGATGCCGAGCAGCAATGCCATGCCTCCGGCCACGCAGAGGATCACCAGCGTGAACGAAGTCCGCGCCATCGACTTCCGGTACAACTCTCCCACCGTTGTCGTGCCCGCTAGCGGAAGGTCGGGATTGACCGACCAGACGGCCTGCTGCATTTCGTTCAGAAATGCAGCCGAGCCTGCGCGCGGAGTGCGGACGACGAAGTTCACGCCGCGGCGAATCATCTCTTTGTCGCCGTTGAACTGGCTCTGATACAGCGGCCAGTACGCCATGGAAGACGCGGGTTTATCCACGCCATCGTCGTAGACGGGCTTCACCACGCCGATGATCTCGCGCCACTCCTCCGGAGCTGCCTCGCGGATGCGCTTGCCGATCGCCCGCTCCGCGCTGCCCCAGTATTCTTTTGCGAAGTTCTCGCTGATGATGGCCACCGGGCGCTTCTGATATTCCTCCGCCCAGGTGATGTCGCGTCCTGCCACCAGCGGCGTGCCCAGCGTGGAGAAGAACCCCGGTCCGATATAGCGAAAATGGCGCAGCGGCGGCAGCTCGCCTTCCTTGTAGGTGTGGTCCTCCGCAGCGACAGGATTGTAGTTCTCGTCCCCATCCATCGGCACACCGGTTGAGATGCCCACCGACGTTACGCCGGGAAGGGAAGCAAGCTTGCCGGCGATGGCCTGCTCCATGCGCACGACGCGTTCCGCCTGGTTGTCGGGAATCTGCGCCTCGGGTATGTAGATATAGAACGACTCCAGCGAGGACGGATCGGCAAAGCCGGGCGATACCTGCACGAGGGCGCGGAAGGTACGGATCATCAGCCCGAACAGATCAGAAGCACCAGCGCCAGCGCCACCTGCACCACCACCAGCGCCTGGCGTGCGCGGTGGCGTTCCCGGCTCTGGCTCAACGCGCGGCCACCCTCCCGCAGCCCCGTGCTGACGCGCATGCCTGAGTACTTGAAAACGGGGATGACGCTGATGACCACGCTGACAAAGAGCGCCAGTCCCAGCGTGAACAGCAGCACCGGCAGGTCGATGCCGATATCCTGCAGCCTCGGCAGTTCAGTTGGCGCGGCGGCTACGAGAATCCGCAGTCCCGCAAAAGCCAATCCCAATCCGATCAGGCTTCCCGCGCAACTCAGCACCAGGCTCTCGAACAGCAGTCCGAGCGTGATGTGCTTTTTGCCCGCGCCCAGCGCCGAGCGGATCGCCAGTTCCTGCCGGCGCCCTTCCACCCGCACCAGCAGCAGGTTGGCCACGTTGGCGCAGGCCACCAGCAGCACCACCAGGATGGACCCCATCAGCACCCACAGAACGTTTCCCACGTCCCCGATCACGACTTTCTTCAATGGCCGCAGTGTCGGTTCGAACCTGGCCGACTCAAATACCGCGGCGCTGTACCCCTCCGGCGCGGGAAAGCCATGAATGGCCATGGGAATCATGCGGGCCACGTCCGCGCTGGCCTGCTCCAGCGTCACCCCGGGCTTCAGCCGCGCCAGGCCTTCATAGCTGAAGTTCCCCAACTGCGTCTTGCTGCGATCGAAGCGGATCGGCACCACCAGCGCGACGTCGTTCTCATCCATGAAGCGGAAATCCCTTGCCAGAACCCCGATGATCTCGTGTGCGGTTCCATCCAGCGTGAGGCTGCGCCCGATCGCCGACTTGTTCCCTCCGAACCGCCGCTGCCAGTATCCATAGGTGAGAATCACCGTTTGCGGTGACTTGGGTGAGTCATCCTCCCGCGTGAACAGCCGCCCCAGCATCGGCTTGACTCCAAGCAGCGGGAGGGTGCCGTCGGTCACGTCCAGGCCATGCACATGCTCGGGCTGACCCAGTCCCGTTACACTCATCGAGTCGCCCCGGTAGGCGCCAATGTCCTGGAAGGTCGTACTCTGCTCGCGATAGGTGAAATAGAGGAATGCGCCGAGGTTTACTTCCGGCAGGTTCACTCCCAGCGCCCTGTGCCACACGCCGATCAACTGTTCCGGGTGCGGATAGTTGAGCGGCTTCAGCAACACTCCTTCGACCACGCTGAAGACCACCGTGTTCGCCCCGATCCCCACTGCCAGCGTGATTAGCGTGATGGTGCTGAACAGCGGCGCCCTGGCGAGCCGGCGGAATACCTGCTTGAACTGATCGTCGAAAAACGCCATGGCGAGCCTCCCTGTGTGCGACAGAGCCACTGCGAGGAATGTGGTGGACCCACGAGCGGTATAGATCAGCACTACGCAACGGGTGGGCTGCCGGTTCACAGGAATTCGCCGGGAGGTTTCCATCGGCCGGCAACTTTCCCGCGTCTTCTTCGCGGTCACGCGGCCGTTTCCTGTGGCCGGTCTTTCCGGCCCGGCCCAAAGCTGCTATGCTTCGAGCGCAAGGAAAACCGATTTATGTAAGGGGCTGACAGCCATGTGGTTCCTGGGAATGGATGTGGGAACGGGCGGGACGCGCGCCGTGATTGTCGACGCGAACGGAAAACTGGTGAGCGGAGCATCGATCGAGCATGAAGCCTTCCGCACTCCCCATCCCGGCTGGGCCGAGCAGGATCCTGAAGACTGGTGGCGCGCCTCGCAGCTTGCCATCCGCGCCGCGCTTGCCGCCGCCCCCGATCCGTGCCAGCCCATCGCTGCCCTCGGCCTCACCGGCCAGATGCACGGCGCAGTGATGCTCGACGAAAACGGCGCCGTACTGCGCCCGTCGCTCATCTGGTGCGACACCCGCACCCAGCCCCAGTGCGACTGGCTCCACCAGAAAATCGGCTACGAAAAGCTCATCGAACTGACCTGCAATCCCGCCCTGCCCAACTTCACGCTGACCAAGCTGCTGTGGGTCAAGGAGCACGAGCCCGAGATCTTTGCGCGCACGCGCCACATCATGTGCCCCAAGGATTACGTGCGCTACCGCCTCACCGGCGAGTTCGCCATCGACGTGCAGGAAGCTTCGGGCACGCTGCTGCTGGACGTGACGCACCGCCGATGGTCGCGCGAAGTGGCGGAAGCCGCGGGCATCCCGATGGAGTGGCTGCCGACCGTGTATGAGTCGCCCGAAGTGTGCGCGAAGATCAGCGAAACCGCCGCCGGCCTCACCGGTCTCGTTGCCGGAACCCCGGTGGTCGCCGGCGCAGGCGACCAGGGTGCCGGCGCGGTCGGCATGGGCATCCTGCAGCCCGGTTCCGTGTCGGCCACCATCGGCACCTCCGGGGTGGTCTTCGCCGCCACCGCGGAGCCCACCAAAGATCCGAAAGGCCGCCTGCACACGTTCTGCCACGCGGTGCCCGGCGTATGGCACGTCATGGGCGTCACCCAGTCCGCGGGCCTGAGCCTGCAGTGGCTCCGTAACACATTCTTCGCGGGCCAGGACTACGACGCGCTTTCTGAAGCCGCGGCAAAGATTCCCGCCGGCAGCCAGGGACTCATGTGGGCTCCCTATCTGCTCGGAGAGCGCACCCCGCACCTCGACCCCGAAGTGCGCGCCGCCTTCGCCGGCATTCACAGTTCGCATACCGCGGCGCACTTCACCCGCGCGGTTCTTGAAGGCGTCGCGTATTCCCTGCAGGATACTTTCACGCTGTTCGCCGAACTGGGGATTCCCGTCCGCGGCATCCGCCTCGGCGGCGGCGGCGCGCGCGGTCCGCTGTGGCGGCGCATCCAGGCCGGCATCTACGGCCACGCGGTCGAAATCCTCACCGCCGAAGAGGGCGGCGCATTCGGCTGCGCGCTGATGGCAGGTGTCGGTGTGGGCCACTGGGCCAACCTCGACCAGGCCTGCGCCCAGGCCATCGAAGTTGCCCGGCGCATCGAGCCCGATCCGGCCGACGTCGCCGCCTACAACGCCGGCTACGCGCACTGGCGCAAGCTCTATCCCGCGCTGCGCAGCCTCAGATAGCAACAGTGCTCTTGTGTATCGCGTGGCGCTCGCCTAATGTGGTGTGCACATGCGCTCCGGCCGGAGCGCGCTGAGGAACCCAGAATGCCCGTCGCCAGTCAGCACGCGCCCCGTGATCTGCGTGAAAGCCGCGTCGAAACCACCATCTCCGCGCCGGCCGCATCGTCCAGCCAAGTCCGCAATGTAGCGGTCGACGCCTATCGCGGCCTCGTCATGCTGCTCATGATGGGCGAGGTCCTCCGCTTCTCCGCGATTGCCCGCTCCTTCCCGTCCAGCACCTTCTGGCACGTCCTCGCGTGGAGTCAGACTCACGTCGAGTGGGCCGGCATGAGCCTGCACGACACCATTCAACCCGGCTTCACCTTCCTCGCCGGCGTCTCGCTGCCCTATTCGATCCGCAGCCGCCAGCGCAAAGGCGAGAGCTTCGCGCACATGCTGTTCCACACCATCGTGCGCAGCCTGATTCTCATCGTGCTCGGCATATTTCTCCGCTCTACCGCCGGCCCCATCACCTATTTCACGTTTGAAGACACGCTTTCCCAGATCGGCCTCGGCTACACCTTCGCCTTCCTTCTGGCATTCGCCACACCGCGCTGGCAGTGGATCGCCACGGCATCCATCCTCTTCGCCTATTGGCTCGCGTGGGCACTCTACCCTGCGCCCGGCGCCAGCTTCAACTACGCCGCCGTGGGCGTGCCGGCCGACTGGCATCACCTCTACACCGGCTTCGCCTCTCACTGGAACAAAAACAGCAATCTCGGCCAGGCCTTCGACGTCTGGTTCCTCAATCTCTTCCCCCGCACCAGCCCATTCCTCTTCAACGAGGGTGGCTATCTCACCCTCAGCTTCATCCCCACGCTCGGCACCATGCTGCTGGGCCTCATCGGCGGTCGCTGGTTCGCCGAGTCCGCGCCGAAGATCCCGCTGCGCAGATTCCTCCTCGCCGCTGCCGGCCTCATCGCCCTCGGCTGCCTCTTCCACTTCACCGGAATCTGCCCCATCGTCAAGCGTATCTGGACGCCTTCCTGGACGCTGTTCTCCGGCGGCGTCTGCTTCCTCTTCCTTACCGCGTTCTCGTGGGTCATTGACGTCAAAGGCCATCGCCGCATCGCATTCCCTCTCATCGTTGTCGGCATGAACTCCATCGCCGCCTACCTCATCGCGCACCTCTGCGAGGAGTTCATCCAGAGCAGCATCCGCATCCACCTCGGCGCGCGCGTGCTCAACGCCCTGGGCACGTCGCTCGAGCCGCTCGTCATGGGCTCGCTTACGCTCCTCGCTTTCTGGCTCATGCTCTTCTGGATGTACCGCAAAAAAGTCTTCATCCGCATCTGACGTTGCAGCGACGACGCCTGTTCGTGCGGAGCCGAGTTCCGCGCGTGACGATGCTCGGCGTGCGCTCACTGTTGCTTTGCGACAAGTTTTTTGCGCGCCCATTGCGCGACGCAATGAACGAATCGTCATCTTCCGGCGGATAACGCCCACCCAAACATCCCGTCCCACCTATAGAACCATCACTCCCCAGGAGGCATGATCTCTTGACCCGATTCATCATCACATTCCAAGGGGGCCCTCTTGCCGTCCTCGTGCTCTTCAGTGCGCTGAATGCACCGCTCTGCGGGCAGGCATCTCAGCCGGCCATCGGTGCAGCCCCGCTTACGGCCCTTCCCGATGTTCCCAGGCCCCAGGACTCCACCGGGCCGATGGCGTCTGACACTGCGCGGGCCGGCGCCGCCGCACTTTCCGGCACGGTGGTCGACACCAATGGGGGCGTGGTCCCGGGCGCGCGCGTCGCGCTGCGCCACCATACAGGAGCCGACGCGCAGACCATCCAGTCGGGCAGCGACGGCCAGTTCAACTTTACGGGGCTGGCGCCCGGTCCCTACAGACTCACCGTCACGGCGCCGGGCATGACCGCCTATGCATCGCCGGACATCGATTTGCAGGCCGGCGATGTGCGCATCCTTCCTGAAGTCGTGCTCTCCGTCACGCGCGCGGAGACAAGCGTGACCGTCACCGCCGACAAGGAAGAACTCGCCGAAGAGCAAGTGCAGATTGCCGTCCAGCAGCGCGTCCTCGGGGTCCTCCCGAACTTCTACACCACCTTCGACTGGAACGCTCCGCCCATGCAGGCAAAGCAGAAGTTCAAGCTGACCCTGCGCAGTACCTTTGACCCCACAGCCTTCCTCGTGATCGCCGGCGTCGCCGGCGCGGAGCAGTACAGGAACATCTTCCCCGCCTACGGAAGCGGCCTTGAAGGCTATGGCAAGCGCTATGGCGCTGCCTTCGCGAACCATGTCACGGCGCAGTTCTTCAGCCGAGCCATCTATCCTTCCCTCTTCCATCAGGACCCGCGCTACTTCTACAAAGGCAAGGGAAGCGTCACATCGCGCGCCCTCTACGCCATCTCCGCCGCGGTCATCTCCCGCAACGACAACGGGCGCTGGGGCCCCAACTACTCTAACGTCCTCGGTAACTTCACCTCGGGCGCCATCTCCAATCTCTACTACCCCGAGTCCGACCGCGGCGCATCCCTGGTCTTCTTGAACGGGCTGGTCGACACCGCCGCCGACGCCGCCGAAAACCTGGTCAAGGAATTCGTCCTCAAAGACATCACCTCCCACGCACCCCCGGGAGACTGACGGCCTGCGTTCAAGCGGCCTCGCAATTACGTCGGCTCAAATCGAACCCCAAACAAAAAAGGCCTGCCGCTTGGCGCGACAGGCCCAACATGCGAAAAAGCCCGGGAGTTATTGCAACTTCACGTCCGCCGTCAGCGGCGTGTTCTCGCTCGAGTCACCCACGCGAATCACAAATTTCCCCGGATCGATCGTCCACTTGTGCGCGCTCTCATCCCAATAGCTGAACGCGCGCGCGTCCAGGCTCAGCGAAACGTGTTTGGTCTCTCCGGGCTCCAGCCGCACCTTCTCGAATCCTTTTAACTCGCGCTCCGGCCGCTGCGCCTTCGCCGATGGATCGGAAACGTACAACTCCGCTACCTCTGCCCCCGCCACGCTGCCCGTGTTGCTCACATCGAATGTCACCTGCACCGGCTCTCCCGCCTTCGCTGTTGCCGGGGCCTGCAGGTTCGCAAAGCTGAACGTCGTGTAGCTCAGTCCGAACCCGAACGGGAACAGCGGATGCTTGCCCGTCGTCGTCCAATAGCGGTAACCCACCATCAGCTTGTCGCCATACTTCACGTGCCCGATGGTGAGGTCCGTCGCCGGACGGTCCGACTGCGGCACATGCAGCACCGTGTCCGCTCCCTTGATCGGGTAGTAGTAATTGTAGGAAGGATTGTCCTCCCAACTCTGGTCGAAGCTGACCGGCAATCTGCCTTCGGGATTGTGTTTCCCGAACAGCACCTCGGCAATTGCCGTGCCGCCCTCCTGCCCCGGATAAAAGTCGTGCAGCAGCACCGGAACCTTGTCGAGCCAGCGCCGCGTATCCACCGCGCCTCCTGCCGTCAGGGTCACAATTGTCTTCGCATTCGCAGCGGCTACTGCCTCCAGCAGCGCATCCTGACCCCATGGCAGCGTGAACGTGCGGTCTGCGCCTTCGCTCTCCGTGCTCGGCCCATAGCCCACCGCCACCACCACCACGTCGGCTACCGACGCGAACTTCTTCACGTCCTCGCTGATCATCTCGGCTTCATTCATAAGGCCCAGTCCGAACCGCGTTCCGGAGAAACTCGGTCGGTAATCCGCAACCACCGTGATCGTTTGTCCCTTGTTCAACTGCAGCGTAGTCGATTCCGGCACCTGGCCTTCGGCCTGCGTCTGCTCCAGCACCTGGTTGCCGTCCACCGAGATGCGATACTTGTCGCCGCCCGAGGCCGCCGCCAGCAGCATGTACTTGCCCGCGCTCTCCGCCTTGAACGAGGCCGTATACCGGATCGTGCGCGGTGTTTTGTCCGCCGGGCCCCACCACTCCTCTTTGTACTCGGCAATCTTCGCCTGCGTTGCGGCCTGCGCCGCCCCGCTGAAGTCCTTGCTCGAATACGTCGCCACCTTCACATCGCCGTTCCAGTTTGTCCGCCAGAAGAGCTCCATCATCTCCGGCAGTCCGCGCGCGTAGAGCACGTGCACATCCGGCCCGGCAAGGTTCGCGATTCCCGTAACGATGCTCACCGGCTCGAACGCTGTCGCCTGCGATGATCCTCCGCCTCCCGGCACCGCCGGCCACGCATCCGGACCGATCACCGCAATGGTCTTCACCTTGGTCGCATCCAGCGGCAGCACGTGTCCTTCGTTCTTGAGCAGCGTCAGCCCTTCCCGCGCTCCCTCCAGCGCCACCGCGCGGTCTGCCACCGAGTCCGTGGAAATCGACGGATCGAACTGCGGCCGGTCCGTAAATCCATAGCGCAGTTCAGTGCGTAAAAGCCGCAACACCTTGTCGTCGATCGTCGACTCCTTCACCGCCCCCGCCTTGATCGCCGGCAGCAGCGTCTTTGCATTCATGAAGCGCGGCGATGGCATCTCCAGATCGAGGCCGTTGTTGGCCGCCGCCACGCCGTCGTACGTCGCGTCCCAGTCCGACATGAGCACGCCCTTGAATCCCCACTCGCCCTTCAGCACCTTCAGGTTCAGGAACTCGTTCTGCGTGGCGTGCTGCCCGTTCACCAGGTTGTAGGAATTCATCACCGAGTCCACCTGGCCCTTCGCCACCGCGGCCTCGAACGCAGGCAGGTAAATCTCCCGCATCGTCCGCTCATCCGCCTCGGAATCCGTATCGTGACGGCTGTACTCCTGGTTGTTCAGCGCGTAGTGCTTCACCGTCGCGATCACGCCCTGCGACTGGACTCCTTGTATGTACGGCGCCACCAGTTCCGCATTCAGGAATGGATCCTCCGACAGATACTCGAAGTTGCGCCCGGCAATCGGCGACCGTGCGATGTTCACCCCCGGCCCCAGCAGAAAATTCACACTCCGCGCACGCGCATCCCTGCCCAGGCTCTCCCCCAGCCGCCGCGCAAAGTCCCGGTCCCACGTGGCAGCCAGCATCACGCCGCCCGCGTAAGCGGTCGTCGGGCCCCACGTGCGCACGCCCACCGATGCGTCCGACATCTTGAAGCGCGGCAGCCCGATCGACGGCTCGGCGTGCGTAAACATGTCGTCCACGCCGCCGATCAACTCGATCTTTTGCTCCAGCGTCAGCCTGGCCAGCATGGCCTGCGCTTTCGCTTCTATCTCCGGCGAGTCAGCTTGAGGGGCCTGGGCCATCGCCTGCGGAATACCCCGCATGACGAGCCCGCACAGCGCTACCACCGTGAAGCGGAAAATCGTTTGAGCAGAGACTTTCATGAGGTTTTTCATAACCCGCAAAGCCTATCGCATCCCCCTGCCGGCTGTACAGATTTCGCAGGCCGGCGTCGGGGCGGCGTCAAGAGGCCCGCACCGGGCCCTTGTGTGACTCGAATCACACCAGCAGGTGAATGTTGTCACTGCTTGCGCCCGAACCGCAGGCGCAGACTCTTGAGACAATGTGCGTGGAAGCGCATGCCGGTTCCTGCGCAGCAGGGGAGGGCACCCATGAGTTTCGCCGAAAAGTTGAAGACCATCGTGGTCGCCACCGACCTCGAAGGACGGTCCGAGGCAGCGCTCGAATATGCCCGCAAGCTGGCGTCTGCCTACGGCGCACGCATCGTGCTCGCCCATGGCATTGATCCGCTGGAGTACGCCGATGTCGAGTCGGTCCCTGGCAGAATCCGCCGCCGCATGCCCGGGCAGGCCCGCGAGGCGCTCGACGAAATGGTCGCCGATCTCCTCCGCGAGGGCATCCACAGCCACTCCGAAGTCCGCCAGGGCGCCGTGGTGCAGATGCTGCTTGAGGTCGCCGGGCAGTACGATGCAGGACTCATCGTGGTCGGAACCAGGGGCAATCAAGGCGCCGGCCCCATTGCCGTCGGCGCCATCGCGGAAGAACTCGTGCGCCTCGCCCCCTGCCCCGTTCTCGCCGTTGCCGCCGACTGGAATGCCGGCGAATTTCGCCCCACTCCCGGCGGACCCGTGATGCTGGCTCTCGAACACAACGATGCCGCCGCTCCGGCCGTGGAAGCCGCCTGCTCGCTGGCTGCCACCTTCAAGCGCACCTTGATTGTCGTGCATGCGCGCACCGCCGCCGAGGCTTCCGCCTTCCTCAATCCCTGCGCCACCACCCTGGCCGATTTCGGCATCCCCGAAACCGGGGCCTTCCCGGTGCGCTTCATTGTCAAGGACGGCCATCCCTCCGAGGCCATTCCCCGCGCCGTACTGCAGTACAGCCCCAGCATACTTGTTACGGGCACCAAGCGTAGAAGTGACTCTCCGGGGCCCCATGGAACGGTGTTTGACTTCCTCGCCAGTTCGCGCGCGCCGGTGCTGTGCGTCCCGGCTTCGGCAGGCTCCGGGCATGAACAACCGGACGGAGAGTTGACCGTGCAACTCGAATAACGCATTCACGTCCGTTCGCGGTGGGTGCATCCACAAAGCGCCCCGGCGCCCGGGCCATCCACAGTTCGCATCAGGAACGGCACCATGAAACCTGATTTGATGGGAAGTCGCGGAGTCAAGAATCGCGGGATGATCGGCAGGTGGAATGCGGCCTCAACCTACCGGCGTAGCGAAGAGCGGGCTCAGGCCAGGGGAGACGGAGTGACACAGGAAGCCAGGTCACGGCAATTGCAGGCTGTTGCGGCGCACCCCTTGGCGGAACTGCTGGACTGTCCGCCCGAAACCGGAAGGCTCCTCACCGCCTCCGCGCAGACTCTGTCCTTCGATGCCGGCCAGATCATCTTCCGTCAGTCCGCCCCGTGTGCGGGGCTGTACCTCGTCATCCAGGGCCAGTTGCAGCGGCGCACCGAGCGCCTCGATACCCGCATCACGCTTGGCATTGCCCGCCCCGGCGATCTGGTGGAACTCGCCGCCGCCCTCGGCGAGGGATGCCATACCTACTCCCTGGTGGCGCAGAGCCACGCATCGCTTCTCCTTCTCCCGTTGGACGCGCTCCGCCGGGCCTTCGACACCCATCCACCCCTCCGCATGCGCCTCCTGGAGGAACTGGCCCGCGAGGTTTCCCGCGCTTACCACGCCTGCAGCCTCGCGCATCGCGGCAGAGCACGCCGGTCCGGCCTCGGCTCGCCGGGCGCTTAGTTTATTCTTTTCAGTCGCTTATCACCTCTGGAGTGACCTGTGCCACTCTTGTGCGCCGGGGTCCGCATCGGGCGTTGATTCAAACCGTCCTGCGCTTGCCACTTTGCGCTATACTTTTGATGACCAGCAGGGAAACCATGGCTTCGTTCCATTCTCATCACCCTCCGGAAGACTGTCTGAACTGCGAGCATCGTCATCTGCGCATGTTCTGCAATCTGACCCCCGAGGCGCTCCAGGATTACGATGCCATTGGAATCATGATGAGTCACGCCCGCGGCGCCAAGCTGTTCAATGAAGGCGATCAGGCGCGCAACGTTTTCATCATTTGCTTCGGCCAGGTCAAAATCTCCTCCACATCGCGCGACGGCAAGACCATGATCCTCAAGATTGCCGGTCCGGGCGACGTCATGGGCCTGAGCGCGGTGCTCGCCAACGTCCCGCATGAGGTCACCGCGGAAGCCATCGAGCCCTGCCAGGTCAAGACCATCCGCAAGCAGGAGTTCGTCGACTTCCTCGGCCGCCACGGCATTGCCAGCATGCACGCCGCACAGTCGCTCTCCGGCGAATACATGACCGTCTTCCACGACGCCAAGCGCCTCGCCCTCTCCGGGTCCGCGGCCGGACGACTCGCGCGCCTGCTCCTCGACTGGGGTCGCTCAGCCTCCAACGGCAAGCCGGAGATCCGCTTTACCATGGCGCTCACCCACGAAGAGATCGCCAACATGGCCGGCACATCGCGCGAAACCGTAACCCGCCTGCTCAACCAGTTCCGTCGCGACCAGTGGATCCAGATCCGCGGCGCCAGCCTCACCATCACCAAGCCCGACCAGCTCGAGCGCCTCACCGCGTAACCCGGCAGACAAGCCTGCCCCCATAATTCTCAAGCCGGCACACCCCCATCTCCCCACATCCTGACATTCTGAGCACAACCCGCTGAAGTCGAGAAGCCTACGGTTGCCATTGAGTTGCCGGTACGCGCAATGATCCCAAATGCCGGGGGACTGTTCGAAAACGGACACGCAGACGCGCGCGCGGACAGAAGGAACGGAACATGGCTACGATACAGGCTCCTATCTTATTGTTTGTAAACGGCTTAATTCGAGATGTGCTTTGGCGCACTGCATGCACTTGAGAAGGGCAATACTCTCATTCCCCAAGAGCAAAGTCCCAAGGGAGGCGGTCATGGCAGGACTGCTTCAGGATGTTCGCTTTGCCTTGCGGCAACTGCGCAAGAATCCGAGTTTCACGATCACCGCGACGGCAATGCTGGCAGTGGCGATCTGCGCCAACAGCACGGTCTTCAGCTGGATCGACGGCACCATGCTGCATCCCATCCCGGGAGCGCGCGACACAGGCGGGCTGGTGAGCCTGCAGCGCGGGGAGCGGAACATCTCCCCGGTTCCACCGCTTTCGTATCCCGATTACCGCGATCTGCGCGATCAGAATCACAGCTTGACTGGATTCCTGGCGTACAACCACGACTGGATCACGGTGACGGGCGGCGCACAGCCGGAGCGGATCTATATTTCAAACGTGTCGTCGAACTACTTCGACGTGCTGGGGATCAAGCCATGGCTGGGGCGTTTCTTCCGGCCGGAAGAAGAGACCCGCCCGGATGCCGTGCCATACGTCATCCTGAGCTACTCCCTGTGGAGAACCCGCTTTGCGGGTGACCCGGCTATTGTGGGCAAGACGATTGAGATCGCGCGGCATCCTGTCACCATCATCGGCGTGGCTCCGGAAGGGGTCATCGGAGCCATGCCGGGGATTCGCGAGGATGCGTGGCTGACACTCAATCCCATCGGATCAAATAACTGGCGGATGACGCATCGCAGCGCATCGTTTTTGAACGTGGTGGGGAGATTGCGGCCGGGAGTGAGCCGCGAGAAGGCGGCCGAGGATCTCGATACATTGATGCGGCGCATTGTGGCTGCATATCCGAAGGATCATCTTGGCGCGAACATGATCACACTGGATCCGATGTGGCGCTCGCCGTTCGGCGCCAACGGATACATGGCGGCAACGCTGCCGATCCTGCTGGCCATCGCCGGGGTGGTGCTGCTGCTGACCTGCGCCAACGTGACCACGCTGACGCTGGTGCGGTTTGTGTCGCGGCGGCGCGAGATCGCCATCCGGCAGTCGCTGGGCGCGGGACGCACGCAACTGGTGCGGCAGATGGTGATGGAGGGCATGCTTGTGTCTCTCTGCGCCGGAGCGGTAGCCATGCTGCTGACGTCATGGACCGCGAAGACGTTCGCGCTGTTCATTCCGCCGAGCTCGAATCCGATTGTGCTGAACGGAACACTGGATCAGAACGTGATGATCGGGATCGTGCTTCTGGCGATCCTCGCCGGCGTGCTGTGCGGCGCGTTTCCAGCGTGGCGGTCGTCTCAGGTGCCTGCGGCTGAAGTGCTGAAAGAGGAGTCGGCGAGCCTTTCCAGCGGCTCGCACCGGCGCCTCCTCAGCGGGCTGGTGGTGGCGCAGATCGCGCTGTCGCTCGCCCTGCTGGTGAGTTCCGGGCTGTTTCTGCGCACCCTGGGGAACCTTGCCCGCGCCAATCCGGGGTTCGAGCAGGATCACATCCTGACGGCGTCCGTGGGCCTGAATATCGCCGGCTACAGCAATGACGAGGCGCTGTTGATCCGTCACAGGATTCTCGATCGGGCTGCCGCCTTGCCGGCAGTGACGGTTGCGTCGCTCACCGACTGGGTTCCGATGAGCTTTACGCGGAAAACGTCGGATGCCTATCCGGAGGGATATGTTCCCCGCCCGCATGAATCACTGGAGGCGCGACGCGCTGACGTATCGCCGCGGTATTTCGAGACGCTCGGAATACCGATCCTCGAAGGGCGCGAATTCACGCAGGACGATAATGGAAAGGCGCCGCGGGTAGTGATCGTGGACCAGACGGCCGCCAACCGGTACTGGCCGGGACAGGATGCGCTGGGAAAGAAACTCCGGATATGGGGCGATCTTTGCACCGTCGTCGGGGTGGTGAGGAATTCGAAGCATCAGTTCCTGAGCGAGCGGCCGGAGCCCATGATCTACAGGAGCTTTTTCCAGAACTCGGACAACGAGACGATCGTACAGGTGAGGACCAAGGGCAATCCGGTGGAGATGGCTTCGGCGGTGGAGAGTGCAATCCACGAAGTCGACGGGCGGCTTCCGGTGTTCGATGTGCGCTCGCTGCGGGAAACCACACAGATGGCGAGAATCTTCGCAGTCATGCAGAGCACGTTCGCGGGTATGTTCGCGGTGATCGCGCTGGTCCTGGCGGCTACCGGCATCTACGGGGTGGTGGCGTATCGAACGCAGTTGCGCACCCACGAGATCGGTATCCGCGTGGCCCTGGGCGCTTCCCGCGCCGACGTGCTGCGGCTGGTGCTGGTGCAGGGATTGTGGCCGACCATGATCGGGCTTCTGCTGGGCCTGGCGCTTTCGTTCACCCTCACACGATTCATCGCCGGCCTGCTTTATGGAGTGAGCGCCAACGATCCGGTGACGGTGGCAGGAGTAGTGGTGTTGCTCGGGGCCATGTCGATCCTGGCATGTTACCTTCCGGCGCGTCGAGCCATGCGCGCCGATCCGGTCGCGGCCATACGCGAGCAATGACCTCCCGCCGAAGCAACTTCGAATGGCCCACAAGTTTCGCTTCTCCCACCCGCTGGCATCCCGAGCGCAGCCGAGGGATCCGCGGTTGCACTTCCTGGATTCCGCTTATGTCGATCAAAACCGGAGCCATTGCAGGCGCAATTGTGGGAGCTGGAGTAGCGGTTGTTTTGATCGCGCTGGATCACATTGGACCCTTATCGCCGGATGCCAACGCGTTTGTAGATCGACTGACGTTCAAGCTTTGCCCCCTTTATGTGCTGGGGTTTACGAATGTTGTTTCTCATGAATGGATGGTTGTTGTTTTGACAATCATCGGCAATACTTTGCTGTACGGCATCGCGTTCGGGATCGTCGCGGCTATCGTTTCTCTTTTCAAACGGCTTGGCGCGTGGCCCAGGTCTTGAGAATGCTGATTGATCCACAACGCGGAGGTGATCCAGGTCTCTCTTCTGAAACCTGGGATACGACTACGATGGCGGAGGTTACTCGTATGACGTGCACTCGCGCATATGCACCTGAACGCGCAATGCCGTCGTACCGTTCTACCGGCAAAGAACGTGACGCCGAATCAGGCAACGACTACTTCGAAGCGCGTTACTACAGCAGTGCGATGGGCCGCTTCATGTCGCCTGATTGGAGCGCCCAAGAGGAGCCGGTACCGTACGCCAATCTTGAAGACCCGCAGTCCCTTAATCTCTACGGTTATGTAGGAAATAACCCATTAAGCCGAGTCGATAAAGATGGCCACTGTTATCCGGCCTGCACTGCGCTAATTGGCGGCCTAATCGGTGCGGGGGTAAACGTTGGAATTACCTACTTCACAAACCCAAATGCGACGCGAAGTGACTACATCGGCGCGGCCGCAAGCGGCTTTTTGACGGGTGCAGTCGCTGGCGCCACTGGGGGCGCAAGCTTAGGTGTCCAGCTCGCTGCGAATACCGGGGCGAGTGTGGTTGGCGGGGTAGTCGAGCGATCAATCAGTGAGGGGCATGTCAAGGTCGGTTCGGCAAAAGAAGTTCTTACGGACGCGGCCATAGGTGCTGCTGGACCGTTGCTCACTGCGGCTGGAGGCAAGATCGCGAAGGCAATTAACGGGAAGGACGCGGAAGCTCTCGGAAAAGCAGCGAAGGGCGCTCATCTTGGGGAGCGCCACGCCGCGAGCTTGAACAAACAGGCCGCCGCTGCTTCAGCGTTCGATGAGGCCGGACGAAAAGCCGGAGACACCGCAGGCAAAGTGGTCGATGGAGCCAATCGAGCGAACGATAACCTCAACAAGAAAAAGGACCATCAATGAAGAGTGGCCTCTATATCCCTTCTGGGTTGATCGTCTACTTGGTTGTCACTGCTCTGCTCCACGCTACGGCTCATGCCAAAGCGACACGAGAAGCGGATGCGCGAGTGTTCGGTCCGACTGCGGCGGTGCGCTACCTTCTCGTCGCTCTGATCCTAGGCTTTGCAGTCGCAACCCTCTATGTTTCTCTTACCCCTCCACCATCTTTACTGGGGGCCGTTATCTTCGGACTGATTTCCATCTCTGGAACTCTCGCTTTTCCGCCGGAAGTTCTCGTGACAGCTACCGAGGTTGCAGAGGTTAAATGGTGGGGGGCCAAGACTGCGATCTCGTGGAAGGATGTGAGTCGAATCGAATATCACAAGGGACCAGCCACAACCGTTGTTGTGAGCAGGGCCGGGGCCAAGGTGGTTCACTCAGGCTGGAATCGCGATACGAGCGGCTTCCTCGAATCGTGTGAAGAGAAAACCGGGCTTTCCGCAACGACCAGCGAACTGTGACTACGATTCAGACCTGTCCTTACGGCTGGACCCCGCATTCTGTGCGCTCGTAGAAGTTTACCGGCAAAGAACGCGATACCAAATCAGCCATCCGTGTTGCGAAGGGGGCGCTCACGAGCTTCACCTGCGACTTCAATGCTTCCGACTCCGCATACAATGGATTTCAGACGAACACCAGTTGGGTGCTCGGGCCAGGCGGCGAACAGGTCACCGAATACTCGGTGGCCAACGGGGCAAGCACCTGGGTGCACACCAACGCCTTCGCGGGAGGCGCTCTGCTCGCCACCTACCATGACACGGACACCTACTTTGCGCTGGAGGACTGGCTGGGCACCAAGCGGGCCGAGGTCAGCGCCGGCGGATGTTTCTCGTACTTCACAAGCATGCCGTACGGGAACGGCCTGACGCCTGGCGGCAACTGTGCCGATGCCACCGAGCACCACTTCACCGGCAAAGAACGCGATTCCGAATCTGGCAACGACTACTTCGAAGCACGCTACTACAGCAGTGCGATGGGGCGGTTCATGTCGCCAGACTGGAGTGCAAAGGAAGAGCCCGTTCCGTACGCACAGTTGGATGATCCGCAGAGTCTGAATCTGTACGCTTACGTCGAGAACAATCCGCTTCTCCGTGCAGACATCGATGGTCATGCCTGGGCTGACATTGTTACTTTTGTCCAGGGGCTGAAACAAGATGCTCAGAATTTTGTCAACGAACACCCAAGGACGGTGGAAGCAGCCAAGGGGTTGGGTAATGCAGGCCTGGGAGTAGCGACAGTGGCTGTCTCCCTCGGCGGCGAGGTGGGCACCGGTGGACTCTCCACCGCAATTTCTGTGGTCGGAGTCGGAGCTGGCACTTCGACCTTTGTAAAGGGAGTGACGCAAGTGGTCGGGGCGGCCACGAAAACCGACGTCAAGGAGGCGACGGAGGCATTGGATGCAACACGAAATCCCGCAGGGCTTCTGACGACCGCTGCGACGAAGGGCAATATGCAAGCGGGAGACAAGGCCGCGACTGCGCTGGACGTCGTGACATCGGTCGCAGACGTAAAGGATCTAGCTAAGCACGGGAGGCCCCCCGGCTCTGCCGGGGTGGCAGTAGAAGTTTGACATTTGCGGGAGTCCATCCAAGAAACTCCAGATCGTGAGCCGCCAAGCACACGAGGAGGAGATCCCGGAT